>Ga0209091_10002164_pt1 | contig 16726 bp, 15 predicted proteins | sample ArcticOcean_MG_C_6_FD_187438 | JGI IMG/M metagenome (GOLD analysis project Ga0209091, IMG submission 187438) | Marine microbial communities from western Arctic Ocean - ArcticOcean_MG_CB8_128 (SPAdes) (version 2) | ecosystem: Environmental > Aquatic > Marine > Oceanic | place: Arctic Ocean...
TATCTTAGCTGGTGGGACCGGTAACGACACTATCTATGGTTATGCAGGTGCTGATACTCTGCGAGGTAATGCAGGGGACGATACCCTATACGGCGGTGACGGCAACGATATTCTTAACGGTGGAGATGGTGAAGACACCCTAATCGGGGGAGGTGGCAACGACACTATCTATGGTTTTGCAGGTGGGGATACCCTGGAAGGCAATGCAGGAGAAGACATACTTAACGGCGGTGATAACTTTGACACTCTCGATGGAGGCGAAGGAGACGATATCCTCGATGGACATGATGGCAAAGATTCTTACACAGGGGGTGAGGGCAATGATATTTTTGTCATCCGTAAAGGAGATGGTAGTGACGGTTTTATACAATCTAATTTCATAACTGATTTTGAAGATGGCATTGACCTCATAGGGCTAGATAACGGTCTTACCTTTGCTGAACTTACTATTGAGCAAGGTACGGCAGGTTCCTTTTCAACTGCAGGTTATACCTTCTATTATGACTACACTAATCATACTTTGGTTAGTGTTACTGTAACTGGGGAATACTTGTTTATCATCATGGACACAAGCTCTAGTGATATTACAGAAGCCGATTTTACCAATGTGGATATCGATGAAGCCTTGGCCAATAATATTTTTGTAGGCATTCTAGATCCAGGGTCATCAGAAATTGATGTAACTCCTATAATCCTTAAGCCAACTCCAGGAGGATTTAACCAAGAAGTGGGTATCAATGACTACGGGATTCAACTAGAGGGAGAAACAACAGAAATTACACTTCCTGAAGGAATGCCAATAATTCATATAGATGAAGGCCAAGAAACCCAAAACCTTGATAGGTTTAATGAAATGAATGAAATATGGGTTGATTTAACCTGTGAAGAAGACGAAATATTAGTAGTTTCGACGGAAATCTAGTTTTTTCCTATTTATTGCTACTTTAATATCAAAAAAGACCATTTAATCTATTTTACGTCTAAAGACTATAATTCTGTTTCTTTATTAACCTGATGAATTAATAAACTTTTTTAAGCTTTGCCTTATTATTAGTAGGTTCTCCATCTAAATTAACAACGTTTTCAAATATCATTGTATTTTTTGAATTCATCGTCCATTTCATGCTGTCTACAAAACTATGATGATCAACGTGCAAATCAGAAGCAGATTTATCTAAGTTAATTGCAACAACGCTATCAGAAGCTTCACTTACTTTAAATACAGGTTCGGTACCTAACGCACAGTAGTGCTTAATAACTAATTCGCCATCTTTATCACTATAAGTAGTTAACATTTCAACACCGTCTTCAATAATTGTTTCAGTTATAGTATTACCCCCCGAAGTAAGCTTCCATTCGTATGAAACATCAAAGACAGCTCCAGTTAAACCTTGAGTCATTTTACCTTCCCATTTTCCAATTTTTTTTAATATTTGGTTAAATGCAGCGCTTTTTGTATCTTCTGCCATTTCTACTTCACCTATCACAACTGGTTCGTGGTGATTGGCAATAGCAGAAAAAGATATAAGCATAGTTATTATTAGGGTAGTTGTTCTTTTTAAGAGTTTCATAAATTTAATCCTTTAGTTATTAATATTAGATACAAGCAGTATATGAAAGCACTGCAATTATTCAATAGTTTATAGCGATTACTTAAGCATAGAACGTGCATAGAACATCAATTGATACGCCTAAGTAATTCAATATATAGTCTTTTTTTATTAACTAACTACTATATGGAGTTATTAAGGGTTCGTATAATATATATTATGTTAAATTAAAGATTTATCCACAGTTTTATCCATAGATCCGTTAACAAAGGTTAGTTCCCTACTTTCACAACCCCGTGTAGTACAATGCCGTTTTTAAATAAATTGATGTCTTATGAAGCCCTTAAGCGGAATTAAAGTATTAGATCTAACCCATATGTTGGCTGGTCCATATGCAGGAATGGTATTAGCAGATTTAGGTGCTGACGTAATAAAAATAGAACCGCTTTTAACAGGCGAGATGACTCGTGGACTGCTAGCCAATGACCCCGATTACTCTTTCAAAGGTTTCGGTGCTTATTTCTTAACATTGAATCGCAATAAAAGAAGTGTTTCCCTTGACCTTAAGTCCCCTGAAGGTCTACAAGTATTCTATGATCTAGTTAAAACTGCTGACGTGGTATTAAATAATTTTAGTGCTGGAGTAGTCTCTAGACTTAAAATAGACTTTAATTCACTTAAGTCTATTAACCCTAAGATAGTGTCTTGCTCAATTACTGGCTTTGGAGAAACAGGACCACATTCATATAGACCTGCTTATGATCAGATAGTACAAGCCTATAGCGGAGGAATGTCGATTACTGGCCCTGATGCATCAACACCAACAAGAGCGGGCATACCTATAGGAGATTTAAGCTCAGGTTTGTATAGTGTTATTGGAATATTGTCCGCCCTACTCTCAAAAGAAAAAACTGGCTTAGGTCAAAATGTTGATATTTCCCTTCTAGATGTACAAATATCCTTGCTTACTTATATGGCTACGATGCAGACCCTGTCAGGAAAGAATCCTGAACCAATAGGAAATGCACATTTTGTGCATGTTCCATACAATACTTTTACTGCCCAAGATGGTTTTATAGTGATTGCTGTAATAACAGATGCTTTTTGGTATTCTCTGTTAGATGTTGTTGATATTGATAGTTTGCGAAACCCTAAATTCAATGATCAATCAGGTAGACTTGCTAATCAAGATTTCATCGAACAAGAACTTAATAATAAACTTGTTACAAAACCATCAGCTCATTGGATAAAGGCATTAAATCTAGCAAAAGTACCCTGTGGTCCTATTAATAAGTTCAGTGAAGCGCTTGCAGATGAACAAGTCTTATACAGGAATATGGTAGTAGAGGTTGAGCATCCAGATGGCGGACTTGTAAAAATGCCCGGTAACCCTGTAAAGCTTTCTTACACAGATGAAGATAGCTATTCCCCTCCTCCTCATCTTGGCCAACACACGAGAGAAATTTTAGAATCTTGGGCAGGTTATGACAGTTCTAAAATTGAAGGCTTGATTTCCAATAATGTGGTTCAATCGGCTGATTAATAAACTAAAAAAAACCTATCCAATACGTAACTAATGACAGCCAAGAAAACAGTAACAGTAGCCAGAAGGATCAGCAATCTTCCAAATTTAAATTCTTTTTCTTTCATGTTTCTCTTTTGATAATTAACTAACTAAGGCAAAATCTATTATATATGGCAAAACAAGATTTAATTGAAATGGATGGGGAAGTAATAGAAACACTTCCAAATACCACTTTTAGGGTAAAACTAGAAAATGAACATGTTGTGACAGCTCATATCTCAGGAAGAATGCGCAAACATTACATTCGGATATTAACTGGCGACAAAGTTAAGGTAGAAATTACTCCTTATGATCTGTCTAAAGGAAGAATAATTTTCAGGGCCAGATAGTTCTATTTAGTTATCAAGAAACCTTAGCAGGCTTCTTCATATTCTCTTCATACTTTATATTGATCTTGCCTTTTTTAAGATCAACATAAGCAATGCCACCATTTTTTGACAGGTTACCAAAAAGAATTTGTTCAGCAAGTTCTTTTTTTATTGTATCTTGAATGAGGCGTTGCATAGGACGTGCACCCATATTTTTATCATATCCATTCTCCACTAGCCACTCTCTGGCTTTATCTGAAACTTCAATTTGAACTTTTTGATCATCTAGTTGAACTTGTAATTCAACCAGGAACTTATCAACAACAGTTTTTATAACTTCTGGGGGTAGTGGGTTAAATTGAATGATACCATCCAGTCTGTTCCTAAATTCAGGTGAGAAAGTCTTTTTTATCATCTCAGAGGCATCAGAAGAATGATCTTGCGATTGGAAGCCCATTGATGCCCTGCTCATATCTTGTGCTCCAGCATTCGTAGTCATTATTACTACAGCATTTCTAAAATCTGCTTTTCGACCATTATTGTCAGTTAAGGAGCCGTGATCCATAACCTGGAGTAAAATATTAAATACTTCAGGGTGAGCTTTTTCAATTTCATCCAACAAAATTACAGAATGTGGATGCTTCGTGACTGATTCTGTCAAAAGACCGCCTTGATCATAACCAACATAACCAGGAGGTGCTCCTATCAATCTAGAGACCGTATGACGCTCCATGTATTCAGACATGTCAAATCTAACAAATTCTATCCCCATTATTGAGGCCAACTGTTTACTAACTTCTGTCTTACCTACGCCTGTTGGGCCAGAGAACAAGAAAGAGCCTACGGGTTTACCTTCGGTCCTTAATCCTGCTCTAGCAAGCTTTATAGTAGACCCAAGAGTCTCTATAGCTTCATTTTGACCAAATATTACTCTTTTTAGATTTTCTTCAAGTTTTTGTAACGAAACTTTATCTGACGAAGAAACAGTCTTAACAGGTATACGAGCCATAGAGGCAACTATTTTCTCTACATCTGTTTCAGATATAGTTTTTTTCTTTTTGCTTTTAGGAAGCAAACTTTGTTTTGCACCAGCCTCATCCACTACATCTATTGCTTTGTCAGGGAGGAACCTTTCGTTGATATGTTTTGAGGACAGTTCGGCAGCAGCTTTCAGTGCACTGTCTGTGTATCTAATTTTATGATGTTCTTCGAATCTAGATTTTAAGCCTTTTAAAATGCTATATGTTTCATCAACCGAGGGCTCACCAACGTCTACCTTTTGGAATCTTCTTGAAAGTGCTCTGTCTTTTTCAAAAATACCTCTAAATTCTTTGTAAGTAGTTGAGCCAATAAATTTTATACCTCCCTTTGCCAAAGAAGGTTTCAGTAGATTAGAGGCATCCATAACTCCTCCTGATGTGGCTCCTGCACCTATAATAGTGTGTATTTCATCAATAAATAGAATCGCATTTTCATCTTCGCCTAATTCCTTTAGAACTTGTTTTAACCGTTCTTCAAAATCACCTCGATATTTTGTACCGGCTAACAAAGCCCCCATATCAAGAGAATAGATACAGCTATCCTTTATTAATTCTGGAACTTTTTGGTCGTTAATTAATTTAGCTAGGCCCTCGGCGATAGCCGTCTTCCCTACTCCTGACTCACCAACTAAAAGAGGGTTATTCTTACTTCTTCTTGCAAGAATTTGAATGACTCTTCCTACTTCCTCAGATCTTCCTATCAATGGATCTATAAGACCTTCTTTGGATTGTTGGTTGAGATTTACAGTGTATTTACTTAGCGCCGAAGATTGTTCTGTATCTTTTTCAGAATCACCTTCAAATTCTACGTCTTCTGAGAAATTATCATCTTGCTTTCCATGACTTAAATACGAAACTGCATCTAATCTTGATAAACCTTGCTGTTCTAATAAGAAAACGCTGTGGCTTTCTTTTTCACTAAAAATAGCCACGATAATATTTGAGCCTTTTACTTCTTTTTTTCCTGAAGATTGCACATGGAAAACCGCTCTTTGAAGGACTCTTTGAAACCCTAGTGTGGGCTGTATCTCACGGTCATCTGTTGTTTCTATTTTAGGAGTAGTGGACCCCACAAATTCTTCTAAATCAATTTTAAGAGTATCAGTGTTTATATTATTTGATTGAAGAAGATCTAAAGCATCTGAATTATCTAAAAGAGATAATAGGAGGTGCTCTACAGTTACAAATTCATGACTTTGGCCATGTGCTAATTGAAAGGCATCATTTAAATTTTGTTCTAGTTCTTTATCTATCATTTATCTTCTTCCACTTGTTCTATATCACTTACCAAAGGGTGTTCATTGTCTTTGGCAAAATTATTAACCTGTGCGCTCTTTGTTTCTGCAACTTCTTTAGTAAATATACCGCAAACTCCCTTCCCATGTGTATGTATTGCTAACATTATTTGTTGCGCTTTCTCTCTGTCAAAACCGAAAAAGGCCTGCAGAACATAAACGACAAATTCCATGGGAGTATAATCGTCGTTGAGCACAATGACTCTATAAAGTGGTGGTTTTTTTGTTTTAGGTTTATCTAAAACAGCAATAGTTTCCGTATTGCCTGAATTATCTTGCTTATCTTCCCTGTTGGCTTCGATATATTTAAAATCTTGATCGTCGGGCATTAGTCCATATTATCAATAATAGCTTCCCCGAATTCAGAGCATTTTAATAAGCTAGCTCCGCTCATAAGTCTTTCAAAATCATAAGTAACAGTTTTATTCCTTATTGTCTTAGAAAGTCCTTCTATGATTAAATCTGCAGCTTCTGTCCAGCCCATGTATCGCAACATCATTTCAGCAGAAAGAATTAGTGATCCCGGGTTAACTTTATCCAGCCCTGTGTATTTTGGTGCAGTTCCATGTGTAGCTTCAAATAATGCAATTTTATCTCCCAGATTAGCTCCAGGAGCTATTCCTATTCCACCAACTTCTGCAGCCAGAGCATCAGAGATGTAATCACCATTCAAGTTTAATGTTGCAATTACATCGTACTCATCTGGCCTAGTAAGTATTTGCTGCAAGAAAGCATCGGCTATTACATCTTTTATTATTATTTCTTTCCCGGTTTCTGGATTTTTAAGGGAGTGCCATGGTCCGCCATCTATCATTTCAGCACCGTATTTTTCAGCTGCTAATTGATATCCCCAGTCTTTAAAAGATCCTTCTGTGAATTTCATGATATTGCCCTTATGCACTAAGGTAACTGAATCTTTATTATTTAAAATGGCATATTGAATCGCTTTATCAACCAGTCGTTCTGTGCCTTGTTTAGAGACCGGTTTTACACCAATTCCACAATTTTCAAGGAAACGTATTTTAGTAACACCCATTTCTTTCGTTAAAAATTGTATTACTTTGTCAGCCTCAGGCGATCCAGCTTCCCACTCTATTCCTGCATAAATATCTTCTGAGTTTTCTCTAAAGATACACATATCTGTTTTTTCAGGACTCACAACAGGACTTGGAACACCTTCAAAATATCTAATAGGTCTCTGGCATACATACAAATCCAGTTCTTGTCTTAAAGCTACGTTTAGTGACCTTATGCCTCCTCCCACGGGAGTGGTTAGGGGTCCTTTAATACCTACAAGGTAAGTCTCGAGTGCAGTTAATGTTTCAGGTGGCAGCCAATTATCTTCTCCATACACTGATAGTGATTTTTCTCCACAGTAGATTTCCATCCAAGAAATTTTTCTTTTACCTTCATACGATTTTTCAACTGCTGTATCAACCACATTTATCATGGCAGGCGTTATATCAGAGCCTATGCCGTCTCCTTCTATGAATGGAATAATTGGGTTATCAGGAACAATGAGAGCACCTGAATCGTCTAAAGTTATTTTGGAACCATCTTTTGGTTCAGTTATGTGTTTAAATTCCATAAAATTACACTCAAATAGTTGTCGTCCTCGTGGGGCGGCATTATATAGGAAAAATTTAATAAGGTTAATGAGCAAAGGTAAAGTATTAGTAGGTCTCTCCGGTGGAGTGGACTCTTCTGTTTCAGCTTTTATTTTAAAAAAACAAGGTTATGAAGTTGAAGGTCTGTTCATGCGTAATTGGAAAGATGATGACGGCACTCCTTATTGCAGTGTTAAAGAAGATTTTTTAGATGCAACCTTTGTAGCAGATCAATTAAATATTCCCATAGTAGAATTAAATTTTTCCATAGATTATAAACAAAGAGTTTTTGAATATTTTCTTGAGGAGTTGAAAGCTGGAAACACCCCCAATCCTGACATTCTTTGTAACAAAGAAATAAAATTTGATGTTTTTTATAAATATGCAATGGAAAATAACTACGATTACATAGCTACAGGGCATTACGCTCAAATCTCTCAAAAAAACGGCATTAACTCTCTTATAAAAGGTTCAGATTCAAATAAAGATCAAAGTTATTTTTTACATGCCATCAATGGAACCGTTCTGGACAGAACACTTTTTCCTATTGGAGATCTTGAAAAAGCCAAGGTCAGAGATATAGCTCGTGCTGAAGGCCTAATCACTAGTGAAAAGAAAGATAGCACGGGGATATGCTTTATAGGGGAGAGGCCCTTTCCAGAATTTTTAAGTAATTACATTAAAGACAGTCCGGGAGTCATGTGCGATGAGAACGGTGAAGTTCTGGGAGAACATAAAGGATTACCTTTCTACACACTTGGCCAGCGACAAGGTTTGGGAATTGGAGGCAAGAAATCTTTAGAAAATAAGCCCTGGTACGTAGCAAAGAAAGATATAGGCAGTAATGTTATTACTGTTGTTCAAGGAAACGATCACCCTCTCCTTTTTTCAAAAAGGTTGTCAACAAAGAACCTGTTCCTTATAAATCCACTTAACGATGATAATTATGAAGGTTCAGCTAAAGTGAGATACCGACAAGAAGATCAAGAATGTCAATTTCAAATACTAGAAAATAAGATAAAGGTTGAGTTTAAAGATAAGCAAAGATCGATCACACCTGGCCAATCCGTAGTGCTTTACAAGGATGATGTCTGTCTGGGCGGCGGGGAAATCTCAAGTATTTCTTAAACTACTTCTATAACCTTCAATTAACTTATTTTTATCTTCTTTTTTGAACTTCTTAATTTCAGATTCTCGTTTTGTTGAAAGGGATCGATTCTCAAAAAATTCTTGATAAACTAACTTAAAAGGGCCTCTTCCTTTGGTGTATTTTGCTGCCTGACCTGATTCATGCATTTCTAATCTGTTAGTCAAGTTGTTGGTTATGCCTGTATACAACGTCTGATCTCTGCATTGGATTATGTATACAGACCACATTGTATAAAAGGTTAATTAATCAGGAAGTTAATAAACCAGAGAAAAAGAGTTAAGAATACAGCTATAGTACAAAGCCATGCTCTTATGCGTGCCTCCTTGTCCATACTATGGAGATTTATAGATATCTCCAGCCTTCATGACGAAGTCTACAGTTTCTAATATACGAATGTTTTCTAGAGGATTTCCTGAAACAGCAATGATATCTGCGTATTTACCCACAGTAATGCTTCCCAGCATTGAATTTTGACCTAACAAGATAGATGCTTCTTTTGTTGCAGAAAGAATAGCTTGGATTTCTGGCATGCCTGCATCTACCATTTCATAAAATTCTTCTGCGTTTTTTCCATGAGATGAAACTCCAGTATCAGTTCCGAAAGCTATTTTCACACCGGCTTGATAAGCTTTAGCAAAGGTTATTTTTAGCTGCGGACCAATTTCCAATGCTTTTGGTCGAACCAAGTTAGGAAAGAAGCCATCGACCTTAGCTTTATCAGCAACCCAAGCTCCTGCTAGAAGAGTTGGGACATAATAAGTACCTTTTTCCCTCATTAATTTCATTCCCTCTGAGTCCATTAGGGTTCCATGCTCTATAGAATCTACACCTGCAATAACTGCTCTTTTGATACCTTCAGCTCCGTGGGCATGTGCAGCTACTTTAAAACCATAATCACGAGCAGCTAATACAATCGAAGATATCTCTTCTGATGTCATTTGAGGGTTTTGGCCATTTTTTGCATTGCTTAAAACCCCTCCTGTTGCTGTTATTTTTATCAAGTCAGCATTTTCTTTGTAGCGATACCTTACAGCCTTAAAAGAATCTGATGAATTATTAATCACACCTTGGGCGGGTCCGGGGTCACTTGATAGGTCTGAACGCAAAGAATTAGTAGGATCACCGTGTCCTCCAGAAGAAGAAATTGTTTTTCCAGAAGAAAAAATTCTGGGACCGGGTACAACGCCTTTGTTTATTGCATTTCTCAATGAGACTGTCACGTTGCCTGAATCGCCCAAGTTTCTTACTGAAGTGAAACCAGCAAGTAGTGTTTTTCTAGCATTTGCCACTGCTTTGATAGCATAATCCGATGAATTTAAAGAAATACTTTCTTCGTAGCTTTTTGAAGAATACTCACTACTAAGGTGCACATGCATGTCAATCAGGCCAGGTAGTATGAAATACCCTGTAAGGTCTAAATAAACATCATCAGGTTCTGGTTCTATGTAGCCTGTTTCAACTCTTGTTATTACCTGGTTATCAATTACGATGCTCATTTCTCTTGTGGGTTCTGACCCAGTTCCGTCCAATAAAGTACCAGCATGTATAACAGTTGCTCCCTCTAAGGAAAAACAAACTATTAGAAACAGAGTGGATAAAGATTTTTGTAGGAACTTTAAATATTTTTTCATAAAATTAGTAGTCAGAGAATCATTCTAAAGAAAGTAAACAACACTGCGTTATAATAAATAAGATTCATGAAAATAGACACACTTAAAGCACTATCACCACTGGACGGGAGATACAGTCATGCAAATATTCATTTGAGGGATATTTTAAGTGAATATGGACTTATTAAATACAGGATAAAGGTTGAAATAGAATGGTTTATCCATCTATCAAAACAAAAAAGCATACCTGAACTTCCCTCGTTAACTATTAAAGATAGCTCCTATCTATATGATTTAATAGATAACTTTTCAGTAAAAGATGCCTTAGAAATTAAAAAAATAGAAAAAAAAACGAATCATGATGTAAAAGCTGTTGAATATTATTTAAAAGATAAATTTTCTAAATCCACCAAGCTAACCAAATACCTTGAATTCATACATTTTGCTTGTACTTCGGAAGATATAAATAACTTGGCCTACTCCTTAATGATACGAGACAGCTCTTATTACCTTCTTAACAATAATGTTGTCAATATAGAAAAAAAACTGAAGAAGAAAGCCAGGTCTTATGCAAATATTTCGATGCTATCAAGAACGCATGGCCAGAGTGCCACACCGACCACTATGGGTAAGGAAATAGCCAATACACTGGCGAGATTAAGAAAGATAAAAAATTCGATAGAATCTATAAAACTCAGCGGGAAAATTAATGGAGCAGTAGGTAATTACAACGCACATCTTGTTGCTTACCCCGATGTTAATTGGCTAAAAATTTCTAATCAATTTGTTCTGTCTCTGGGATTGGCTTGGAATCCCTACACAACTCAGGTTGAACCAAAGGATGATATCGCTGAATTATTTTTGAATTACGTAAGGTTGAATAATGTCTTAATAGATTTTTCAAGAGACGTGTGGGGTTATATTTCTCTAGGGTATTTTTCTCAACACTTAAAAAAAGGAGAAGTGGGATCCTCTACAATGCCACATAAGGTAAATCCTATTGATTTTGAGAATGCAGAAGGAAACCTAGGGGTATCAAATGCTTTTCTTTCACACATTTCTAATACGGTTGTTGTTTCTAGATGGCAAAGAGATCTCTCAGACTCAACTGTAATGAGAAATATAAGTGGTTGCTTTGGTCATATAACGATCGCACTTTTGTCTTTAGAAAAAGGCATTGATAAGCTTCAAATAAATAAAATAAAGATTAAGGAAGACTTGGATAACTCCTGGGAAGTATTGACCGAGGCCATACAGACCGTGCTTAGAAAGAATTTAATTCCCAATGGCTATGAATTAATGAAGGACTTATCTAGAGGGAAGGCTATTAACAGAGAAGATTTAAAAAATCTTATAGATCAATTGGACATTACAGAAGATGATAAAAATGTTTTAAATCAACTCAGCCCCTCCTCCTATATTGGTTTAGCTAAAAAACTAGCAAAAGAAATTTAAAAGACTTTTGTTTAAAAATATTCTCCGTTAAAATGCCCCATCTTTTTTTATTAAATTAAAAAAAATTTATTAAATAGAGATATTTTAGGTTGGAGTTTTACTCCATAAATGCAATTCTTAAGATAAAGGAATAATAATGGCTACATACAAAGAAATACTAGAGAATCTATCAAATTTGAAGGCTTCTGGAAAAGACGCTCACGTAAACATGAATCCAGAACATGCCGCAAGGATGAGATGGCAAAATCAGTTCCAAACAGGTGTAGATATAGCAAAATATACTGCAGCTATTATGAGAAAGGATATGGATAATTATGATGCTGACACTTCTGCATATACTCAATCTCTGGGTTGCTGGCATGGATTTATAGGACAACAGAAATTAATCTCCATAAAAAAACATTTCGGTTCTAATGACAAAAAGTATTTGTATCTCTCGGGATGGATGGTTGCAGCTCTGCGTTCAGAGTTTGGCCCTTTGCCTGACCAATCAATGCATGAAAAAACTTCTGTGGCTAGCTTAATTAAAGAGCTTTATACCTTCCTAAGGCAAGCAGATGCTCGCGAACTTTCTGGACTATTCAGGGAACTAGATTCTTCATCTGATGAAACAAAACCTTTGATACAGGAAAAAATAAATAATTATGAAACTCATATAGTACCTATTATCGCTGATATTGATGCTGGTTTTGGTAATGAAGAAGCAACCTATCTAATGGCAAAACAGATGATTGAAGCAGGAGCCTGTTGCATACAGATAGAAAACCAAGTTTCTGATGAAAAACAGTGTGGACACCAAGATGGTAAGGTGACTGTACCTCATTCAGACTTCTTGGCTAAAATAAATGCTGTCCGTTATGCATTCTTAGAACTGGGTGTTGACGATGGTGTGATAGTCGCACGTACAGATTCTTTAGGCGCTGGTTTAACCAAACAAATAGCAATTACTCATGAAGTTGGTGATCTAGGTGATCAATACAATTCATTCTTAGATGTTGAAGAAGTAACGCCTGATAAAATGCTACATGGCGATGTATTAATAAATCAAAATGGAAAAGTCGTTAGGCCTAAACGCCTACCCAGCAACCTCTATCAATTTAGAAAAGATACTGGTGAAGCACGATGTATTCTTGATTCCATTACAAGCCTTCAAAATGGAGCTGATTTAATTTGGATCGAAACAGAAAAACCTCATATTGGTCAAATTGGAGCAATGATGGACGAGATCAAAAAAGTAGTACCTAATGCTAAGCTCGTTTACAACAATAGCCCTTCTTTCAACTGGACCTTAAATTTTCGACAACAAATCTTTGATGCAATGCAAGCAGCTGATAAAGATGTATCTTCTTATGAAAGAGAAGACCTTATGAACGAAAAATATGATATTACAGAATTGGCTATAGAGGCGGATGAGAAGATACGTACTTTCCAGGCAGATGCAGCAAGAGAAGCAGGAATTTTTCATCACCTGATAACTCTGCCTACTTATCACACGGCTGCACTATCCACAGATAATTTGGCTAAAGAATACTTTGGAGATCAAGGTATGCTTGGTTATGTCAAAGGAGTACAAAGAAAAGAAATCAGAGAAGGTATTGCCTGTGTGAAGCATCAAAATATGGCTGGATCAGACATGGGAGATGATCATAAAGAGTATTTTGCTGGTGAGGCAGCTCTTAAAGCTTCAGGAGACGATAACACCATGAATCAATTCTAAATATAGATACGATTAAAAAAGGGAGCAGAAGCTCCCTTTTTTTACTCCTAAATTTCAGAGCATTTAGATGGATTACCGCCGCAAAGTGCACACTCTCTATCTGGATCTAACCCTTGTAAGCCTCCACATGAGCCTGTAATTGGCTTCCTGCCGAACAGAACTCCTACAGACATGCTTGTTACAACCAATAAGAGAATAATAAAAGTTAATATTAACGTTGACATAGTTCTATTGTAACGTTTTTTTAAAACTTTCAGAAAACTTCACAATATAGCCTTCTTCTTTTAATACAAAAATAGCATCTATGTTTTTTTTATTAGCAAAAGTTAAGCCTTTTGTGGGTCCCATGGCATTAATAGCAGTAGCGAGAGCGTCAGCTCTCATAGCGCTATCTTGAATGACACTGACAGAAGAGTTCTGAAATTCGAGTGGAGCACCACTCTTTGTGTTGATGGTATGTGAAAGAACTTTATTATCAAGTATTCTAAAATTTCTATAGTCACCTGAAGTGGCCATCGAAAAATACTCTCTTGTATCTGTTTTTATTTCGAATATTGATTTTGAGGTAAATTCTGGATGTGCAATACCTACAGTCCAGGGTTTATTTTTTGCTTTTAAGCCATAAGTCTTTATTTCTCCCCCTACTTCAATAAAAAAACCTTTTATATAAATATTTTTTTTAAGCTCATCATACAGCTGATCTATTGCATAGCCTTTAGCAATAGCAGAGAAATCTATCTGCACATTCCTTTCTCTTCTAACCTTTTTGTTTAATGAGTCTATTGAAACTGAATCACATCCAATTTCTTTTAAAGAGTTAAGTACTTTTGTTTGATCTGGTGTATTTAATATCTTAGAAGGTCCAAATCCCCAGATATTTACTAAACTACCTGCAGACACATCAAAATATCCTTCTGATAATTCACAAATCTCAATTGCCAGATTCATAACCTGAATAAATGATACGGTAGATTCAATCCATAACCCAACAGGAGTGGCATTTAATTTACTAATAAAAGAAGTTTTTAGATAAGTAGACATTTCTTGATTAACTAGCTCTAAAGTATCTTCAACCAACGAGCCTTTATTAGTACCATCGGAACTTGCAACAAAAACGTTGTAATAAGTACCCATTGTGTTGCCTGAATAACTCTCTAATGGATCTTCTTTAGTATAGAAAGCTACTAATAACATCAGAATAAGGCTGATTAATATTACTACCGATTTTATGGAAAAAAGAGTATTAAGAGTCTTCAAGAAATATTAACTAACTGCCAAAATCATCAAATTTTACGGCTTCAGGTTCAACACCTAGATCATCAAGCATTTTAAAACATGCATCCATCATCATTGGTGGGCCGCACATATAATATTCACAATCTTCAGGGGCTTCATGGTCCTTGAGATACTGATCATGTATTACTTGATGAATAAACCCTGTATACCCTTCCCAGTTATCCTCAGGAATAGGATCAGATAAAGCAACGTGCCAACTAAAGTTTTCATATTTTTCTGCCAGAGCATCGTATTCTTCTTCATAAAACATCTCTCTTAAGCTTCGTGCTCCGTAAAAAAAAGTTATTTTCCTGTTTGAATTCAACCTGAGAAGCTGATCAAAAATATGAGATCTCATGGGGGCCATGCCGGCTCCTCCTCCGATAAATATCATTTCACTATCCGTTTCCTCAGCAAAGAAGTCTCCGAAGGGTCCAAAAATAGTTAATTTATCTCCTTCTTTTAGATTGAAAATATAAGAAGTCATTTCACCGGGAGGAAATTCAGTTCCTGGAGGTGGTGAAGCAATTCTTATGTTAAATTTCATGACCCCCTTTTCATTAGGATAGTTGGCCATTGAATAGGCTCTTATAACAGGTTCTAGGGTGGTAGCTTTGTTTTCCCAAACTCCAAACCTGTCCCAATCATCATGATATTCTTCTGCTATATCGAAGGTTTTATAGTCAAGTGAATAAGCAGGAATTTCCATTTGTACGTAACCACCAGCTTTGAATCCAACGTCCTCTCCATCAGGAAGCTTTAATACCAGCTCTTTTATAAAAGTTGCAACATTATCATTGGAAATAACTTCACATTCCCATTTTTTAGCTCCAAATACTTCATCAGGGACAACAATCTGCATATTGTCTTTAACAGGCACCTGACAAGACAATCTCCAACCTTCTTTTTTCTCTTTGTTTGTAAAATGAACTTCTTCAGTTGCTAAGATTGACCCTCCTCCTTTTAACACCTGACACTTACATTGCGCACAAGTTCCACCTCCACCACAAGCAGAAGATAAAAATAAATTTTGTGCTGCTAATGTTTGAAGTAATTTTCCTCCGGCTTGAACAACAACACTTTTTTCTGAATCTTCATTCATCTCAATTGTTACATCACCAGTACTAACCAAAACCCTTCTAGCAGCTAAGATTATTAAAACCATAGCATTTACAGCCACGGTAAAGACTAGAATGCCTAAGAATATTTCATTTCCTAATATACTGACCATTTCTACAAAGAGATCCCTCCAAATGAAAGAAAACCAAAACACATTAAACCAACAGTAATGAACGTTATTCCAAGACCTTCCAATCCATCTGGAATGTCAGCGTATTTAAGGCGTTCCCTTATACCTGCTAGAGCAACAATAGCTAGTGCCCAGCCTGTTCCAGCACCAAAACCGTAAACAACACTCTCCATGAAAAAATAATTTCTCTCTACCATGAATAGAGAGCCACCAAGAATTGCACAGTTAACTGTTATAAGGGGTAGAAAAACTCCCAATGCGTTATACAAGACGGGTATGTATTTATCAAGGAACATCTCGAGTATCTGGACTATTGCGGCAATTACGCCTATGTAAGTTATAAGACCCACAAACGTTAGATCTGTATCAGGAAGTCCGGCCCAAGCCAGTGCTCCAGATTTTAATATGTGCGTATAGATAAGATTGTTAATTGGTACAGTGATTGTTAAAACCACAATTACTGTTATACCAAGACCTATGGCTGCATCAATTTTCTTTGAGATAGCTAAAAAAGTGCACATTCCCAGAAAAAAAGCTAAAGCTATGTTTTCAATGAAGACAGCAGTTATAAAGAGGTTTAAATAATATTCAAACATACTAAATTACCCTCTCCTCTGCATTTAAACTGTTTTTAGCTATCGTGTACTGAGGAACTTCTACCTGATCTGGCTTCCAGGCTCTTAACGCCCATATAAGCAGTCCAATTATAAAGAAGGAACTGGGTGCCAAAAGTAAGAAATTATTTCCTACATACCACCCACCATTTTGTACTAAAGGCAATATTTCAAAACCTAGAAGTGTTCCTGCACCTAATAATTCTTTAATTACTGCAAGAAAAATTAGGATAACACTGTAGCCCAGTCCATTTCCAAAACCATCTACAAG
>Ga0209091_10002166_pt1 | contig 16717 bp, 16 predicted proteins | sample ArcticOcean_MG_C_6_FD_187438 | JGI IMG/M metagenome (GOLD analysis project Ga0209091, IMG submission 187438) | Marine microbial communities from western Arctic Ocean - ArcticOcean_MG_CB8_128 (SPAdes) (version 2) | ecosystem: Environmental > Aquatic > Marine > Oceanic | place: Arctic Ocean...
TGTTGTTGTTGCATCATTCCGCTCGTCATCAACGGTGGCGACGGTTTCTTCGCATCGGTCATTCGTTGCATCATTTGAATTCGTTCCTTCACGGAAAGGTTCACCACGGGAGAGGTCTTGGACGAATCGTAATTATCATCATCATCATCATCATCATCATCGTTGGGTGAACCAATCGCCATCATAATCGGCGGCGACGGAGGTGGCAGTCTTCTTCGCGAAGAAGAAGAAGAAGAATTAGAATCAGATTTCGAAGCCATCTCTTTCGAATTTCAAATCTCTTCTCTTTTCATCTTCTCACTTTTGCTCCTCGTTATTATTGCGATGATAATATTATCGAGAGTGTTTACGAACATCTCTCTTCATCTTTTCATCTCTCTCTCGCTGATGATGTTGTTTTTATTATTATTGCGAAAAGGGAGTGAGTGTGTTTATTCTGCAAAGTGTATCAAATGAGGTGCGCAGAGGAGCCTTTTTAGGTATTATTTTGAGGGAATTTTTAGTTTGGGCTGCTCTTCGAATTAATTAAATCATCGTTTCACAACAACAACAACAACAACAGAAAAAGAAAGAAGAGAATTATTGAGAGAATTATTGGTTGTTTCTTTTATACAAAACGCGCCAACACGACGACGCACAAATAGTACATGATCACCCCCTTGTTCTCGACGACTTTAAATTCGCCGGCGACGTCGGCATCATCTCAACAACAACAACGTTCTTCCTTTTTTTCGCACTCTTCTTCTTCTTCTTCTTTATTAAGGATGAATTTTACGAGAAGAATGATGTCAGACGCCGCGAAATGGAGGCGTTTTTGTTGCAGGAGTCGTGGTCGCGCGAACAGTAACGATGCGTCGTGGTGTCGTCAGTGTTGTTCTTCTTTATTAAGCGGAGGAGGAAGTGGCGGGTTGCATCATCATCGAGAAAAGAGGAGCGCGTTGAATACTAATTATTGTTCGCGTTGGAAGAGCAAAAGTAATAAAAACGAACAACAGAGGAATACTACGACGAAGAGCTTTAGGAACGAGGCTTTTAGTGGGTATCAGTATTCTTCGGGGTACCACCAAACGAGACGAACAACCCACGACGCGAGTTCTTCACCGTTCGCGGTGCACGCTTTGTCAAACGACGACGGCACGTTATCGTCGCCCTCAGGAAAAGAAGGTGAAGAAGAAGACGATTCAGACGACGACGACGAAAAGGGCGGGTATAACAAAACGAAACATTGGAATCCTACGAAGCACACGAGCAATGGTTTGAGCAACGATGATAGTAGTAGCAGTGATGATAGTGAACACGCAGAGCTTATGAAGGAAAAAGAGGGTGGCGTCGCGCAGCGACGAACACCGGGAGCATTAGAATCGATTGAAGGGAACGTCTTTCGCGACCGCGAGCGTTTAAAATCGGACAAAGATTTCGACCGCGTGAAGAAAACAGGAAGAACGTTGAATTATTCTTGCATACGAATAAAAGCGGCGCCTAACGATGGCATACCCGGCGCAACTGGATGTCACCGAATTGGCATCGTCGTCCCGAAGAAACAGTTGAAACGCGCCGTTGATAGGAACCTGTGCAAACGACGCGTTCGAGCCATCTTTCGAACGAACAAAGACAAGTGGCCGAAAACCGAGAGCGGTTCACATTTAGATTTCGTCGTTTTTGTGAAACAAGAAGCGTTAGAGGGCGGTTTTAAGCAGTTGGAGAAAGAAATGTTCTTATTCGCGAGCGATTACACCGAGCGGGAGATGAAATCAAAGACGAGCAAATCCAGGAACGCGGCGAAAGTTGTCCGGAATACTAACGCGAACGCTAGCGCTCGAACCGCGCAAGCGAGTAACGATAACGATACCGTAAGGGCGAAGAAAGAGAACGGCCCGACAAATAACATTGCTCGATGATCCGTTCGCGTGTGCAACAGAACTTAGAATAGAATGTAAAAATAATATAATCCGTAGTCGCGTGTTAGTAAGACATCAGCCGATGAAAAAATGTGCATCTTCGCGTTGATACAAAACGCCGTATCATCTCTTTCCCAAGGCGAGAGAAGGGTTTCACCTCAACACTTTGAGTCACTTTTCTTCATTCTCGAGACGCGAATACAAATACAACGAATGTTGCGTAAAGTCGCGTCAAACCTCGCGCGCAATGCTTTGCTGCACCGCACGCGCACGAACGCAATCGCGTCCACCTCTTCTTCTTCCTCCTCCCAGTTGTTTCGATCGTCCTCCTCGTTCATGAATACGAACAACATCAACAACAAACAGATTTCAACCTCGTCGTCGAACGCGTTCGCGGAAGAACAACAACAACAACAAGACGACAAAATGAGAGAAGACAAAACGCGATACAACAAATCATCTGGCCCAGTCGCGAAACTGATCCACTTGATTTTCAAGAACCAACCGATCGATTCTCAGAAACTGTATCAGCTCGCCGTGGAAAACGCGGTGGAAATCCACAGCCGCAGACACATGAAAATTTTGCTCCAATCGATAAAGAGTCGAAAACAGTTTACTACGAGCGAAAACAAAAACAACAACACCGAAAACAACAAAAATAAAAAGAAGAAGAAACGATTCGATGGTTTTATAAAAGCGGCGAGACCGTTCGACGCTTCCGGGAAAACGACGAAAGTGACGTACACGTTTAGCGTAGAAGAGAGAGGGAGGAAGCACTTAGAAAAGTTGGGATTGATTGAGGCGCGGGCGGAAGAAGAGGGGAATAATAATAAAGGCGAGTAGTTTTAAAGTAGTAAAGTCAAAGAGAGTTTTAAGTTTTAAGTTTACACGCTACTTTCTACGCTTGGACAAACCGCTCTGGCTCGTTTTCATTCGCGACCGGGTTCGGAATAGTATTATTAACATCGTCGTCGTTGGTATAGTTTTTCAACGTCTCCGCTTCGGCGCATAAGCTCTCGACCAACGCCGCCGCCTGTCTCGCCTCCGCTTCGGCATCTGCGGCTTCTCTTTCCGCCAGTTCCGCTTCATTTGCAGCTAACTCGGCTTGTTCGAACGCCTCTCGAGCTTCGCTCGCGGCTTGCTCCGCGGTTAAGTACCGTCCGTCGTAATAAAATACCGGCGGCAACTTCTCCAACTCTTCTTCGATTTTCTTGCGTTGCGTAGCTTTGGACATTTGCTTTGACTGACCGTTCTTAGCGCGCCGTTTTCGCCGTCGTTTCTTCGTGGATCCGCTATCTATCCCGTTCTCGTTGCTATTCGTACCTCCTTCTTGTTTTGTATTCTCTCCATCTTCTTGCGAGACCACATCTTCCTCCTCCCCTTCTTCTTCTTCTTCTTCCTCTTCTTCTTCTTCTTCTTCCTCTTCTTCCGAGGACTCTTCTTCCGATTCGCTCTCGTCCTCGTCCACGTACTCATCTTCCTCGGTATCTTCCCTGTTCCTATTCGTAATATTTTTAATCGCTTTCCCGTTGACATCTACCAAAGCCACGTACTTCATGTGTAACCTTCCACTCGTATCTCCGGGAACAGTCACTCGATCTCTCCTTACCTTACCTTCCTTCCCGAGTTCCGTCAATCTTTGCGGCACTCTTTGCTCCCTCGCGCCTTTACACACCTCGAACAAACCGCCGAACCGATACTTTCCAATCAGCCCGTCCTCCTCCTCCTCTCGAAACTTCTCGATGCAATAATTGGCCACTTGATCGATGGTCTTTCCGTCCCTCTCTTCCAACGCGTCTTCGTGCGCGTCGTACTCTAAATTCAAACACTCCAATATATACCGGTCCAGCGCTTGCGACAACGCGTTCGTAAACGGTTTCAACTGGTACTCTTTTTCTCGCATCTCGTTTTCTTTCTTGTTCGAATCGTACGAGTGTCGAAAGCGAGGCGCGCGAAACTGTTCGTTCTTCTTCACGATTTCATTTTTGATCTTCTTCGAATCCTTCTCGCGAGATAACTTCTCCCAGTGGTTCTTCAACTTCGCTTTGACCGTTTTCATCTTTTCACTCGTTGTCATCTTTTTACCACCATTATTACCATTGCCACCACCACCACTCTTCCTCGACGACAACCCCGAAGGAAGTTTTTCCCGTCCCCCCTTCCGTTGCTGTTGCTCTTTCTCCTGCTCTTGAACGTCTCGCGAAAGTCGATGCCAGGAATATCGCGAATCGTTGCTCATTTTCTTCCACTTCCCAACTCCGTATTTCCGTATCGCAGCAAAGAATTCTCTCTCCGTTTCCGGGTTTTCTAAAGAGAAGACTAAGGAGGACTTTTCGTCCTCTAAATCGGAGGACAACGAATCATCATCATCATCAATCATCATCATCCGTCAAACAAAAATCCTCCTCCTCCTCCCAAGTTCTTGTTTTTGTGTCTCTTCTTTGTCAAAATTTTGTGAATTGTGGTGCAGAAGCAAAAAAAAAAGAAAAAAGCATCGTGCACTCAAAAAATACGCGCAAAAGAGATATGTCCACGCACGGATACCCTCGCTTTTTTCTCGAGCAGCATTTTATCTCGATGGATTCGAATAAGATGATGAAACGGAAACGAGAGGAAGAGGAGGAGGAAAAGGAAGAACTCACGAACAGTCCGTTGTTTGTGTTTCTGAGACGATATACAGATATCGTGGAGAGGTTTGTGTTTCCTCTTTTGACGAGCACGGAGTTACGTTTACTCTCTCGAGTGAATAAAGAGATGGAAAGTGTGGTGAAGAACGGACGAGTTTGGACGTCGAAGAACCGGTTGTCGGATCGCAAGTTTAGCACGCAGTTGAGAGCGAGAGATATACAGACGAGAGAGATGTTGAAATACGCGTGCGAGAGGAACGAGTTACAACCGTGTCATCGATTGGTTGGCTTTTTCGGTGGGCGTGGGCAGTTGGAGTGCGTGAAATATCTCTTGGAGGAGGTTTTTCGAAACACGTGGAGGCCTGTGGATCGAAGAAACGCGTATGGGACAATCGCGGCGGCGCAGAACGGGCACTTTAAGTGTTTGAGATATTTAGTGGAAGAAGGCGGGTGTTACTTGAACGAGAGAGTGTGTTCGGAGGCGTGCGGGATTGGTTCGTTGACGATGTTGAGGTACTGTCGAAACCATTTCGCGCCGTGGAATCACAGGTGTTTGGAACGCGCCGCTTTAGGTGGGCACAAAGATATAATCATGTTTCTTTTGAAACACGACATCGATCGAAGGTTAATTCAATCCGCAAATCCTGCTATTTTCGCCGCTGAAGGGGGGCACTTGGACCTCGTTCAGATTTTCTTCGACCTCGGCGTCGTTTTTGACGAGCGCGTCGCGGAACAAGCTTCGGAGATGGGGTACCTCGATATTTTGCGATTCGTCGTCGAAAAAGATTTGCCGTGGCACCCGGTTAGCTGCATGCAAGCGTGCTCACGACCGTCCGAATACGTACGAGACGAGTATTACGACCAAATCGAGGAGATTAAAGAACGACACGCGGGATGTCGAGAATTTATTCTCAGTATCTTTCCGATGATGCCGCTCATGGACGACGGCATCAACGATATCGACGACGAAGAGGAGGAAGACGTAATGGACGAAGAGGACGACGGAGAAGATGTTGATGATCCTATCCTTTGAAAGAAAGAAAGAAAGAGAGAGAGAAAGAGAGAGAAAACAAAAACAAGCCATATCAGTATCTCACAAATATAAATACATATACATCGCACATTCGTCATAAAAATCACTTCTTATTTCTTTTACCACCACCACTATTACCCTTCTTATTACTATCGTTCATGTCCCTCTCCGCTTTCTCCATCTGTAAGAATAATTCGTCGTCTGGACCCGATGCCAACTCTTCGTACACTCTCTCAATCGCCGCCTCGACGATTTCGTCCGGCTCTTCCATCACAGCCTCCTGTCTCAAACCGTTACTTTCAATTTCTTTTGTTACAATCAACACGGGATTTAACGGCGCATAGACTAAATACCGACACCCAGTCGCGTCGCTGTCGAAAGTCACCAACTCCGTCGCTTCTTGTGGCGCCTCGTCTCGCCCTTGATCCAACTCTAAACAATCGTCGTAATCCGCGCGAATCGGTCCTCTCACCGTAAAGCACAACGCCGACCGCTGCAACAACAACCCTTTCTTCGCCAACGCTAATTGCATATCCGGTAAAATCTCGTTCAACTCCTTATCGTCGATGTCCGATAAGTCTTCGTCTTCGCTGTTCGCTTCGCCTCGCAAGACATCGATCGGAGCGTCCAACGGTAACACCACGCAACGAATATTCCCACTTTTATCCGTCACCCGAGCTCTCAACATGCATTGCAAAATTCGCGTGCCGCTGTTGGACTCTTCAACGACGTCGACTAAAGGCATCGCGGGCGTTTTCAATCGCTCGTCGCCGTACGCGTTCTCAGAATTCACCACTCGAGCGCGCATTTTGAGTGTCTCTTCTCCTCTTCTCTTCTTAGTATTGTTCTCATCGCGATGATGATGTTGAAAACTTCTGACGGCGCGACGACTGAATTCTGTTCGTCTCGTTCCCCGCTTGGAGGAGGAGGATTTTGAGAAGGTACATCCCGCGAACGAGGACGATGATACTAATACTAATAACGACGACGACGACGAAGTCATGATGATGATGTTTTTTTTCTTCTGTGCGCGTACTACCAAGCGGGTGTGTTTGAGGACGAATGGAGTGAAGAGAAGAAGGGGAAAAAAGAGGAGAACTTTTTCTCGCTTGATGGGGGACCGTTTGGTTTTCAGAGAAACGCTTTAAACGCTTATTTTTCGCATGTACATGTCGTCAAAAATAGTTTTGCGTCGTATGAGAAGACACCAATAATACGAGGTTATCATCATCGCTAGATAAGAGAACTATGGCAGCAACGGGCGGAAACATCACGGCTCCGTGTCACTTTCAAGAGCAAGATCAGCTTTTGGCGTCTTTGCAACACACGTGCGACAATTGTGGCGGACGAGATCATCTGATGAAATGCAGCCGGTGTCACACGGCGTTTTTCTGTTCGGTGAAGTGTCAAAAGACGTACTGGCCGTTTCACAAGGCGTTTTGTCGGAAGAACGACTTCGCGGATGCGACGGAAGGGACGGAACCGAAGTTCGCGAGGTGGATGCGAAGTCACGGGAAGCAAGCGGTTTTGAAAGATGGTGAGTAGTCACTTTGAACTTTTCGTTTTAGAAATTTACGAGCAGCAGCTCTTTCGCGATGTATATTAATAATAATAATAATATACTAAACATTTCTCTTCTCTCCTTCCCAACAACACGCATGAAACAGACGAGGTGGACCGTTTAGAGCGTAAGGTCGTCAACATGGAAGACATGTATGGTCGCGCGAACCCGAAACCAGAACCGCCGAAATTCGATGCGGAAGACATGAAGAACATGCGAGAGGCGGAGGAAACAAGATTATTAAAGGCGAGGGAAACGAGCAAGAACGAGTTGTATTGGCAAGAGATTGAAGTTGAGAAGTGTTTAGGTTTGGAGACGGAAACGATTAAATGGAAACAAAATCAAACGTACGTGGAAATCTTCGTACGGTTGGACGGTTATGCGGGTGGAATGAGCGCGCACGAATCCGCGAAAAGTGAGGACGTTCAAGTGGACATGTCTCGATCGAGATTGAGCGTTCGCTATAAAGACGACGTTATCATCGACGATAAGAAGTTGTACAAGGACATTAAAGTTGAATTGTCCACCTGGGTGATTGTCGACAACGTTTTGGAAATTTGTCTGTTGAAATTCTGCAGACGAGGTGCGGGATACGCGGGAGGGAAATCCAACGCGGATACCTTTTGGCGCGCGCTCTTTTCGGACGAGTATTTGAACGCTTTGCGAGTGGAAGATTCTAAAGTCCATTTGGATTCAACATCGTCACTAACCGAAGACGACGTGAAGAAATCGATACCAGAACAATACTACGAAGCCGAATTTAACGAGAACTACGGCGTTCGCGTCGGGAACAAAGCGAGACACTCCTCGAATCGACCGATGGTCGCCCAGAACAAAAACAGACGGTGATTATTTTATCGCGGGTGTGAATGCAATATTGAGCGCGGCATTCTCGGTTTCTAAAATACTAATGTTACATGCTAAAATTACTAAAGTTCGCCAGCATCTGATATCTGTATCTGTTCTTTGCAATGTTCTAATCTCACTCTGTTCCGTCCTCCAATCCTTCTCATCGTCGCCTCTCGCTCGCCTTCGGTTAACTTATGCCAATTTTCAATGCGTTTCAACCTGCAATCCGATTGCACTATTACCGGTCCTAACTCGTCCAGTTTGACGGTTTCTCCAAATTTAATTTTCCTTGCTGGAATGCTTTTATTATCGATGCTGTTGCTTTCGGTTGAAAGCGACGGAATACTGTTGTCCTTGTTGTTGTTCTCGTTGTTCTCGTTGGTCGCCGCGTCGTTCTCGTCTTCACACATCACCCCTAACAACATCAACAACATTCCGAGAAGAGAGAACGCGAAAAGAAGATGAAAACGTTTGTACTTCGTGCGGCGAGAATACAAAACGCTACAGCAAGTCATCACCATTCTCTTCGTATCACTCTTCTTCCAGAAAATTCCTCAAGCACGTCTCGATTGAACCGCTCGCCTCTTTTAACAAACGAGTTGCAACCTTCTTCTCGACTTCTAAAACGCGTTGGATTTCCGAAACCGATTTCGAATCAACTTTAATCAAAGAGAGCTTTTGCGCGCGCGTGGCTTCTGCTTCCAGCTCTCGGTTTCTTCTGGCGATGAAGAGGAGTTCTTTTCTTTGCTGCGAAAAGGACGGATGGCTTTTGCTTTGAATAGAAGGCGGTGTTTGGGTGGAGGACATGTAGAGCGCACCAGCGAATTTTAGGGGTGTGCTATTTATGACGAAAGACTATGTGATGCTGTTTTTACATATAACTTTATAAAACGACCGATTGCACGGACGGATCGAACAAGTCTCCCAAGAAACATCGCATCCCGGCCAAGCACTGTTCGCAATCCCCATTCTCTGTGGGTTCAAACATTTGGCGTTCGCCGCAAGCGCACGCGGCGTGTTTCCCTCTCGAGACGGTGATATCGTCAAACCACGCTTCGCCTTCTTTGCCTCTCAACATGCCGTATACTTGGATAGATTTGATGGGCTTGTCTTTGGTGATGAATGCGGCAGCTCGTTCCCAACCGTGCGTTCCAGGGTTGAAAGGAACGTTGAACCCCCAATCGTTGGAACCGTCAGAGTACCAGATGTCGACATATAAGGAGTACCCGGCATCTTTGGTAGTACCGGAAACGTCTTTGGACTTTGACCACATTTTTACCAATAGCGGTTCTGATTTAATTTGGTTGATTTCGATGAGTTGAGTGAAACCCGAGGAGGCGTCGTCGTTGTCGTTTTCGACGTGCGCGCACGGTTGCGGTCCAGAACCGGAGCGGGATAACGACTGTGCTAAGTTATACCCAGATCCAAACGGGTTCCAATAATCTTTTTTAGCGTTAAAGTTGCCATTTTTAGCTAAATTGAATTCACCTTTATTCGGTAATGGCTCGGACGGATCGCCGCACGGGTTGGTAGTGGCTATTTGCAACAGCGCGTTCATGCGTTGCATTTGCTCGGCGACTAACGAAGAGAGTTCGTGAGATTGCTCGGATTTTAAAAGTTTCCCAGCCAACGTTCCTTCGTTGATATCGTGCATTTCTTTTTCAGATTTCCAATACGTGGGTGTCGCTTCGACTAAATGCGCGGACACAACTTTTGGATCGCCCAACACTTTTTGCTCCAATCTGTGCTTTACCAATAAAATCTCGTTGAAATACGCGTCCCGAAAGGCGCCGTTGATGGCTTTCATCGCCTCTGGATACTCCTCCAACGCTTCGTGTAAAAGTGCCAATCGATAATACATTTGCCATATGTATCGTTTTTCCGAGGTTGTTAAATTCAACGCGATTTTCAAATCATCGATGGCTTCTTCGTATTCCATTTTCTTCGTCCTTCGCAACGCTCTCCAAAAGTACGGCATTGGCTGTAAAGGAAACTGTTGCATTTTCTTCTCCAACGCTTTTAACGTGTCTTCGTGCATGTTTTCAATCGTTTCGTGGTCGTGAAGTAGTTGCACCGGTTCGTATAATTCAACGTGGTTCGTTCGAACCATCGCTTTCGTTTGCTCTAAATACGCCGCAAACATCTTTTTGCGCATGGACGTGCCTTTATGATGGCGATAGTAAAACGTAATTTCCGGTACAAACCGGACGATTGGGTTAAATTTCGCCGCGTTCAACCAAAAGTTCCAATCTTCCAAACCCCACGGGATACCTGGATCGTACCCGCCAACTTTTCTCATCAAATCAGCTTTCATTAAAACCGAGGCGTGAAATTTGTTCCAGTGCGAAATGCCGACGATGGAGAAGCCTTCAGGGAAACACCAATCAGACGAGACCGCGTCAAAGTTGCGCATACACCCGGGGATAATGTCCACACCTCCAGTTCCAGTGTATCCTCCCGAAATAGTTGTTGCGATATCACCTCCGTTTCCGTGCTCTTCCTCCACCAGCTCTGCCGCTCGACTCAAATAATCTCTCGCTAACAAATCGTCCGAATCCAACATGCACAACCAATCGCCTCTTGCGTATCGCATCCCGACGTTTCTAGCATCCGCCAACCCCCCGTTTCGTTTGTTAATCAATCGGATTCTTCTCTTCCCATATTTATCCATCAAATTTGAGGCTTTTGCCCACGAATCATCCGAGCTACCGTCGTTAACGATGATCAATTCCCACCGCTCGTACGATTGCGCCGCGACTGATTTCACCGTCTCGTCGATGTACGCGCCTTGATTATACGCCGCCATGACAATGGAAAAGAACGGTCTCGAATCTAAAGCGACGTCTCTGTTCGCTGACGGCGTTGATTTAATCTCAATCGGTTGCCCAGTCGTCTCGTAATTCCACACCAACAACCCGCCTCCTATTCCTCCATTATTATTACTACTACCACCGAAATGCGCCTCGACGTTTCCGGATTGTTGCAAGTTATTCTTTTTGTTACTACTACTACTACTACTACCACCACTCATACCTTTCGCCTGAAAATCCCTCAGCTGCATTTGCATCACTTGGCTCTCTTCTTTCATCGTCAACATCTGCCTTTTCGCTTCATCGAGCTCCAATCGCAACTTCGTCGTCAATAAACTCCTATCCTGTTCGTCCTCATCCTCCTCTAAAAGTAAATCGTACCGCGACGGCGTTTGTTGCGTCTCACTCTTCTCCTCGTTGCCATCCAACGCACCACCACCACTCAATCCGTCGACATCTCTTCCTCCAATTTTCATCTTGTTGTAATAATACGCGCTCGAACACACGTGCACGAAAACAAACAGAGTGGCACTAATCGCTTTCCATCCACCATTATTACGTTTCCCTTTCGATTTCTTTCTCTTCAATTCCTTCTGATACTTCTCCCCGGACGTGGCGTGTAACGGTAAACCACCACTCCCACCACCACCAACACCTCCTCCTCCGAGCGGAGTTTCCACGTGGTGTAAACTTTTCAAATGCGCGCTTCGCGAGCGCGGTAAGCCCCCGTTATTAGTATTGGCAGAAGCGCTTTCGCGAAGCATTTTTTTTTACTTTTACTGAAGCATTTTGAAGGGAAATTTTGAGTCCATTTTAATTTACCACACAGCTTTTACCTAATTAAAAGAGATATATTCACAATATGATTGATGATGGTGCTCTTGGGACAGTGTTAAAAGAGTCGCCGAAATCAGCCATGAAGAAGAATATTAAGAGGAAACGAAGCGATGATGATGATGATGAGCCCAAACGCGATTGTACTATCGAGTGTTTGGAGAGGAGGAGCGAGGAGGAGGAGAATGATGATTTTGATGATGATGACAACAACAGTTGTGGAGAAAAACGCGGTGTGTTGTCGGTGAATGTAGAGAACGAGGAGAAGAAGATAAAGAAGATAAAGAAATCAGTAAACTTTTCTCTGAATCATTTAGAAGACGTAGCCGGAGTAGCGGACGATATAGACAGAGAAGCGTGGGAGTTACCGAGAACGTGCGATGGCTGCGGTTTGTACATATTAGGCGAACGATGGTCGTGTGGAAAGTGTTTAGAGGAAACCGAGGAGGAGTTTGATTTTTGTAAAGCGTGCTTCGTGGCATTTATGGAGGTAGAAAGTAAAGATGGTGGTGGTGGTGATACTAGTGTTGGTAGTAAGAGTCGTAATACTATGAATAATAATCCGTGGGGTAATATCGATGGCGGCGGTGCTGTTCAGTTGACGAGGGCGGATTTACATAAACACGATTCGAACTCTTTTCTCAAGTTCGACGAGGAAAACGAAGAAAGCATCGCCAACGTAGAGATGAAGAAAGCAGTGGAGCAGTAGATTATATTTAGTTCATAATACCAAGTACTTTTCAACACTTCTCAAAGCTCTTCGGTTCGTATGTCTATGCTCGCTAAGGCGTCTACGACTCGAGACCACAATTTTTCATCCACGTCTCGAGGTCTCGTGCTCGTGTCGATGACGCCAGTTTCTCGGGTAACTTCCGACGCGTTCAATAACTTCATCAACGTTTTTGTCTCGGCTAACATGACGAAGTGTAACGCCTGTCTCGAGTGCTCTAGTTTATTTCTCAAGTCGCGCTCTTTGATTTTCATCTTGTTCTCTTTCGCTTGCACGTCCACTTCGAGGCGAGCTCTCGTTTCGACTTCTTCGTTGACTTTGACTAACGCATTGGCAGCATCCAACTCAGCCGCTTTCACGCGGTCTTCGCACCGCTCCAACTGTCTCTCTAAACTTTGCACTTGCATTTTCATCGCTCGGTTTTCTGAGATTGCCGCCGACTCTTTCCGCTTCAACGCCATCTCCGCGTCTGTTTTCGCGTTGCGAACGGCTCTCTCAGCTTGAAATTTCTCCTCTTCGGCTAATTTCAACGCCTCTCTCGCCGCTCTGTGCGTTTTTTCCAACATTTCCAAGTGTAAATCTGCCGCTTGTAACTTTTCTTCCGTGAAATCGTGCTCTCTTTTGAGTTTATCGAACGCATAAGATATGTTTTTGTTCTCATCGCGAAGCGCGTTGGCGTCTCGAATCTCCTTTTCGAGTTCTTTTTGGAGGGTCCATCGAGTAGCGTCTAATCGTTTCAATTCCTCCGAACGCTCGTACTCTTCTTGTTTCCGCTCGACTTGTTCGTACCGTGTTTGCATTTCTGTCTTTACGCCACCTTGATGGTGATGTGTTTTCTCTTCGTTATAGTTGTAGTATCCATCGTCTTCTTCGTCTTCCTCGTCCGGCGGGTCGTTCAATAAAACCGATTGTTGTTTTCGCTGTTGTTGTTTCTTCGCAGCGACGTTCATAGACGAGGGGGAGGAAGAAGTAGAAGCATTCTTCGATCTCGCATTGGCCAACTCCAATCTCAAACTCGCAATCTTTTCCGTCTTACTCTTCAACTCTTCCTCGAACGAACAAATCAACTCCGTCACGTCTTTTCGTTCGGCTTCCAGCTTTCTCTCCGCCTCGTCCGCTTTTCGTTCAGCTTCGTGCGTCGCCTTCGCCAACGCTTCTTTGAAATCAACTCTTTGTTTCATCGATGAATTCGACGCGATCGATCGTGCCTCGTCTAAAACGACCAGCTTCTTGTCCTCTAAAGCGCTGTACAACAAATCGTTCTCCTTCCTCTTGTTTTCTATTTGTTCCGTTAAATCTTCCACCTCGCTCGATAACTTTACGTTTTCCTCCTTTGTCCGTTCATTTTCCACTTTCAGTTTCGAACAACTCACGACGGCTTCCTCGTGCGCTTTCGACAACGCCACGCACCTCGCCTGCGTCGCTGCCAACTCCTTTGCCCCTCTTTCCGCTTCAATCAACGCCACGTCTCTCTCGCGCGACATCAACATTTCTCGGCCTTGACTCCTAGACAGCGACTGCTCCAAATCTTCCACGTGTAACGTTTTATTCTTCACCTCTTCCTCTAAATCCTCGAGTTCTCGCGTTTCTTTATTCCTCAACCAGTCGTTCTCAATCGTCAAACGTTGAATATCCTCTTTTGTTTCGTTCCGTATCGACGCCAATTTTTCATCCAAATTCGCAACCTCCTCGTCCGCCAACCTTCGCTCTCGCTCGATAACTCTCAGCTGTTTATACACTTTCTGCGCTTCCACTAAATCTTTCTGCAATCGATTGCTGTACGCGTCTTGTTCTTTGATGTGCTCGTTCGCGTCGATAAGCTTTGCCTGCAAAAGTGTGATTGCAAAATCATCGTTTTAAAATGTCAATTTAAAGCGCTCATCACTTTGTCGTCGTCGTGCGCGAAAGAAAGATTGAAAACAGTTACGAGTAGAGAAGAAGAAGACATTTGAGACGAATTGTACGCACCTCGAGAGTGTCCACTCTCCTGTTTAATATCAACACCTTATCCATCGCCGTCGCTTTAAAACGAGCATTATTGGGCGAGGAATTTCCGCACAATACTCCGTGTTCTTTGTTCCATTTCCTTCGCACCGTCATCGGTGAGTCTTTTTCTTGAACTCTTTGTTCTTTTTCTTCTTCGTTGTTGATTTCCCCGAGCGGCGTTCGATGATGATGATATCTTTTTTGAGAAAATGACGACGACGCTGTCGTTTTTTTCTTCGCGACGACAGCTGTGACTCCCCCTCGCGATGATTTCCTCATCTCTCTCTCTCACGTGTCGCGGTTAATAATACTCTGTATTCTTTCTTGTAACGTCGTTTAGTACTCGCCAGGTGTGTGTGTGTATATTCTTTTGTATCTAAAAATGAAGAGAGATGAGAATTTTTCGTTTGTCTTCCCCCTTTTTTCAACAAAAATGTGTTGCACTTTTAACCAATTCCTTGAAACAACAGAAAAACAACAAAACAACTTTGAAAAGTTTTTTTACCGCACAAACAGAAGAGATATGCGCAAGAAATAAAGAAACCTCTTCGTTCGGCGAGAGAGACTTTGAGAGAGAAAAGAGAGAGAGCGAGAGAGAACACACGACGCGCGGCAACAGACCATTTTTATTAACGAAAAGAAGAAAAGAAAAACGAGAATATGATGAGTGGTAAAACGAATTTTTAGCTGAAAATGGATTCGACTAATTTCGATAAAATGTTTAACCGGAAAGCTGCGGAGTATTTGAACGCGAACGGAAAGAAGGACGATGATTTAGAGCGAGAGGTGAGGATACCGGAACACATGTTACCCAAGAAAATCGTTTTGGATGATGATGATACGAAAGAAAAGAAGATGGTGGTGGTGGAAAACGAGGAGTTGGGAAAGACGATCCCGGAACAAATTCTAGAGGCGTACAAAAACCAAAATTACTTCAAAGCTTTAGCGGTGTCGGAACCGACGGCGGACGATATCGGCGACCCGATTTGGCCAGTCACCGTCGCGGAATTATCCAAAGCGTTTCGTAAGAGAAGTTTACTCACGCACCCGGATAAGAATCCGGGCGATAAGAAAGCTCGAGATGCGTTCGATGTGTTGTCCGAGTGTCATCAAAAGTTGAAGAACGAAGAGACGAAACGAGAGGCGTTGAATGCGTTCGCGAAGAAGGCGTTCGAGAGGATGTGTACGGACGATCCCGAGTTACGCGCGAGAGCGACGAAAATGAGGGAGAGAAAAGAGGCTGGAGATTTTCAGACGGAGATTAAGCGGCAAAGAGAGGAAGGGATGGAGAAGAGGAAAAGAAAGGAGGAGATGAAGATGAAGAGTAAAAACAGACGAGGGAAGGAGGAGGACGAAGACGAAGAGGCGAGGAAGAGGCGAGCGCTGTTAGAGGACGAAGAAGAAGAAGAAAAGAAGAACGACGACGAGGAGGCCGAAGACGACGACGAGAACGCGGTAGAGCAAGTCCAAGCTGCTTTGCTCAAGAAGAAGAAGAAGAAGAAGTCTTTCCTGTTTTGATTCGTTAGAGCGATAGAAAATAAAGCATAGCATAGTTTCTCGGTTTTTAAGAATAAATCATAGTAGTAGTACACTTATTGAATAAAACTTAGTATCTTCTCTCGCCGCCCTCCAACACCAGACGAATCCAATCATTACTTCTCGTGCATCCCTTTCACTTTCGAATGCCCTCCAACACTAGACGAACATAATTATTACTTCTCGTGCATCCCTTTCACTTTCGAATACACGCTCTTATACATCTCCTCAAACTCCTTTTCGTCATCCTTCCCCATTTTCGTCGACCCTTTCACCGCTTTCGGTAACACTAACATCACACTCGTCGGTCGTTTCGTCATCCCAGCTGCGCCCAACTGCTCCTTCGAGTGCACGTACACGTATTGCACGCCCGCTTCTTCGCACAACATCGGCACGTGCGTGATGACATCGATTGGCGATATGTCCCCCGCGATGACGCACAATCCTTCTTTCGTCGTTTTGAGTTGCTTGACGACCTCTTTGACCCCTCGCCGGACTTGTTTGAATTTAGACGCTGTTTTTCAGTTATTGTTAAAAGAGGAGGAGTTTAATAAGAAGAGAAAGAAGTGTGTAAGTTGTTGTTATTGAGAGAGAGAGAGAGAGAGAGAGAGAGAGAGACAATTTTAGGAGGGAGAATTCAACAACGAATAATATACCACTTCCGAACAATGAGAAGAGAATACGAAGAAGAAGAACACGAAGAAGAGAAACATGACGACGGGGATGCTGTTGTTGTTCTTCTTCCTCTGATATCACCACGCCCGCCGCTCTTATTCATTTGCTTACCTTTCTTGACAACTTTCAATAATTTCTTGGTCAATTTCCCATCGGCCAACGGCGATGCTATCGCACA
>Ga0209091_10002167_pt1 | contig 16699 bp, 10 predicted proteins | sample ArcticOcean_MG_C_6_FD_187438 | JGI IMG/M metagenome (GOLD analysis project Ga0209091, IMG submission 187438) | Marine microbial communities from western Arctic Ocean - ArcticOcean_MG_CB8_128 (SPAdes) (version 2) | ecosystem: Environmental > Aquatic > Marine > Oceanic | place: Arctic Ocean...
GAGCGCCAACAACAGGAAGTGGAAGCCGAAAAAGCTGCTGAGAAACTCCGTCAAGAAGAAGCAGAAATCGCGCGCAAAAAGCAGGAGGATGACGACCGTATTGAACGCGAGCGCCAACAACAGGAAGTTGAGGCAAAAAAACAAGAGGCTGTTGAACAGTTGAGTCAATCCGATCGAGACTATATCAAGTATGTATTTGATTGGTATGACAAAGAACCAAAAGATGGTCGTATTGAATTGTCCGAATTGAAGGACGCGTTATCAGCGGCTGGATATGATGCTTCTACTGCGGAACAAATGTTGAATGAGTATGACAAAGATGGGAATGGTAATCTTGACTATGATGAGTTCGAGGTATGGTGTGCTGTAACGAATGCAGTTGAATCTTGGAAAAAATCAAATGCTGATTTTATACAAACGAACTGGCGTATTGAAGATCTTTCCAACATCAAGAATTACACCCATATCCGTTTGAATGGTACTCCAGGTACACTCAAGAAATCAAAAAATAAATTTTCTTTTAAAGCAGATACGGTAGGTAGTGCCTACAAATTTATTCGTGCACCACGTCAACAAACATTCGAGGTTGAAGAAAGTTCGGAGGAAGAAGAAAGTTCGGAGGAAGAAGAAAGTTCGGAGGAAGAACTGAAACGTGATACGGAAGAAGAAGTGAAACGCGATGCGGAGGAAGAGGACGAACTTTCTACGATGAACATCAGTGATTTGAAAAAACGTGCGGCGGTGTTGAATAAAAAGAAAAAGGGAACTGTGACAGGATATTCGAAGCTCCGCAAAGGCGACGAAAAGGAACTAGCTGATTTGATTCGTACTGCAGAAAGTAATATGTCTATTGTCCCACCTGGTGAATTAAGTGAAATGTTAAATAATATGACCGATGATTGGGCAAGTTCCGACGAAGAGTTAAATTTTGCAATGGATTCGGAAAATGAAGATATGGAGTTTGCGGCCTCATCGGCTGTGGATACAGATGATTCAGATTTGGATTTCGCAGAATCGTCAGATAAAAAGACATCTTCTGGGTTGGAGTTTGCCGAATCTTCACATACGTCCTCAGGACTTGAATTTGCGGCGTCCTCTGCCATTGATTCCGACAAATCTTCAGATTTCGCAGTATCGTCTTCAGTTGAAACCGATTCAGACATGGATTTTGCCGAATCGTCTGGTAAAACATCGTCTGGATTAGATTTTGCTGAATCTTCTGCTGTTGAGAGTGACTAAAATAACATATAAAAGTACTTTAATAATTTATCAAAATGACTCATAAAATAATGTTATGTTTTGTACGTAGTGACTCTGATATTTTGGAAGCATCTTGGTTGAATCGAATTGCTGCTGCCATCGCGTCCACAGAAGATGACACAGCTCCTTTTATACACGCGGAACTGTTATTTTGCCCACCTGGTGTAGAAAGTGGAAAGGATACTATATCTGGTCTTGCGTGTTCGATCGTTTACTCTGGTTCTGTGCATTTGGAAAGTAAACGATTTTCGCGCAAAGAGTGGTTTTTCCGTTCGATGGAATGTTCGAAAAGTCAATACGAAACTATGTTATCATATTGTCAAGAACGTCAAGGAGACGGGTTCAATCATATGGGTTATTTTTTGTATTGGTCACCATTTCGCCCATCGCCTATGTCATACACCTATTTGGGAATGTCGCCTCGTTGGTATTGTTCTGAAATCGTGATTGCTGCATTAAAAGAAGGCGAAATACTGGACGATTCTGTATCAAGTTCCATGCACCCACATGCGTTATATAAATTGGTACAGCCAAGTTCAATGGCAGATTGTGGTCGTAATATGAAAGAAGTGAATTTACGCTTCGTTTGAGTCTTCATGGACAAGTGATATTTTGAACACTCCAAACATTGCTAATAAACATCCTGATAAAAAACATAATTGTGATAAAACTGTTAATTGTGCCATATTGTCGTAGACAATAATTCCTGATAATGTTGTAAATAAAAACCAAGACGATTGGTAGACAATTATACAGTAGTAGGCGTCGTGTTTCGCGAGACCTTTGTTTAACCATATAATATGTATAATTATCGACGCGATGCATAGCGCCACGACTGAGAAAAGAACATCCACACGAACAGTTAGTCTTCCGGCTTCGGTCCATTCTGCCACTGCCCATGCTATGTATTTACCCATACACACATTTTGCGCACCGAGTGCACCCCCTATAAATGGGAAGCCGAAACGGTGAATAACAGGTTTCAAGGTCATATTGTCTAATGCTACAGAACATAAAAGGAAAATGACCCAATTCGCAACGATATATACACATGACGATGGTCTTTCGAGCAGTTGTGGTGGTGGCATTTCATAATTTAATGATAATTTAGAACTAATTGCTAAAATACAACCACATATGACACAGGCAATGGCAGTCCATTCTTTAGAGTCGGGTTGTTCGAATAATATGACTTTTGACACGAGTAGATTTACAATAATGGACACTGCTCCGAAAATACCAACAGTCATAGGTGGTAGCCACGTTAGTGCGAGAAAATCAAGGGTCGACGCGGCAAACGATAAAAAGATGGCAAGTATAAACAGCGGTCGCGTGAACACTGTTTTGAGAGGGTTGATTCTTTTAATTTTACGTGATCTCGGATCTTTCCAATTTAATTCGTGTTGCGCGAGTTTTTGAAAATTCATTGAGACTGACGAAGAAATTGAGGCAACGAGTAGAAACATATATCCTACCAACTGTATAACAAACATTAAATTTATTATATATTTTTTATTATATACATCATGTTGCCAATTACAAAATCCATTTTTTACTAAATAATATATATATATGTTATTGTTTTATGCTTTAGAATATGTCTAAAATCTCAGGTCGAATTGGCAAAGAAATGGTTGAATCCACATTTGAAGAATCAAATATCACTTTTACAAGAAAAAAATTCAACAAAAAAATCGAAAATATATGGTTTGTATATTTTCAACGTGTGTCGAAAACTTTAAAATCTTGTGACGCAATATTTTTCAATGGTACGGATCTTGTTGAATTTGTTGTTGAACAGAAAGAGATTGAAAACATTATAGATACAATTTCCTACCCATGTTACATTGGAGGAATGGACCCGTTGCCATGGAAAAAAATGCGCAAAACTGCCGAAAAAAACAATTGGACTATCGAAGATTGGCAACACGTACTGGAAGACGAAGAATCTGCGGAAGACTCTGAGTCTGACGCAGATTGGGTTCCAGATTCTTGTTCAGAATGTTCGGATGAAGACTCCGAACAAGAATCTGATGAAGAGCCTAGTGCGAAGCGCCACAAACGCTCTTAAGTTTCGCCGCACGTCCTGCTTTTGGTCGTACAAATTTACCAAGTTTGAGAACATTCGTCATGCATGATTTAATCTGTTCAACTTCTGGTTCTGGGATACAACATCGACACATTTCCATACAAAATTCTCCAATCGCATCCCATTCGTCAAGGGAGATGTTTGAAGGCCTGGCATACGTCGCACCAGACCAAAAGGCGCCCCAACATGACGCAGAACTAGAATCTACGACGTCGTTAATATCAGGTCCTAATTTAAAAACACACGTCCGCAAAGTAACGACACCAATATTTTTGAGATATTCGATTACAGGAGGTGGACCGCGACTAATGAGCAATTTCTCTAGCTCCCAGTAGTCTAATTCGCGCGGACAGTAGATTTCTGACAACGGTTCATCATCTTCGGAGTCGTAATCTGTAGAAAGAGATGCGTCTGAAAAATATTCCATTTAAAATAGATATAGTTGTTTTTATACACAGTTGTATTTAAAAATTCACATATGTTAAATATTTTTTTTTGAATAGCCACGGGACAGAAAACTGAAGATATCAAAGAAAAATCAAATAAAAAGAAAAAATGACTATTTGAATGATTAATTATTCATAATATGTTTACTTGTAGTAAATCACACATTATAGATTTACCCAAACACATTGCTGTTGTACCAGATTCGTTTAACAAATCGAGTTACCTTGAATTGATCCAATGGGGTATCCAAAATAAATTAAAAGAACTGTCTTTATTTGTTTTTACGCCAAAAAACTTTTTGAAGACGGAATGGAAATCATTGTACAACGAATTGCCAAAATTATATTGTCAATATGAATTCATAACATCCACTTCACTACCGATACAACCAATTTCAAATAACGAAGGAATGATGGTAAGAATGTACGTTTCATATGAAATTGGTGACAAATTGCATGTATCCTCAAATTGTGGCACAGAACCCAATGTGTTAATATGTACTGGTGGATATCACGACTTGAACAATTTCTGTATGCATAAATTAAGTTCAACAGAATTAAAATTTACGAATGTTCTTTTTGAACATTGCGATGTGGAAGTGTGGGAGGATTTTTTTCAATAAATATTGATAATTTTGATATTTGAAAAGAATCTGTTTTGTACAATTTATCCTCCATCCAGAAATGTTTCAATAATATTGTGGGAGGAATGTTTCGATTGCGGGACATGTTTGATATCGGTTGTGGAGTTAATACGATCACATGCTTTTTACCACGGTGTATCCATTGAAGTTGACTAATCCAGCCATGGTTGATGGAATAAATTATATATAGTGGCGGATATTGAACAAACAAATTAAAAAGAAAAAAAAGTAAAACATTTAATTTTTTTATAAAGATTAAGTACAACTTTTTAAAGTTCTTCCTCCCAGTCCATCTGTTCTTTTTGAGATAAGACAACCTTTACAATACTAATATTATATTTGTGCGCAGTTTCCAAAATGGACTTTTTTGTAGTCTCGTATAAAGCATCATATTGTTTTTTTAATTTCTTTACTTTAGTTTCAAACAATGTATCGATCATTCTATTTTCTCTTTCCTCGTCGTCGACCATTTGTTGAAGTTCGTCCTCTGTTTTTCCTTTGAATATATTAATTATAGAAATTAGGTCTTCGTCGCAATTTTCCATCGTTTCGACGTTACACATTGGTTTCAATTCGGAAGCGAATTTTTTCAAAGAATCGGCATCATGCTCACCTTTATAATCTTCTAATTTGGTGGGGTCACCGTGTTTAATAGTTGGGAAACCTTTGACGCCAACTAAGCTGCACAAATCCTTTCCACTATTTATACAATCAACGTCGGCGATAAGAATATTTTCGGAATCATCGTATTGAATCATAAGTTCATCCCAAGCTGGTTTCATTGCTTTACAATCCCCACACCAAGGTGCAAAAAATTTTAGAAAGACCGTTTTACCAGTAGTTTGTTCATTCCAATTTTCTGTTGTTAATTCCAACCCAAATGTCATTGTAACTGTGATTACCAAACTAAGAATGTGTTTCATTTTTGGAATTACTCTATCAACCTCAAATAGTGGATTGAGGACATAAAATATGGATTTATTTTTTGGACTATTTCAGTAACTGTCTTAGAAAAAAATGGAACGATCCAATCGCTGGAGACTAAGACTAATGGGTAATAACCCCTCGGAAAAACGAGAGCTTTATTACAAATTTATTCAACATAGAAAAGATGTGTCACCAGGTCTTCTCACTACAATACAGGCAGATATGCCTCGAACATTTCCAGGGAATGATTGGGTTACTGTTCATACAAGTACTATTCAAAACTTACTGGTATCTTATGCAGCTATACACAAAGGAGATTCTTATTTACAGGGTTTTAATTATTTCATGACCATGTTACTATATGTCTTTCAAAATACAGAACATGCGACAGCAGATTCTTGGTGGTGTTTTGCAAGAATAGTTGGACTTATACGTCCACTTATGCCAGATTTTAATGTCGCGTGGTTCCACTGGATGCGTAAACATTGGATAGATGAATTATACAAGAAATTGAAAAATAGGCCTCGTTTCCAATCTATTTTATTTAACGAGTTGGATATGTTTTCGTCTATGGTAACAGTAAGATGGTTTATGATTTGGTTTTCACAAACCGTCCCTTTTTCAGATTTACCTGTATTGTGGGATTTTCTTATCGAACAACCTCCCAAAAATTTGATGAGAATTTATACACTGTTGACTTTTGAAATTATGGAAGAGGCTGCGCCGACAATCACTTACGAATGGTCGAATAACCCATCTGAACTTTTGTTTTCACTTTTAAGTATTAAAGTTGAAAATATATCCGAAGCAATCGAAAGAGTCCGGGAAAATCTCTAAAAACAAGGAGCTTCATCTGAAGCATATTCATAACATTCAAATTGAAGGTTTTCTCGCCATCTTTTCACTTCTTCAATAGAACGAAATTTCTGACCATTAATTGAAAAATAATATTTATCAATTTTACCCCCATAATCCCTGGAAACTTCCACAACGCGAAACCATTCAGGTAACCCGCGTCGCATTTCTTTATCGGTTGGTTCACGGGTATTTTTAGGAATTTGCGCAAATTCCTTTGACTGCATTGAACATAATAGTTGTGCTCCTGTTGTAACTATGTACGAAATTATTTGCATTTTTTATGTGTTTTGATTAGGGTTTGAATAGAGTTTTTTACACATTTCTGTTGAACCAGCAAGGGGGGTCTAGTGGTGGTACTTGGGTAGTAGTATACATGGTATAAAAGAATAAAGTTTATGTGAGACTAAGAATAGATAAGATAGAACAAGATGGAAGTGGTTACAGCCGTGCGTGTTCGCTCTCTCGATACCAGTGGCCCTCCGTTCCTCAACAATTTCGACAGAAAATTGACAGAAAATTGACCATGGTAATTCCTTGGTAATTTCTTGGATAAATATGACAAAACCCTGTAAAAAACCTTGGAAAAAATAACTTTATCCTACTCCAAGAAAAACATGGCGACTTGTTCTAACTCTGAACCGGTCGTGAAACACACATCAAATGAATCCAAAACTCATTTCGTCACACTTCCGACTGGTCAATTGCTCGAAGACGCTATCATTATCGAAAACGCACTCGGAAAATATTCAGACGGAAATTTCGATCATTTGACACTATTTGAATCCATGCAGTCTGTTCCGAGACAAGATTCATCAAAGCCCATTGAAATGTCTGAAAGTGGCCTGGACCCAATAATGATCATGGGAGACCATCCAGCGCTGCATTATCGTGGAAATGCCTTAAAACGTCACAAAATCTGGCTTCAAACTAATTATAAACAGGGTATGATCAAATATGGTTACACTGGCTGGCAACATGCAATTTCTACTGCAACGAGAAGCATCAAAAGTGTTCCTCAAATTGATTTGCTCATGGATTGGCTAAATAGTGGTGTGTTTGCGCACATTTTGTTGGAACACAATATGCCTCCATGTACTCTGGCGTTCAACCACGCTATATTTACGCGTTACGAAGACGAGAATGATTTTATCGGGTTTCACGCGGATAAAGAGCGCGACTTTGAAGTCGACTCGTATTTTCTGGTGGTCAAACTTGGGGGTACGCGCGATTTCGTTCTTACAGATAACGACAGTAATGTATTTTGGTCCGAAAAATTGCCTGGTGGGACAATGGTCATTATCCGCGCAAAATCATCGGGAAAACCTGCGGCCAATAGTTTGTTGAAACACGGTGTTCCAGTTTCACTCACAGAATGTGGACCAAGTGGTTCAATTGTTTTCCGTTGCATCAAAACAGTTGTTCCATGGGACGAAGTCCGTGAAAACATTCAAAAGGCAAACGTCCAAAAAATAAAACGTCTTGAGAATAAGCGTAAGCGCAAGCAGGGTGAAAATTAATAAACTTCTCTATTTAAAACCTTCTAATTAAAACGATGTTGAAAAGAAAATATCCCGCTTTGGAACAAGACTAAAAAACTAAAAATTACTCCAACAAGGAAACGGCAAGCGTCTGAACATGCCATTTCAACGTCAAAACGCCCCAAACTATACTGGCACGAAGCTCCTTTAACGCGTGAACAACGTGCTTTTAATATGGCAAAAATATATGAACATCTTCTACTTTGTACATAAAAAACGTATAAACCATGGTCCCTTTTCCTTTTTTTTGTGTGAACGCAGCATGTAATCTATATCTTCTTGTTCCATGTTCAGAGTATTTAAAGATAACACACTTCCGTCTTCCATTTCGACCGACCCACTACCTTTCTTGAGGGCTCTCCATGTCTCACGTGTCAATTTGGCTGCCAACTTTTCAAAATTTACTATTTGATGGAATTGTGGCACGAAATGTACCATAAGACCTTTCTCTTCTTTAATACCTGTATCCTGTAAAGCGCGTTTGTAAAATCCTATGGTGTTTTCTTTATCTTCGTAACGAGATAGTTTATACATGTTCTTATGATATATTACAAATTTATACTTCAAAAATTTGTTTTATTTTTTACCTTCTTTCTTTTTTTCTTCCTCAAATTCGGTTCTCGCCCATTCTATTTGTTCTCTTTTCTTTTCTTTTTTATCCTCAACAACTCCATCGTACTCATCGTTCCATGTCACCCACAGGAATCGTTGTTGGCCTGTTTTTATAGTAATCTTTTTATATTGTTCGAAAAAGGGAACACATTTTCTTATATCTAAAAATGACGATAGGTCACCGCCTTCAAAATGGTCACATCCAGCCCAATCTATATCCACTGTGGCGCGTTCGACAAAATTTCGGCGCAATTTTATACTCAACATCCTTGTGTGATTTTCAATATCGTCTGGATCCAAGCAATCGTCATCTTTTGTTTCGTCACACTCGGGCGCTGCCTGCTCTTCAGATTGTTCTACCGCCTCAAGCTGTTCTTCGTCGCTTAATTTTGTTCTAAATTCATCTACCTTTTGCAAAACTTTTTGCTTAAAAATTCGTCCCCACATCGGATTTTGCTCAAAACATGTCTGAAGAGTGAAATTCTTCAGATGGTCATTCTGATGACTCATGTTTTCAATCAATTTTGACATACCATACACACCAACAGACGCACCACTCATCATCAAGAACTTCTGGTTCTCAGGATCTTGAAGTTCTTCCGTAAACGACTTTATAGCATCCGCCGCCGCAGAATATATTGTCCCTCCCCATTCAACGATTTTGTCCAGCGTAAATTTTCCTGCACCTGCTGCCGTTTTTTCTTTTATTAATGCAGTAAGCGCAGTGACTTTCGCAGCGGCAGCACTCGCCAAACTGGACAATGCGGAGCCAGTACTACCGGCCATCGAACCAACTTGTGACAACAAGGCTGTTGCACCACCACTTACTACAAATAGACCTACTGCTCCCGCCACAAGTATAGCACCGCCCCACCACAGCAGATTTGCCTTTTTGACTGCCCATAATCTATCTCTTACGTCTTGTTGCACAGATATTAATCTCTCTTTGTACACATCAAGCAACTTGTTGTGTTCGGATTTGTATTCTTCTGGAGTCAGTGGCTTTTCAAGCATACCATCACCGCCTCTTTTTTTAGTAGAAACCTTCAATTCGTTTTTGCGATATTTGTAAGCCTTATTGAGCGCCGATCTTCGGTCCTCAATATCTTTAATGTAAGGTTTGAAGAATTCGAGGCCTTTGTCCTTGATTAACTCAAAGTACGCATCCTGCATATCCCTGTCGGTGTGTTTTGTTTTTTTTTCTTTTGAATCAAGTCTTTTTATAATCGTTGTTTCCCAACCAGCCAACATTTTTGGCTCTACCCACCAACGATTAATCTTTTTTCTTCCATGGCGCCGATTAGTAAAATCATAAATAAAGACATCGTATAAATAGTACGTCATATGCTCGACAAAATTTAACCCGAGTAATCTGCAATCATCTTTCGTAAACTTTTCTTTGGGCTTGCTAACATATTTCCCAATAACTTTTATTATATTGTTTGCCAGTTCCAATTCTGATTTTAATCTTTTGACAACATTTTCTAATTTTGTTTCGTATTTTACTTTTTCATTTCCTTTGAATAATCCTTTGCTTCTTTCGTATTCATGGTTGGTAGGATATGCAAATGCTAAAAATTCCAATTCTGTTTTTGGAAACTTTGGCCCTGGTGCACTAAGTTCTTCCCTGTTTTTTAAGTCCCTAGGGAAATAAGGTTCTTCTCCTAATGCCCATTTAATATATTTGCCTACAGATGGCCTCACTAACCCGTGCAATTTCTGTTCTCCAAAAGTGTCCTTTTTCTGTTCTTCCGCACTAGCGGCAGGCGCGTTCGATTCAGATGCGAATTCTTGTAATTTATTTTGATGATATGTAAACTTAAACAATGCTTCTTCGTGTTCTAACGCTGCTATAATTTGTCCATTTCGGTCCTGGAGTATTCCTACCTTTTCCATATCGACTTCACATGCTTCGTTGCCTCCAGGTACCATCCATGTCAACACACACTTTTGCATTTCTTTGTAAGCGAGTGCACGCACCTCGTCCTCTCCTAAATATGGTATGTATTCACGCACCTTTTTCCATGCACCAAATGTAAAAGCCGTAGATTTTGCCGTAGCCAACGCTGTTGATGCTGTTGTGGTGATTGCATCTGCACTCTTCAGAAGTATTGACTTGTTTACTTCTGCTCTGCGTTTTTCTAATAGAATTTGTACTTTAAGAGCTACTAACTCCGAATTCATTATACGCTCTTTCATGCGCAATTCTGCCAATTGCTTTTCGCGTTCTTTGCTTTCTTTTTCTTGTTTTTTCTTTTCGACAGCTTTTTTATGTTCTTCGAATTGACCATATAATATTTTGTACTCTTCTTCTATGGGCATTGTTGGGCCAATATCAGGCGCTGGACCATTTTCATTCCCAACCGCCCCTCTTGCGGCTGGGGCGCCAGTGTCAGCATTAAGGCCTGTCCGTTTTGAAGCTTCTTGGCCGGCTGCTTTTGTGGCCATTTTTGCTGCATCGTCGTCGTCTTCAATTCCCAGAAATTCCCTATTCCATTTTTTTTCTAATTCATTGCGTTGCACTTCATTTAAAAGAACAATGGCGTATATGGGTATATTATAAACGATTCTTTCCCACGCGTAGTTCAAATACGGTGCCGTTCCACCAGGAGCAGCACCCTGTTCAATCATTATTGCTTCACCATTTTCCGCGTTTTCCATACATTCTTGGAAGGAAGATATAATTGAATATAATTTTGATAAATCGAGCGTACTTGTGTGTAGAGTCATGAGATGTTCCCAAGCATTTTCAAAGCACAATGCTGTGGACGCAGCAATAGCTTCTGCCATTTCTTTAGGTTCTAATTTCGTCATTTTAAGAACTGGTCCGATCATAGGAATATTTTGCAAGAATTCAATGATCCCCACAATAAAGTTGTTTTCTCCAACCATTTTTACATCCACTGCTTTTTGCATACCCTCCGCAAAACTACCGTCATTACCTACTTTGTTTAAAACTAATCCGAATGCACGCATGTTATACCAATTGCTTTTCTTCTCGGCTTGAGTAATCGCACGAGCTTGCTTTAATTTTTCTTCCTCCGACATTTTGACCCACTCTCCTGTCGTATCATCAAATTTTTTACCATTGTTTGATGATACGTAATTTCCTTTTTCAACATTCATTCTTTCACACAATCGTTGTAGAGTCTTATCTACAACGCCGATTATCATAACTCGAAACATTTCGGACTTGCAGAAGTAAACAATAAGCTTATAAAAACAACACATAATCGACCACAGAGTTTGTTTCGTGGCAGAATAAAGTTGTTTCAATCCATCCAATAAATTTTGAATTATCTCATATAGTCCGTTCAACGCTCCAGAGGCATATCCTTTCATTTTTTCCCATGTTGATTTTGTCTTCGCGTGTTCTCCTGCAATTTTCTCTAACTTTTCTTTGTCTACTTTAAATTTCTTACCCGCTTCAACGCCAATTTTTATCAAATATTCTTGTTCTGCTTTAGGATTTTCTTTTTTTTCCTTTTCAATCGCTTCTTTGATTGCTTCTGTCGCCCCTTTGAGTGCTTTTAGTTGTACCTCGTCCATTTCGGCATCTGTCGTGTGGGTTTCTTTTTCTTGTGTACCATCACTTTTTGGTGGAGGAATGGGTTTGCCATTTTCGTCGATGGGTACGTCTGAACACCTTAGGATGGCCCATTTGATGTAAATATCAAGTTGGTAGACGATATATCCATATAACCAATCTGTAAAACTGTACCTTGGATCTCCGTTGTCGTACCATTCTTGGTGGACCTGTTCAAACTTTTCCAATTTTTTTGTTGCTTCCTGCCATGTCCCCATCCAGTTTAAAAACCAACCATTTGCATCGCGTTGTGCTTTGGTCGATAATCCATCAACAATCTCCTCCAGTGATTCTATACACAGTCCCATGGAGTTGCGGTGATGACCTACCTTGGGTCGAGGTTGTGAATACAACATATTTAGATTGAAGTATGATTTGAAGTAAGATAAATCGCCTTTCAATGCTTTTAAGGACCCGACCGCGGCGTTTTGAGCACCCTGAATAGCCGAGTTTTGTTTTGACAATGTGAGCAAGTTTTTCAAATTGTTATTATAATAAATATTGCCATAATAGGTTTCGAATCCCTTTTGGCAAGCACTACAGACAGGACGACCTCCCAACACGCGCATATTTAAATTTCGAAGCGATTGTGAATTAACTGATTTGAAACTTGGTATTTGCCACGGATTTTTCGTATCTGAAACAGCCATTCTGTATGGAATATATGGTGCACGTGATTTTAAATATTTTTCTTGGCGCTTGGCCATCCATTCATATATGTCGACGTACAAATCAACGACATTGTGTTTTGTAAAATCAACTTCGTCATTGTATTTTTTAAACACTCGTGCTGCAACCATACCCATCATCAATATAAATGCAAATGTACCATCTTGAGAAAATTCATAGCTATTTGACATATCCATCTCAAATGTGTCACCGCCGTCATCGGGAAATACGGTTTCAGGGTGTTCGTATCGAAACACAAACAGTGTTATTTCGTCGCCAGTTTCTTGGTTAGCGACAGAAAGAAGCCTTTCAATATCCTCGTATTCTAATATCTCTTCGTCATTTACTTTCAACAACACATCCTGCTTCATGGGAGGTTGCTTATTCCACGCATACGTATTTTGTTTAATGGCTTTTTGGAATGACTTTGACCAAGAGTTGATCACAGTACGAGCATGTGGTGGTAAATCTTCCCAATTGTCTTCAGTGACGCCTTGCGTGAGTGTAAGTCCCAATAATTTTTCTTTTGCATTTAATCTAGTTCGATTTAATACGATTCGATATACTTTTCCGTTTGTTCTGGGTACAGGGATTAATTTTTGATAATTTCCAATAGATATGTCGCCTTTGGTCATGTGTAAGTTGTCGGAATAATCCGTAATTCCTAATTCTTGTTTATATTCCGTTTCGTTCCAATCTTTTACCAATTTTCCTTGGAAAACACCTTTTATTTTCTTTACTACAGACTTGAACACCATATCCAACGAAGGTTCATTTTCTTCGTCTGTCAAATAAAAATAAAACATGAATGGATTTTTAGGAACAGATTTCCAGCTTTCATTTTTGGCTTCGATCTCCAGTTCCCATCGCTCTTCCAGTTTTTCCAGAAACATATTGTAAAAAATGCTATATTGATTCACGGGTTTTTGCGTAATTTCTTCTTTCAATATATGTTCCAAAGTCGATTTGCCTTCATCATTGACACGCATGAATGTCAACAGTGGGTTTTCGTCAACATAATGTATACCATGGAGTTTGCGTAAATCATTCAGTTCTTCCAATGCGGCTCTACTTAATCCACGTCTTTCCAACTTAAATTTTTGTATTTTTTCACGCTCTTCTTCTTCGATTTTTACCAATTCGGACATATACTCTTGTTTTTTCACACGGAGTTCTTCAATTCTCAGTTTATTCTTCGTACTAACGTACGCCATACCATATTTATCACTATTGCCTTCTGCAATTTTAATGGTTTCCTCAGATATTTTTTCGAATTCATTTTCTAATTTATCTAAATCCTCTTCCTTTTCAACCGAAGACCTTTTTTTCAATTCTTCGACAGCTTTTTCTTCCTTCTTTAATTCATTCTCCTCTGTTTTTTTATCTTTTTCCAATTCGGAAATCAAATTTTGTTCCTTTTCCATTGTTTTCTCCCTTTGTTCCATCTCATCTAATTGCAACTGTGACGCATTTTTTAAACCCTTTATTTTTTCAACGTTAACTTTCATTTCTTCAATATTTAGCTTCGACATATAAATATCTTTATTAATTTTGTTCAATTTGTTTTTCAATTCACGCGTCACCTCATCATTATTCGAGAAAAAATCAATTTTATCTTGCACTATTTTTTTCTTCTCCAAAAGTTTGTTAATTTCTTTTTTACGTTCTTCCTGGGCTGTAGCCGTATGTTTCTTAATAGACTCCAGTTCATTCTCCAACACAATTATTTTAATGTCAATTTTCGCCCTTTTTCTTTTTATCTTATCCAGTTTTTTTTCGTGTGATTTGATTATATCAGATAGTTCTAACAAACCTTTAGATCTGGGGTCTTTTGGTATAGTTGCACGATCAAATGCTGAGGCTTTCTCGAGAAATTTATACATTTCAACAGCAGATAGTTTTTCAATTCCATTTTTTTCTCTAAAATCTGTCAAAAGACCAGGATGTGGTAGTGACGTCTTATAATACCTGGTTTCTTCAAGGTCTAAACTTTTAGCAAATTCAAATTTCGATTCCGGGTTTTGTAATTTCAAACCAACAAACGTACCAATCGGAATCATCTCGTTACGTTGCGTTCTATATGGAAAAACCAAACCGTTACTCAAGACCAAACTACTTGATATTTCATCAAACGATTCTTCGTCGGTGTATCCTTTCATCTCTTCAGTTATTGCGACAGCATGTTTGTGCATTCCATTGTTCAAATGTTTGTGATTGATACCTACGATATTTTTTTCTCTGACTGTGGTCGACCAAAAAATTGTAGATGACCACATTTCATTTTCCAATATATTGTACAATAATTCATCGTCATCTCCTGTTGTCACACTTTTTATTTTCCCATAATGAAAGTTTTTATCGTCATCTTTTGTAAATATGACATCGTCTCCCGCATACAAAACAGGGCTCAATATGTCGATAAAGAATGCAAATGTCCGCGGGTCGAAAAAGACAGTCTTTGGTTCAAATTCGGGATAAGACATTTCCACAATTTCGAATTCTTGACCATCAACATAATCTCCTTGGTCGAGTTTTACTTCATCAAGTTCTTTCGCAATCTCATCTTCTTCTTTCTTTTCTGTTTCTTTCTTCAGCTCCTCTTCTTCAGCTTTTCTCACGGCTGATTCTATTTCAAGTTGATCTTCAGACTTGTCTTCAACTTGAATATTTTCTTTATTGTCAATTACTTGCCATTCTTCTTCTCCATATGGTTTAAACGTAAATGGTGATTCTGCTGTACCGTTCTTAAATTCACCTTCCACATATTTAATCGTACGAACATGACTTTTATCGATTGGTTCAACTACTTCAATCCATTTTTTATCTTTATCTTGAACTTCGATATTTTCCAAAGAATTTAGGACTTCTTCAGAGTCGTCCGGTTTAAAACTTAATTTAAAGCCACTTGACACACGCAGTTCGCCTTCTTGCCAGATTCGAACACGGACACGACGGCCATCTTTTGGTTTTTCGTCCGTTTGACGCCATTTTGTTTCTTTGGAGGGGGTTTCTATGGCAATCAGTTCTTTTCCTTCTTTTTCATCCATCTTATCTAGCTTTGCATCCTCTTCTTTTTCTTCGGATGTTTCCTTTTCCTTGTTCTGGTCTATTTTTTCAACAGCTTTTTTCTTAATCAAATCGAGATGAACAAGGAATGATTTTTCGCCTTTTTTAAATGGAACGATTTTGTGAGCAACTAGGTCTCCAATTTTTTCGTCGTTAATTACACGGTAAAAAATGCCTTCAGAGCCGTCTTCAGAGCTAGTTTTTTTCAAACGTATTTTTTTACCGATAATTGCCTCTGGAACGTCTTCGTCATACGTAAATGGTCGGTCTTTTCCTATAATTGGAATTGCTTGACACCAAAATGGTCCAGACAGCAATTCCTTTGGAAGGTTTAGTTTCTCGTAATTCAATCCCAGTTCAGTGGCATATTCTAAACGAACATTAAAAAAGCTTTCGATTTCTGCTATTCGGTCCTCGTCGAATGTTTTTTCCATCAAATGTTTGCGTATGTGTGCGTTGTTTTCCAACTTGGGAGTGTAAAAGGTTCGAATCTCACCTTCTTCAATACAACCATCCAGAAAACTAACAACCTTCGTACACCATTCTAACGTAACACCTAATTTCTCTACCGCGTTATCGAGTGGTGAAAGTTTGGAATTGACTCCCCGTGTTCCCAATATCGACGGCTGGCTTTTTTTCTCGAGATTCTGCAACATCATAAGAACATTTGAAAATATGACGTACGATTGTAAACTATTCATACTGTTTATTTGATTGTCTCCGTACTCGGCAGTTTTATTCGTTAGCCATAATGCATCCGTTATAAATTCGCGAAATCCCATTTCTTCTTTCTCATTCAATTTCCCTCCTTTTGATATTGTATTAAAGACAGTGTACACGTGTTTCTGCAGCTTTTCATTAAGGAAAGCTTCGTTCAAAACCTTGTCCATGGGATAATGTTGTTGCATCTTTTTCAATTCTTTTTTTTTTTTTTTTTTTTTCTGCTTTTTTTTTCTCTTTTTTTTTTTTTTTTTTTCTCTTTTTTTCTGAGTATTTACCATCTT
>Ga0209091_10002170_pt1 | contig 16691 bp, 28 predicted proteins | sample ArcticOcean_MG_C_6_FD_187438 | JGI IMG/M metagenome (GOLD analysis project Ga0209091, IMG submission 187438) | Marine microbial communities from western Arctic Ocean - ArcticOcean_MG_CB8_128 (SPAdes) (version 2) | ecosystem: Environmental > Aquatic > Marine > Oceanic | place: Arctic Ocean...
TATTTGCGGCAAGAGAAAGTTTTTCTTTCTATGAAATAGGTAAAGAATTACCAGACCACTTTATGACTAGTTATATTGAAAACATGAAAATGTGTTCAAGTAACGAAAGTGGTGAAGAAGTATTATGGAAAGATAGATTACAATTTATCAAACATGAGGGGATGCTTGGGGAATTCGGTAATAAGAAATGAAGATTGCTGTAGCCGGCTGTAGTGTTAGCGATTACACTGGTGAAGGTGTAGAGCGAGTTTATGGAGAAATACTAGCAGAAAGCCTTAACGTAGAATATATACACGAAGGTGCAGGCATAGGAAGTAACTATAGGATGTGGAGAAAAATAACAAATCTTGTTATGGACGACACAATCACTTCTGATGATTTAGTAATAATTCAATACACTCAAACATCAAGACAAGAGTTTTGGCATTCAAAGTATGAAGAACGTGATGAAATGAGATACATGGGGTGCAACAACCAACTAGTCAGAGAAGCCGCATACGGTGGTGATATAATAAGATGGAAGCCTGACATATGGAAATCATTGAAAGGTTCAATTTTTGCTGGTAATGGCGCTGATGTAGTACAAACAAAGTTTTTTCAACTCAAAGAAGAACATTTTACATCACCTGATTTTGACGATGAAAGGTTTAAATACAATCATTATCTATTCCATAATGCTATGATGCAGAAACGTATTAAGGTTGTATACGTTGTTGGAAGTGGTTTAATGAATGGGTATGGTGGCGTTTTCAAACATCTTTTTGATAAAAATGGTGAGATACACATAACAGGTGACTTTGGTATTGAAAAATATGTACTTGATGACAAAGCCCACTTTAATCAACTAGGGCATGAATACCTAGCAAAAACAATAGAAAAACAATTAAAAGAAAACAAATTAATATAGGAGAAGCCTGATGGCAGAACAACAGCATATTCAAGACCCATTTTTATATAAATGTGTTATACAGAGAATAGTAGACGGAGATACAGTAGATATTGATATCGATTTAGGTTTTGGTATCTGGTTACGTAAAGAAAGAGTTCGTGTAGCAGGTATCGATACACCTGAAAAAAGAACTAGAGATAAAGTTGAAAAAGTATTTGGATTGGCAGCCACTGCTAAAGCACATACATTAATTCCAGAAGGAGTAGAATGTATAGTTCGCACTCGCAGAGATAAAGCAGGGAAGTATGGCAGAACTATGGGCGATTTTGTACTCGCAGATGGTACATTATATACAGAAAACATGATTGAATCACATCATGCAGTTGTTTATGAAGGACAAGCAAAGACAGATATAGAAGCGGCTCACTTAGTAAATAGAGAAATCTTGTGGGAGAGTGGAGAAGTTGAACGATAAGATAGCCTTTGTTGGTGATAGTTTTTGTGCAGAATTTCCAGAGTTAGAATTCTGGACTTCTAGGACATCAGATATGATTACAGACTATCCTGCATGGACGACAATGCTCTTAGAGGAATATAATGCCACCGCTATTCAAAAAGGTGTCAGAGGAGATTGTTTATTTCATGCATGTCAGAGATTACTTAAAGTCATTGATGATGCAGATTATGTAATAATATGCGTAACTGAGCCATATAGGTTAGCAAACTCTAGTAAACAACCAATGACTATTAATATCGCTGAAGACCCAGAATCTCGTTATTTTATTAATAAAGAAATGACTGCTTCATCTCTAATGTACTATAAGAATATTATGAATTATGAATTTCATAGAGTAGCACAGCGAGGAATTATAATGCAGATGGACCAGTTACTATCAGAAAAAAAGAAGAAATGTATATGGTTTCCTTGTTTTTATAACTCAATGTCAAGTGACCGATTAGAAAAACCAGGCAACATATTAGAAGAAGATTATCAAATTACAAGCGGACCATATAGTATAAAACCTCTGTATGAATTTGCAGAACTTCATAATCCAATGATACCACATAGCAATCATTTTTCTAAAGAACAGAACGAAAATATGTTTAAACTTATAAAAGATATAATAGATACGGATGCGTTCCAACCAAGACAACTAAATATGAGTGTAATATAATGAATGAACTTGAGCCAATGAACCCAAAAGACATAATATCTAAGACATATTGTCCACTTCCTTTTAATCACTTATATGTACACCCCACTAATATGGCAAGTGTATGTTGTGCATTTCGCAAGGCTGATGAAAGAAAGGGCGGACTACCTAATATCAAAGAGTATAAGAACCTAGGTGACCATCTAAATCATCCATTTATAAAAGACATACAACAAAAGATGCTTAAAGGCGAAGAAGTACCTGGATGTAGTACTTGTTATTACGCAGAAGAACATGGTTATGAGAGTATGCGTGAGAAAGAGATACAAACTTGGCATATTGAAACATTTCGAAACTTTACACCACCTGATTTAGAAAATCCAAAATTAGAATTCATGGAAATGACATTTGGTAACTATTGCAATCTAGCATGTAGAACATGTAACAGTGACCTAAGTCATAGTTGGATAGATGACGAGAAAGAACTTAAAAAGCGTGGTCTTATAGCAACTGTGGAAGAACAGTTTAATAGTTCTACTGGCGCTGATGTACCTTGTACAGTTAAAATGGAGACCCCTATATTACACATAACTCAAGGATGGCAAGTTACTAAATTTGAAATGCAAAATAGCATTGAAGAATGGATAGATTGTGGTATTGTATCAAGTGCAGGTCAAGAGGTAACTTCTAATGGTTTGCCAGATATGGAGATTGGCACACCTATAAGAGTAACATTAACTGATATGTCTGAAATAAAAAGAATTAACATTGAAAAAGAGTGGCATCCAGATGATTTTAAAGATTTACAATACATAAAGATAACTGGCGGTGAGCCAATGTTACATCCTGACTTTCCTAAGTTCATGGAACAATTAGAACAAGAGAATGTTTATTGCTTTATATTCACTAATGCAAGTTGGGTCCCAAAGAAAAGAATATTTGACATGTTGAAAGGCTTTAAAAAACTTCAATTATTTCTTAGTGTCGATGGTACTGGTGATGTACAAGAGTATATGCGACATAATGCTAAGTGGGACACAACAGAAAAATCTGTAAGAACATGGATGGAATGGTCAACAACAGTAGACAATGTTCAGATTTCTTGGGCACCAACCTGGTCATTAATGAATGCGCCTTACTTTGTAGAAACATGTAATTGGTGGTTGGGTCTAACCGAAGAGATTTTAAAACCTCAAAAGTTTCAGTGGAATTTAGTCAAAACAAATTTCATATTTGGTCCATCAATCTATCAAATGAGTTTATTGCCAAATGAAACAAAAGAACAACTAAAGAAAGAAGCATCAGAATATATCAAAGAATTAGAGAACAGTGATATTCATTGTGCATATCTTATAATTGAAATGACAGAAGCCTATATAAAATTCTTTAATAAAGATACCGGTGGTGAAAGTTCCGCTGAAAAATTAGATGATTTAAAATTCTACTACAAAAATACAGAAGCACTAGATGACATACGTGGTCAGTCTCTTAAGAAGATGATACCATTAACCTATAAAGCAATGTACGAAATAGAGAAAAAGTAAATAAATAAAAGCATGAAAGAAATCGTATCTAAGACATATTGTCCACTTCCTTTTAATCACCTATATGTACACCCCACCAACATGGCAAGTGTATGCTGTGTGTTTCGTAAAGAAACAGAGAACGACAATCTACCTAACATTAAAGAGTACAAGAACTTAGGTGACCACTTAAATCATCCTTTTATAAAAGACATTCAACAAAAGATGTTGAAAGGTGAGGAAGTAGAAGGTTGTTCTAGTTGTTATTACGCAGAAGAACATGGCTATCAAAGTTTTCGAGAGAGAGAAATTGAAACTTGGCATATTGAAACTTTCCGTGACTTCACTCCGCCAGACTTAGAAAATCCAAAACTAGAATACATGGAAATGACATTTGGTAATTATTGCAATCTAGCGTGTAGAACGTGTGACAGTAACCTAAGTCATAGTTGGATTAAAGATGAAAATGAACTTGAAAAACGTGGATTGATGGAGTTAAAAGATGCCATATCTTATGACTTTCCAATCACGGATGACGATGACACATCAATTAGTTTAATAAGAACTGGCATGACAAAAAGAATTAACATTGAAAAAGAATGGCACCCAGACGATTTTAAAGATTTACAGTATATAAAGATAACTGGTGGTGAGCCGATGTTGCATCCTGACTTTCCTAAATTTATGAAGCAGTTACAACAAGAAAACATTCATTGTTTCATATTTACTAATGCAAGTTGGGTACCTAAACAGAGAGTATTTGACATGATGAAGAACTTTAAATTTCTTAGTGTGTTTATGAGTGTCGATGGTACTGGTGATGTACAAGAATATATGAGACATAATTCTAAGTGGGAAACTACAAATAAATCAGTAAGAGCATGGATGGATTGGTCTGTCATATCATCGAATGTTAACGTTTCGTGGGCACCAACATGGTCACTAATGAATGCGCCTTATTTCGTAGAAACATGTAATTGGTGGTTAGGACTAACAGAAGAAATTTTAAGAGATACATCTTGGAACTTACTTAAGACAAATTTTATATATGGTCCATCAATTTATCAAATGAGTTTATTGCCAACTGAGACAAAAGAAAAACTAAAAATACAAGCATTAGAATATATCGAAGAATTAAAAAATAAAGATATTGCTGGTAAAGAACATATAATTGACATGACAGAAGCATATATAAAATTCTTTGATAATGATAATAAAAAAGAAGGTGACCTAGAATACTATCATCTAATGACAGACGCACTAGATGATATGAGAGGACAATCTCTTAAGAAGATGTTACCACTAACTTATAAAGCAATGTATGAAATAGAGAAAAAGTAAAAATATAGGTTGACATTCACTATATAAATATGATATAATAATTGTAATCAACAATACAATTGGGCATAACATGAATGAATCTGAAACACCAAAACCACAAGTAAACGAATCTGGTGAATATGAGAACCTGATGGAACTCGCTGACCAGAATAAAGCAGAAGCAGAAGCAAATCCTGATGCATTTCAAAGTCTATTCGAAGTAGAAGAAACTGTAGTAGACCAAGACCATTGGACTGAACACTGGAAAGGAATGCCAGAGTACAAGCAAGAAGATAATGGACCATGGAAAACAGTTAGAATTCACTTTCGAAATGAAGAAGATTATAACGCATTCGGAAAGTTAACTGGCAATACACATCTCACAAAGAAAACAAAAAGTGCTTGGTATCCGAAATTAGAGATTACCAAGAATGCGTTACTACGTTGGATAGAAGATGACGACGGAGACGAAGACGTAACACACAGTGACGATGACGAAAGTAACGAGGGCTGGTAATGAGAACAGCACCAAAATATCCAGTATATATAATCTCTAAGACAAGACATGAGTCCATGTTTACTTCTAGGTCTTTGTCACGCATGAAGATACATCACTATATTGCAATCGAACCACAAGACTATGAGAATTATGATAAGTGTTTAGATACTTTTAATATTAGACCATATGTAACATTGTTGACACTACCATTTAGCAATCATGGTGATGGTCCTGGTAGAGCAAGAAACTGGTGTTGGGACCATTCAATGGAAGTATTAGGTGCAAAACGACATTGGGTACTAGACGATAATATCCAAGACTTTTATAGACTACATAACAATCAACGTATACGAGTTGAATCTGGTGTGATGTTTAAGATTATGGAAGACTTCTGTGATAGATATGATAACGTAAAGATTGCAGGACCACAGTATCGTTTCTTCTGTGCCGCTGACCAATCATATCCACCTTATGTAAAGAACACAAGAATTTATTCTACACTTCTAATTGAAAATGATTGTAAGTATAGATGGAGAGGCAGATATAATGAAGATACTGATATCTGTTTAAGAGTCCTTAAAGACGGTGACTGTACAGTACAGTTCAATGCTTTCTTACAAGGCAAGTGTGCAACTCAAACAGTTAAAGGTGGTAACACCGAAGAGTTCTATCATGCTGAATTTAAGGAAAATGAAGACTTCAAAAAGACAGGTTATAATACTGATGGTACTATAAACAAGTCGCAGATGTTAGCAGACATGCACCCAGATGTTGCTAAAGTAGTTTGGAAATACGGTAGATGGCATCACTATGTAGATTACTTGCCATTCAAAAAGAACATGTTGGCACTTAATGAAAATACTGTAATTCCAAGTGGCATAAATAACTACGGGTTACAACTGAGAAAATATCCCAGTGTAGCAGATTTTGAAATAGAGCAGAGGGTAACAACCAAATAAAACAAACAACAACGCCTGAGTAGCACAGTTGGTAGTGCAACTGATTTGTAATCAGTAGGTCGCCAGTTCGAGTCCGGCCTCAGGCACCATAAAAGGCAGGTATGATGTAAGGGTAGCCTTCCTCGTTGCCAACGAGGGCGTCCGAGTTCGAATCTCGGTACCTGCTCCAAAAAATCCTTGGTAACTCAGTTGGTAGAGTGGTTGACTGTTAATCAATATGTCGCTGGTTCGAGCCCAGCCCAAGGAGCCAAATAGGAAGGTTGGCAGAGTGGCTTAATGCACCGGTCTTGAAAACCGACGTACCTTTATCGGTACCGAGAGTTCGAATCTCTCACCTTCCACCATCATTGAATGAATATAAACATAAAAGAAAGGAATTTATGTTGTGAAAGACCAAATGATAAAAACGGCACGTATGTATGCAGAGGCAGAAATCCAATTACATAAAACAAATATTGATATCTATATGGCACAAAGTATAGGTATTGGTGAACATAGTGATATCATGGAAACTATCAACTTAGAACTTGATAAAATGGCTTCCGCACATGATAGACTAGAAATGCTTAGTCTGTATTTTGCAGATAAAAGGTTAGTAAAAACTTAAAGAAAGAGGTAACACAATGAAAGCCAATTACAACAAATGTTTAGAAACTATTTTACATCATGAGGGTGGTTATGTAAATCATCCTAAAGACCCAGGAGGAGAAACTAACTTAGGAGTTACTAAGCGAGTTTACGAAGAATGGGGTGGTAAGAAAGACATGAGGGACCTGTCAGTCGAAGATGTCGCCCCAATCTACAAGAAAAACTACTGGGATAGACTAAAAGGCGATAGCCTACCAGACGGACTAGACTTGTGTGTGTTCGATTTTGGGGTTAATGCTGGTACAGGTCGTTCAGCAAAGTATCTACAAAAAATGATTGGTACAGTGGCTGATGGTGGTATTGGACCTAACACACTCAAAAAAGTTGATGAGTATGTAGACAAACATGGACTATCGAATACTATTGAAAACTTTCAAGAGGCAAGACAAGGTTACTATGAAAGACTAAAAACCTTTGAAACCTTTGGCAGAGGGTGGACAAGACGGGTTGTCGAAACTACAGAACTAGCAAAAAGTATGCTTTAAAACTTGACAACCTAGCGAATCGTGTTATAGTGTATACATAAGATGAGATAACAGAGAGAGAGAGTTTTTATGTCACATTATCAAGATACAGCATCAGACTTCGTTGCAGGTACAATACTCACTATATTTGCTCTAGGATGGATTGACCTATTATGGATGTTTGGTGTAGAAAACAGCCAACAGTATACTTGGTGGAATTTAATTCACGTATTAGCGAACTAGAAAAGGTTACAATCATGCAAACAGTATTCGTAATGTTTAAAGGTCCAATGACAGAGACGTGTCACAAAGATTGTGAAGTAGTTACTACTTCACTTGTAAAAGAACATGATGGGCGTATGCGCCCTCATGCAGAGGTGAAAAGCCCATTTGGATTAGCAAAAGCATATGGTGAAACATATGATGCAAAATTCATAAATGAGCAATGGTTTGTTTACTTAGACTAGTTGACAATCGAATAAATATGGTGTATAATAGCATGATGAAGCAAATAATACACGATATGGAATGTTTACGATGTGGACATAGATTTATTACTCTAATGCCGTCTACATGTAATAATTGCAGTCACAAATACCTCATTGATTGGGGATTTAAAAAGGAAGATAATATATGATTTTAAGTACAGGAAAAGAAAATGTCAGTATGAAGAATTCTCATGTCTTAACGACTGGGAAAACGAATGTTGGCACGGCAAATTCAACTGTCTTAAAAGAAGTATCATCGAACTCTTGGTGTTTCTCTCTAGGCAATGTAAAGAGAGTTTGATGTAATAATAATAATAAAATATTAGATTACTATTAGCCCTCTTTATGAGGGCTTTTTTTATGTTGACGTGGCAGAATGATTATGCGACGGATTGCAAATCCGTTTATCCTGGTTTGATTCCAGGCGTCAACTCCAATAATGGGTGTGTAGTGTAACGGAAACACGGCGGTCTCCAAAACCGCAACTAGGGGTTCGATTCCCTTCACGCCTGCCACTTGACATTTGGTCTCCAATGTGTTATTATGAAAGAGTAGCAATAATGCTACAACACACAGTAACACACACAGGAGAAGTAAAATGGTAACAAATAAGAATGCGTATGAAATACGCACAGATATACTAAGCATGGCCCAAAGTTTTGTTATGGACAAGTTTCATACTGCAAAAAGCAACTGGGAAAACTCAACAGACAGGCATCCAGAAACGGGTAATATATTGTCTACAGAGTATTGTCCAAAGTATCCTACATCTGATGATATACTAGCAGAAGCAGAGAAGTTATATTCTTTCGTTGATAGTAAGTAGTTAGATTAAGCCACCTTAGGGTGGCTTTTTATTTGGCGTAATGCCTGACAAATCTATGATTTCTCTCAGTCTCTGGTTGAGGTCTTTGACCTGCTGGGAAGTGTCTTTCGGGATATCCTGTGCAATACAGTACCGATTTTCTTGCTATAACTCTACGAAATGATTTCTTTACTAAATGTGTCATTATTGTTCCTGTATATGTTGATAGATTTTTTTGAGCAATCTTTTCATCACAGGATGATTTGTGTCCCAATTGAAAAGAGCAAAGTAAGCCAAAAGGTCTGGACTTAAAAACTGACCAACTTTATTTTTAAATTGGGCTGTTTTCTTAGCCATTCTTAACAAATCTACTGCTCCATCTTTTCCTACTTTACGTATGAATTCATCACCAATGTTCATAGCATAGGCTTCGATTTCATCAGGACGACTCATATATTCTATTTCTGAACCTTTATCATCTACATATCCATCAGCACCAGGATGAAAATCTCTATCTCTGTATTGCTTCATATGAAGAAGTTCATGTTTTAAAGTATCTTTCAATTTGTTTAAGAAATACTTTTTACTGTTCTTTGACCAAGTAAAACTTTCCGGTCCATCTTCACTGAACACTATTCTAATGAATACTGCTGTTTCATGCCCATCTGATTCTTCATCTTTTTCTGGGTCATAGTGGGCACCAATTGTTAGTTCGCCCTCTTTTAAGTCAGGAACTCTTATCACATTCACTTCAGCCATAGGAAAATGTTTTTCTACAATTGTTATGATTTCTCTGAAAGATTGAGTTCCCGTGATATCGTTTCTGATACCATCTAAGTTAAACTCTTGTCCGTCTGGTGTAGTTATCTCTGATATTAACATTTTTGTTTCTCTATTAATTAACTAACTGTATTTATACTATAATTGATTTCTATATCTTCGGGACATACCGTTAATTCTTTGTTCTATTTTCTGACGTTGCTTAATTAGTCTTCTTGCCTCTCTTTTGTTTTTCTTTATGTTTTTAAAAACTTTACCCCATGCTCTTTCGTGTAAAAAATATACGATAAACTTTATTAAGGCATCTATAGATGCAATTGAACTTGCCACTGCCATACTACCAGTAACAATAAATGATATGATAAAGGTTATACATATCGACAATAGACGATACGATAACGACTTATATAAGTGTATATGTAGTGCTTTCATAATTTTCTCCCTCTCATATGTATTTATAGCCCATATTTACTTAAATATATGCTTATTTTTCAATAATTTAGCATATTTTACATCAAAAACTTGACAAAACTTTGTAATCTGCTATAATGGTAACATATAGTCAAGAAATTCATTATAATAATTCATTGGAGAGAACCATGAAGACTGATACATATGCAAAGGAATTGCGAAGTATCTTTAATCGTAATGCTTATTCAACATTGATTGCCCAAGTTGGTGACCAGTTGAATGATAGAAAAGACAGATTTGACAAGAGTGATATTATCGAACAAGCAGTTGCTGTTTATTCAAATGATAGATTATCATGGGTAGACCTAATTGGTCGTGACCACGTAGATACAAAAACTGGATTTGATTTAGAATTCAAGTATGTATCTAATGGACTATTCACTAAGGTACAGAAGTTACCTAAAGAGTTTGTGACTGTAAAGTTAAAGAACAGTTTAGGTGTTCACAAAGGAACTACAATAGACCATCCAGCAGACTTTTATATGATTGGACAACAAGATGCAATCGCAATAATCAGTTGGAAAGATATTAAAGATTATCTTGTAGCAGTGCCCGATGGTATTGAAGCACGTATTCCATTTGATAAACTTAGTTTTATCTTTGATTTTAACGACATTGATTATGGTGATGAATTGATAGAAACAGATTATAAGCAAATCAAAATGGATGCACAAAGAACATTAATTGAAACATTTTTATAAATAGGACTGACTAGAGGATGATGAGACTTTTGGAGAACTAAATGAATTTTATTAAATTTACATTTACCGCTTTCGATAAAGAATTCGTAGTTCATTGTGATAATGCGGTGTCTACGGATGTTGACATATTAAACGAAAAAAGCAAGGCATTAGAAAAAGCAAATAGAGAATTCCTAGACAAATTCTTAAAAGAAGACATAGACCCATACCCAGGATGGTGGATGGAGTCTTCGGCTACAGATTTTTACTGGAACGTGGGAAACAACTTTGACTAGTTAACACCGTGTTAATCACTGGATGTATTCTAATAAATACTCTGATTCGTAAAAAAACATGGTAAAAACTTGACTTTCCTTGGCTAGTGTGTTAACATTGTTATATAGAGATTAAAAAAGGACATTATGGAATTAGAGAGTATAACGTCATATATTATTTTATCAAGTATATTAATAGTTTTTAGTATTGGTTTGTTATCAACTTTTCTCTTCCCATTCTTTATGGATGCGAACGAAAAACTTAACAAAGAATACAAAGATATTCCCCTAGATTAGATATTAGGGTAGTTGTAGTCGAGTCTGAATTGTAGTTCATTTTTTCGAAAGTGATACGATGAGGAGTTGGCTATAATATCGTACGTTCCAGGAAAGGAATGTATGCATCCGCACTGATGTAAAACTACTTTTTAATATAACAGGAGTAACATATGTTAGATAAAATCTTACGCTGGGTTTCTGGCGCAACAGAGGCCGGTGTTTCACTAATCGGACTTGCTATCGTACTACAAGTAGTATTTGGCGGTTCTGTACCTTTCTTAGGTGGTGACGTTATCGGTACTGTAATTGGAATAGTTGGGCAACTTGGCTCTGCTGGTCTAGTTGGACTAATTTCTGCAGGTATTTTGTACAAATTATTTTCAAAAGATTAGAACCTAATATACGCAACAATTGGTATATTTGATTGAGAATGCCTGTCATGGGCATTCCTAATCTAACGGTTTCGGTACTTCCGCATAAAAGTACCACCTCATTCGCAATATAAATACTTACATGAAAGTACATTGCATAAGCGACACACATACACGACATCAGGAAATAGAACTTCCTGGTGGTGACGTGTTAGTCCACTCGGGTGACATAATGGGCACACCTAATCCATCTGAATTATCAGAATTCTTAGTGTGGTTCAGCGAACAAGAATACACTACAAAAATCTTTATTGCAGGAAATCATGACCACCTCTTTGAGGATAGACCTGACCTTATTGATAAAATTCTTATAATGTTTCCAGAAGTTATATACTTACAAGACTCCGAAGCAGTAATAGACGGAGTAAAGTTCTATGGCTCTCCATGGATACCAACAAACCGTGAAGGAAAAGCATTTTCATATAGAAGAGATGAAAACGATATTGCATCAAAACATTGGGCAAAGATACCAACTGACACGGATGTCCTTATTACTCACGGACCTGCATATGGTAAACTAGATAGAATTATGCGTCCCGTAAGAAAAGACCAAACACAACTCAATTTAGGTTGTCCAATACTAGGTAAAACAATAAAAGATATTAACCCACAACTTCATATTTGTGGACACATACATTCAAGCCAAGGAATACTTGATATAAGTGAACCAACTACTACTTACATTAACGCCGCTAGTCTAGGCGAAGATTATCAATATTCAAATCAAAGAAGACATATAGAATGGGAAATTTAATACATGAGTGATTGGATAAAATACGAAACACCACATAAAGGTGTAGGAATGTTTGTATCTGTTTGGATAGACAAAGATAATGGTCTAATCAAAAGAATATTTAATGGTGACCATTGTGGCGAGGGTAGAGTTAGAATGACAAATAAAGCAGACATACTATTTAAAAATGAGATGTATTGGTTAACTCATCCTATGTTATCTGAAAGTAAATTCTTACCTGAATTAGTTGAGATTAATGAAGACACTAAAACTATAATTCAAAAGTACTATGGTTCTAACTTACTTGATTATCTTCATGACCCAAAAGGTTTTCCAGTTCCAAATCTATCTGAACAGATATTAGAGATGTACACATTCTTTACAGAAGTAGGAGTCAATAAACTTAATGGTGCTTTATCGAATCTGTCATTCAATGGTGACCAAGTTATTGCATTTGATTTCAAATGGGCAAGACCATCACCAAAGGCAGATGCAAAGGAAATAAAAGCATTTAGAAAATGGTTTACAAAGATTGACCCAGACTTAGTAGAGCAGTTAATTAAGATTAAGTCTTCAAATCTTCCTAGGAAGGAACTAGACTATAAAGAACGTAAGCCTTATGGATTAGTATCTAGATATAGAAATGGAAGTAACACTCGTAAGAACTAATTAGATTTCTAATGCTGTCTTAATTGTAGGTGATGCAATATCGATTGCATATAACCCTGCTAATGTTACTGAAAGAATTTTCTCTAAACTTAAACCAATTATTGCAATTTGGGGTAATATAGGTGATAGTAACATTAGAATCATAACTCCTAATCCTATCATTCTTGGATGGGCACGAAAGAAACCAAAAAACTTTTGTAGTACTGATTTTTCTACTTTTTCGTCTTGACCCAACAAGTGTTCTAGTTGAGACATATACTCTTCCATTTCTTTAGTCTTTTCATCAGTTGGCTCTGGTTGTTTTTTGAACTTATCCATCGCTCTTTGTATGAGAGACTTACTCAATTTTTCGGCAGACATACCTTCTTCGAATAATGGTGTATTACTTTTAGCCCATTTTTCTAATTCATATAAAGTATTAGATTGTATAATCTCACCAATTTTCATTTTAGTCCTTAACGCAATTGTTTACACTTTCATATGCTTTATTTGAAAATGCTGACTTCAAACTTTCAAGTTCCGTCATTACTAATTTAAGTGTTTGTTGAATTGTTTCTGTTGTGTAACCATTATCAATACCATCATGAATTCTGTGTAGTTTTTTGATTAGTAAACCTAACGTTTCATTGTGATATCTATCTGCTTGTCCTTGGTCTTCAGCAACAGATTCTTCATTTGATTGGTTATGTTCTCTAACTTCTTTAATGAAGTTCATATCTTTTAATCTACTTATAACAACGTGTCTTACATCAGTTTCAGGCTCATTTTCTTTCATATCTTCTAAAGTATCAAATAATTCATCATCACCAAATACATCACCGAGTTCATTAAGAGCCGTATCAGCGTCTAATGGATTCTTCAATAAGTTTTTTAATTTTACAACTTGTTCTGGAGTCTCAGGAATTGCCCAAGTGCCTTCAGACATTGGCTCGTCAACAGATTGTTCATTTGATTGAATACTGTCAATGAGTCTTTTCCATTTTAATATATCTCTGTTGTCTTTATTTGATTCCATGATTTTATCCTGTTGTGCTTATACGTTAAATGTATTTATCATTTTTGCTTGACTTTAGGTGGCATAATGTGGTATAATAGTTTTACTATGAACATAAAACACAAACCACAATTTAATATAGATAAAGTAACTGCTCATTATAGCAAAAAAGACGGCGTACCCGTAAAGTACGTGTGTACATCTGACTTAGATGAACAAGATATACCATTTGATATCTACTATCGTGACACGCCTCATCCTGAACATAATAATTATTATTTCGGATTATATGCAGATGAAGAGGACAGTATGATGATATGTAAAGCAGACTCTATTGAGAGGCACACATTTGGGATGATATCAGAACCAGATACTGATGAATGGGTATACAGTCAAAGCCAACATAATTGTGTTGCAAATGATTCAGGATATATCGATGGTGGAAGAAAATATATTAAAAGGGGCGGTGATTTGGATAACCAAGAACATATAATATGTAGAATAGAAGATGGTGAATTTGTAACAAAATGATTAAAGATACTGATGATGAACTTATGGTTATCACCATGGAAGAATGCGGCGAGTTAATTCAGGCCTGTTCGAAAGCCATGAGAACTAGAGAGTACGCCAGTAAACAACTAACCGAGGAAGTCGGTGATGTCATGTGTATGGTAGGATTACTTATGCAATACGGACTCATTGATGAAAAAGAAGTAGAAGAACGTGTAACAGTGAAACTTGCCAAACTGGCAAAGTGGAGTTACTTAGTAGACGATAATGAAGAGTACAAGGAGAAAAGAAATGACGATAGAAGACGTAGTACCAAACGAGGCAATCGAAGTAGAAGATAAGTTTGTGCGTTCAGCGTTACAAACTCAATTGCGAGATGAAATACTTGAAGTTACATTTACAAAAGTAAATGGCGACAAAAGAGTAATGAACTGTACGTTGATGGAACAAATTATGCCGACAACTACAGAAGAAAAGAAAGATACGACTGATAAAAAAGTTAACGAAGATATTCTAAGTGTGTGGGATATTGACGCAAAAGGTTGGAGAAGTTTCCGTATCAATACTGTTACAAGAGTGCGACAGCACGGATTAGAACAGGCATGATGCTGAACATTTTTGATATTGGCGGTGACGTTATCAAAGATAACGAAGTCTACACACTCAAAGATAACACCACGCTAAATAATCTGGTTATAAGTTCAACTGATATGAAACCTCATAAAAGTACAAATGGACATAACCATCCTGGACAAGAAGAAGTGTATTATTTTATAAAAGGCACCGGAATAATGTATCTGGATAATGTTGCTAGAGATGTAGGACCGGGTGATGTAGTTTTAATTGAAGATGGAGTACACCATAGAGTTGAATCCCATGTAGACGGATTATATTTTGTTTGTGTATTTGATGGTGGGAGAAACCATTCTTAGAATTATTCTTAGAATGCAAAAGAAAGAAAGGAAGAAAGTTTATGATGTTTGTACTAGCAGTAACATTAATCGGTGGGTTATTTGTGAATGATAATGCGGAGTTTTTTAACGATGTAGAAGCAAATAGAAAAGATGGCATGACTTGGAAATATGTCGGTCCTCAAGTACCCAATGAAGAAGTATCTTCAATCCCAATGATTTCTGAAGACGGCAAGGAAACTGTCTACTTTAAAATGAAGAAACCATAAGTCTCTTTGATTATGACAAATGGAGAAATAAAATGAAAGTATTATGTATATTATATGATGACCCTACAAATGGAATGCCTACAAGTTATCCATTGGAAGACTTACCTAAAGTAGATGTATATCCTGACGGAATGACACTACCTAGTCCTAAGGGCAGAGATTTCAATCCAGGTGAGTTATTGGGTTGTGTATCAGGTGAGTTGGGATTAAGGAAGTATTTAGAAGACGCCGGGCATACGTTAGTCGTTACATCTGATAAAGATGGTGAAGGTTGCACAGCAGATAGAGAATTAGTAGATGCAGATATTGTTATCAGTCAACCATTCTTTCCGTATTATGTAACAAGAGAGTTAATGGAATCAGCACCTAATTTAAAGATGGCAATTACTGCCGGCATTGGTTCAGACCATGTTGATTTAGAAGCGGCTATGGACCATAATGTTGATGTCGTTGAAGTAACTTACTGTAACAGTAGAAGTGTAGCAGAACATATCGTTATGCAAATACTAGTATTAGTAAGAGATTTCACTACTCAACATCAGATTGTTAATGATGGTGGATGGCATATTGCTGACGCAGTATCGAGGTCTTATGATGTAGAAGGTATGCACGTTGGTACAATTGCGGCTGGTCGTATTGGTATTGATATGTTACGCAAGATGAAACCATTTGATGTACATCTACATTACTTTGACAAACATCGTTTGAGTAATCAAATAGAAACAGAATTAGGTTTAACGTATCATCCTAATGTAGAGTCATTAGTTGCGGCTTGTGATGTTATTAATATCAGTTGCCCACTGCACCCAGAAACAGAACATATGTTTAATGATGAACTGATTGCGAAATGCAAGAAAGGTGCTTACATTATCAATACTGCAAGAGGAAAAATCTGTGATAAAGATGCGATTGCTAGAGGACTAGAATCAGGACAACTAAG
>Ga0209091_10002171_pt1 | contig 16681 bp, 8 predicted proteins | sample ArcticOcean_MG_C_6_FD_187438 | JGI IMG/M metagenome (GOLD analysis project Ga0209091, IMG submission 187438) | Marine microbial communities from western Arctic Ocean - ArcticOcean_MG_CB8_128 (SPAdes) (version 2) | ecosystem: Environmental > Aquatic > Marine > Oceanic | place: Arctic Ocean...
TTTCAAAACGTTCTGGCGTCACTCTTTGTTGGATTCTCGACCGTTTCAACCGCGTTTGTTTCCGAATCGACGCGATATTTGACGACGATACAACAATCTCGAACCGCATCGAAGAGGCGTACGGCTCTTTTTTTTTTCTTTTTTGAATCATCCGCGAGATTTCAACGCGCTGAGCGTCGATGGAACGTTTCCTACCCGCGTTTCTTCTCGAGTTACGCTCGAAAACACGTCTATGGAGGATTCGTTCACGTTTCGTGGACATTTCTCCTTCGCGAGATGACATGCGAACGGCGAATACGAAATCTTCGTTTTCAAAAATCTCAACGGGCAAACAGCGCACTCTTCGACGACGTCTCGTGTTTCAAAACGTTTGAAAAAATGAGAAAAAAAAGTAGTGACTGACCAAATTCTTCTTTCTTTTACTCTTAAATATACAGCGTTCTCGTAGCCCAGAAGGTGTGCCAAGGTGTTTACCCGGGCGTGACGACTGCTGAATTGGATGAGCTCGCGGCTGAAACCGCAGCGGCGATGACTTCCAAGCATCCGGATTACGCGCAGCTTGCCGCGCGAATCGCCGTTTCAAACTTGCACAAGACGACGGACAAATCTTTTTCGACGACGATGAAGAAGATGTACGAACACACGAACCACAGAAACGGCAAGTGGTCCCCGTTGCTCGCCGATGATGTGTACGAGATCATCACAGAGAATGCGGAAAGATTTGACGGGGAAATTGTCTACGACCGTGACTTTGATTACGACTACTTTGGTTTCAAAACTTTGGAGCGCTCGTACTTGTTGCGCATCGACGGTAAAGTTGTCGAGCGCCCGCAGCACATGTTGATGAGAGTATCCATCGGTATCCACAAGAAGGATATCGAAAAGGCTGTTGATACGTATCACATGTTGTCTGAACGTTGGATGACCCACGCGTCGCCAACCTTGTTCAACGCCGGTACGCCGCGACCGCAACTCTCCTCGTGCTTTTTGATTTGCATGAAGGAAGACTCCATTGAAGGTATCTACGACACGTTGAAGGAATGCGCGTGCATTTCCAAGTCCGCCGGCGGTATTGGTTTGTCCATTCACGACATCCGCGCCACTTCGTCGTACATTAGAGGCACAAACGGTACCTCGAACGGTATCATTCCGATGCTTCGCGTGTTCAACGACACGGCGAGATACGTGGACCAAGGCGGCGGTAAGCGCAAGGGCGCTTTTGCCATTTACCTCGAACCGTGGCACGCTGACATCTTCGACTGGCTCGACTTGAGAAAGAACCACGGGAAGGAAGAAGCGAGAGCTCGTGATTTGTTTTACGGTTTGTGGACGAACGATTTGTTCATGAAAAGAGTCGAAGAAAACGGCAAGTGGACGTTAATGTGCCCGAACGAGTGCCCGGGTTTGTCCGAATGCTGGGGTGAAGAGTTTGAAGCTTTGTACACCAAGTACGAAAAAGAAAACAAGGGTAAGAAGACGATCAACGCCCAGCAGCTTTGGTTTGCGATTCTTGAAGCGCAAGTGGAAACTGGTAACCCGTACATGTTGTTCAAGGATGCGTGCAACCGCAAGTCGAACCAACAAAATTTGGGCACGATCAAATCGTCCAACTTGTGCACAGAGATCGTCGAATTCACCTCGCCGGAAGAAACTGCCGTTTGTAACTTGGCCTCCATCGCTTTGCCGCGATTTGTCATCGAAAAGAACGAGAGCTCTCCGACTGGCAAGACGGAAAAGAAGAAATTGTTGGGCTCTCTCAGAGCGAGCGACCGTTACTTTGATCACGCCAAGTTGAGTGAAATCACGAGAAAGGTGACTCGCAACTTGAACCGCATCATCGACGTCAACTACTACCCGGTCGAAACTGCGAAGAGATCGAACATGAAGCACAGACCGATTGGTTTGGGTGTTCAAGGCTTGGCTGACGTATTTATCTTGCTCGGCTTACCGTTTGACTCTCCGGAGGCGCAAAAGTTGAACGCCGAAATCTTTGAGACGATTTACTTCGCGGCGTTGCAAGAATCGAACGAACTCGCGAAAGAAGAGGGCACGTACGAATCCTACGAAGGTTCCCCGGTTTCCAAGGGTGTGTTGCAACCGGACATGTGGGGCGTTACCGAAATGCCGGGCGGCGATAGACACGGCTGGAGCGCGTTGAGAGAATCCATCGCCAAGCACGGCGTTCGCAACTCCCTCTTGGTTGCACCGATGCCAACCGCGTCAACCTCCCAAATTTTGGGTAATAACGAGTGCTTTGAACCGTATACATCGAACATTTATGCGAGAAGAGTGTTGTCCGGTGAATTCACCGTCGTCAACCAGCACTTGTTGTCGGATTTGACCGAGATGGGCTTGTGGGATCCAACGTTGAAGAACAGTTTGATCTCTGACAACGGCTCTGTCGTCAACCTCGACATCCCGGATAACTTGAAGGCTATTTACAAGACTGTGTGGGAAATCAAGCAACGTATATTGGTGGACATGGCTGCCGCTCGAGGAGCGTTTATCGACCAATCGCAGTCGTTCAACGTCCACATGTCTGATGCCAACTCCGGTAAGTTGACTTCCTTACACTTCCACGCGTGGAAGTCTGGATTGAAGACTGGTATGTATTACCTCAGATCCAGAGCTGCTGCGGATGCGATCAAGTTTACCGTCGACCCGACGAAGGCTGCGAAAAAGGTGGAGAAGGAGAACGTCTTGAAGCCGTCCAACGGCGGGCCGAAACCAACCGCCGTCCCGACGAAGAAGGAAGTTTCGGAGATGAGTGAAGCGGAACAGGAAGCGCACATGGCGGCCAAGCTCAAGTGCTCGCTCGAGAACAAGGACGAGTGCTTGATGTGTGGATCTTAATCAGCAAGAACAACAACAAGTGAAGAGTGATGCACTTTTTCGGCGCGGACAGAAATCGACAACAAGAAAAGGAGAAAGAGAGAGAGAGAGCGTGAAAGGTGTATTCTGGAGTGTAGGGTGGGGAGTTTTTGCTCGTAGCGCATAGTGCGTGGCGAGGTTTAATCGCTTTTGCATACAATTAATTTTATATACTACTATTATTACATTATACAAGACAACTTGTTTGCCGCGCGTATTGAATATTATTCGGTTGGCTTTGGCGTCTTCCATCAGCGCCCCCCTCGAAGCCCTCGATGCCAAAAAAAAATTGAGCTTGAACGCGAGAATAAACACGTCACTTTAAGAAACACCGCCCGCGCATATCAACTCTTCGTTCAAAAGCAAAAACTGAGAGAAACGAATACCCCGTCGCATCCGCATCTCTTCCTGCTGCTGCGCTAATCCTTCCCCTTCCTCCTTGAGGTGCGCAGAGAGATCAGAGACGGATAATAATAATAATAATAATAGTTGACGCAAAGCAAAAAGCGAGAGCGTGAAACGACCGACAAATCCGAGCCATAGGATTTGTGTGTGAGGACAAAGCAGCAAATCATGTCTTCATCCTGCCCTACATCGTCTAAGTGCGCGCACACGAGCGCTTGGCGCGTACAAAAGACAGGAGCGTCGAAGAATATTCGCAAGAACGCAGCATCCGTCAGTTTGAGAGGGGCATCAAAAGACTTATCGTCTTCGCACGATGACAGCGATGCGCGAGTACGGACGGAGGAAGTAACGGAGGACGAAGACGACGACGAAGAGGCGAAATTTCGCCGGTCGTTTTCAACGTCGTCGCTTCGGGGGATAAGACGGCGAACGTCAGCGACAGTAGATGAAACAGGAGACGTCGCGACATCGAAGAATAAAATCACAACCGCTACGACCACTAGGAGGAGATTGCTCTCTTCCTCCTCCTCGAGAGGAAAAAGGAACAAAAAAACAGACGAGAGCTTTCGTTTGCACGCGCTCAGGAAAAAACAACAAGGAGGAGGCGACAAAGAACAGGACGAAACGACCATCGAGTTCATCAAATCACTCGTTTCTGGTTCGTTTTACGAAGAAGACGAAGAGATTGGCGAGGATGAATTCTCTGCCGCGGGAGGAAGCTCGTCGGAAGCGCTGGTTCGTCGAAGAAAGCCGGCGAAAGGCGTGCAATTTTTCAAACCAGGAATGCGGAAACTCACGGCGCGCCAACGCATGGCGCTTGCTTTTTCTGATCTGGACTCTTCCGGTTGGTGGGCTGTCATCTCGTCAGGAATTGTATTCGGAACATTTATTCTTGAATCGTACAACATTGGCACCTTTGGTGGCTGGGACGTCTTGTATCGAGACGATATTCCGTGGTACTCTGGGTTAGTTTCCATGGACAACATCCGCGACATCGAAGACGCCTACAACGCGTTATTTTTCTTTGAGCTTTTGCTTCGAGCGTGGGTCGCCGAATTCAAGTTTTCGTTTTGGACGAATCCTTTCACTGTTTTAGATACAGCGGCTACGATTCCTCCGGTATTGGCAGTTTTCGGTTTAGTCGACAGAATGTCGCCAATCCCTCGATTTCTTCGGCTACTCCGGATCGTCCGTCTTCTTCGCTTTCTCGAGCGCTCTCCAGACTCGGTGTTGTTTGGTTTGTTCAAGTCCGATTCGATGACAGTTCAGCTCACCGGCGTCGCCGCCGAGTTCATCTGCATCTTCGTCATCGCCGCCGGCGTAATATATGATCTCGAGTTCGGCATCAACCCGGCTGTGAAGAATCTCAACGATACTTTGTATTGGGCGGTGCTTACGCTCACGGGTATTGGTCAGCCGTTTGAAGTTGTCACCCCGGGCGGGAGAGTTGCGACTGTCGCTTCCATTTTTGTCGCCCTTTTAGTTATACCAGGTCAATTAGCAAAGTTAGCGACTATTTCAGGAGGCGAGATGCTTTTGGGGATGAAGGAAGACGAAGACGAAGAGGACGAAGACCAAGAACTCATCTCGAACACAGGTGAAGTTTTCATTTTGAAATCTACGGATGATGATCCCATCACGAGCGGCGCGAAAACGTTCGACGACCGCGTGTGCGATTCGTGTGGATTAGAAATGCACGAGATTGACGCTCGATATTGTCGCAGATGCTCGTTTAAGCTAGCCGAATCCGACGTCACCGGCTTGAGGTTCGCTCGAAAGATTGCAAAGAAAAAGAAGGCGATCGAAGAGAAACAAGTGCGAGGAAACGTCAACGTCGGCCGTTTAGGAGTGGACATGATGTCTTCCATCTCCACGTCTACAAAGGCGCTCTCGAATAAGAAAAATCGCAATAGTTAGTTAGTCATATTGTACAGGTACCTACTACGCATACTGAATATATATTAAGATTGATTGATGCACACTTTACAAACCAACATCCAAGTCTAACTTCTTTGACTCGTCTTCATCAAGAATTCTTTCAACTACTTCTCGATGTATTTTCTCTCTTTCGAGACGACTTTTGATGAAGCGGAAGAGGAAGAAGAAGAATGAGATGAAAGGAGAGACGAACCCATATACGTAAGAATCCCAACCGCGCCGAATGCCGTCAGCACGTAGGTTTGATATCTATAGTATTGAGCGGCGTGTTTCCAAAGCTGAGGCATGGTTGGAATTTTTATGTTTTTCTGCTTTTCGTGCATTTTGTATCGCCGAACGCGCGAGAAGTCCAACAAGGATAGAAACACAACTTTTCGCGAGAGAAACAGAACTTTTCGCGCCCCCGCCTCGCGCGTCTTTTATCGAATCATTTAAGTTTCATTTCGGAATTCCGTAAACAAAGAAAGGAAAGTTTTTATTTATGCCGTGACAAAATGAGGGAAATTTGCAAGAACCGATGAGCTTCGAGCTTTTTTACACTGCTAAAAAAAAAGAGCGCGCTGCAACTAATATTTTTACATGAGTTTCTAAAGCTTCGAAGGAAGCGGGGGAGGGGAGGACGGAATCATTTTGTGCGGATTCAGAATACCACGCGGATCGAACATGTTCTTCACCCCTTGTATGAGCCGAACTTCTTCCGCGTCCTTCCCTCGCCAAAACTCTTGAACTTTCATCGCCCCTAATCCGTGTTCAGCTGAAACACTTCCTTTGTGCTCAGTGACATACTCGTAGACGAATGGCTCGATCATCGCAAGCGTGTCTTTACACGGACCTTCTTTTCGAGATATGTTGAGATGTAAATTTCCGTCGCCGAGATGACCGTATCCTAAAACTTTGACTTTATCATCCATTCTTCGCTCGGCGAAGCGTTCTCTCATTCTCTCGACAAGCTCGTACATTTTAATCGTTGGTAACGAAACATCGTACTTGTACACGGCACCGGCGTATTTCAACGCCACGGATATGCGTTCGCGTAAATTCCAGAGCTCATTCGCGTGTTTCTCGTTTTCGGATATCACAAACCGATGCGCTAAATTTGGTTTGTTCCTCTCTACTTCGTCGCCGCGGAATTTTTTCTGAAGAATGCTCACAAATTTTCCCCTACTTTTCCTTCCATCCTCCGCAAGGACACACACTGAGCGCGCAAAATTTAACACATTTGCTCTCAACCTACTCTCCATAGCCTTTTCGTTTACGGTAGTTTCCACTGCGACGTAGAATTGTATGTTTGTTTTCAAATCGTCGGCGTTACCATTCTTTTTTTTATTGTCGTTGGCGTCGTCAGCGTCGGCGTAGGGGAATGGATCTTTCGCTCCAGGTAATGTGTCGACAGTGAGTTTAAGACTTTCATGATCGAAAAATTCTACAGCTGACAGATTCTCCGCCAATCTCTTTTTCACCTCAACCATGAGATGCACAACTTTTCGAAATGTATCACAGGCGAATATGGTAACGATTCGTGCCTCTGGCGCTCGGGACGCGAAGATGGCAACTTTCGTAACTATGCCGAGCGTCCCCTCGGCGCCAATAAACAACTGCTTCAAGTCGTATCCCGTATTATCTTTTCTATTTTCTCTGAGCAAAGAACTCAACACCGTTCCATCCGCGAGAACAACTTCTAAGCCTAAAACAGTTCCTCGCAAAGAGCCGTACTTGACCAGACGCAAACCGCCGGCATTTGTTGATACGTTGCCTCCGATTTGACATTTACCTTTTGCGCCCAAATCTAAAGGCACGCACATCCCTCGTCGCATCAGAGCATCGTCTAGTTCTTCTAGAACAACCCCAGCTTCGCACACGCACACGCCAGTGATATCGTCTATACTCAACACCGAGTTCATGCGTTTCAATGAAAGTATAACTTCATCAAAAACAGGTACGGCGCCTCCGACTAAACCGGTGTTCCCACCTTGCGGACACACCGCGATGTGATTCTCGTGACAATATCGCAAAATTTCAGAAACCTCTTCGCTCGTTCGCGGGAACAGCGCACACTTGGATTTACCGAAATACTTTTTCTGCCAATCTGTATTTAACTCTTTCAATAGCACCTCGTCCTCACTTTTATTATCATTACTATTATTATCATCATTATCACTCTCGGGCACATACGGTGTCTTCTTCTTCTTCTTCTCATTCCTCTTGGTAACAACGGTTTGTGCGACGTTTTCTGCACCAATCGCGCGAATGAAAAAATCTATATCATCATCTGACAAAACTTTATATGGGTGGTGATGGTGGTGGTGGTGGTTCATCTTCTCCCCGCTCGCTCTCGCTCTCGCTCTCGCTCTCTCTTAGAAAGAAAGAAAGAAAGAAAGAAAGAAGAAAGAGTAGACAGAATTCAAAGAGTGGATGAGGCGAGAGAAAGTAAGGAATCATGAGCAAATAACCAAATATTATTGATCGATCAAGAAACTCTTCATAACACACACAAGAGTGAAGAGAGAAGAAGAAGAACGAACGAACGAACGAAAAGAACGCATCAAATGGAAGTTGAAGACGCGATAACAACCACCATCTTCGATGTTGGTGTCGCCGCTATCGCGCAGCACTCATCTGAAGTTCGCGTCCGGGAAATGGGATTTAAACAACAACGAATGGAAGAAGAAACCACAACGAAAGTAATAACATCAACGACGATACTTCCATCAAGGAATGAAGAAAAAGAAAAAGAAAAAGAAAAACAAGAAGATCTTTGTGAAAACAGGGGGAGAATCGTGTACCCGAAAGCCGCGAGACAGGTTGCGGGGAATTCGCACAAGCACGCTCGGGCTGCTCGCGTCGACGCGTTTGGACATTTTTATAAACCCACAGACGACACTCGAAAAGGAATGACTGAGTTACAGTTTTACGAAAATTGGCAAGCAATGGAGCACGAAAGAGTCCCGGAGTTTTCACCGTTTCTAGCTACGTTTGTATCGAGAACAGTGCTGTACGAGTCTCGCGACGCCGCGAAACCGATGCCATTTTTGAAATTGCGCGACGTGACGGCTGACATGAAGCAAGCAAACGTGGTGGATATAAAAATAGGAGAGCGGACGTGGCATCCATCGCACGACGCAGCGTACAGAGAAAAACGGCATCGAGGCGACTTGGAAACGACTTCGTGTTCGATAGGGTTTCGCGTGTGTGGGATGCTAACCTACGAGGAAGAAAGCAACACGGAGAGGTATTGGAATAGAAAATGGGCAAAAGCGCTGAATTTAGAGACGACGACGACTGGTCTTGACGTGTTTTTTGGTCAGAATAGCGAAAGAATTACAAATGTCCTTCGAAAGTTGAAAGATATCAGGCAAAGTTTAGAAATGAATCCGTTTCCGGTTTTCTTTTTGGGGTCTTCAATACTTTTATGTTACGATAGCTCGGATCTTCACAGCGATGTTCGCGTTGTTATCGTTGATTTTTGTAACGCGGTGAAGAACGAATCTCGAGAGGTGGACAGAAATTTTTTGGACGGACTGATCTCTTTGACGAACTTGGTTGAACGTATCAGAGACCGCGTGAGAGTGAGAATGGATCCGACGAGCTTGTCTACTTCGTCTTCGGGACTCTCGACAGCTGGGACTTTCAATCCAAACACGCCGAGTCCTTCAAGTAGTAAGTGAGAGAGAGCAAAAGAGAAGAGCACATAATTGTATAATATGATTGTAGTTTTAAACGTACCAGTGGTACTGGTAGCATTGCATATTCCTCAGAAACCAACTCATTTGTGGCTATACTTTGATAAAAGTATTTGATAAGCTTTTGTCAATAAGACAAATTTTTCTCCAGAGCTTTTGTTCTTGTCGGGATGATATGCAAGTGCTTTGCGCCGATATTGCTTCTTCAGCACGTCAACGTTACCACGAAATTCTTCTCTGCTCAACTCGAGAATGTTCAAATATTCGCCGTCGTCGCCGTTGTCGGCACGATGGCGTTCTTTTTGCTTCTGTTGTCTTTCGTATTGCTCCCAACGCCACTTGTTTTCTCTTTCTTGTTTACTCTTCTCTTCTTTGTCTGCCTCCCAGTCGACTTCGTGCTCGGTGGCAGCACACCCACATAAATGGCAATAAAGCATCTCGCTATCAACAGTGAAAAAAGAAGAATTGGTAAGCGTACAAAACTGCTTGCATTCCATACAGTCGTTGCAATTTTTTCGACGCTTACCGGTAAGAAGACAGAAGTGACTTTTTTCGAGTATTATGCCATTCTCCTTGGCTTCGCGCATCCGATTTTTAGCGTTTTGGATTATTTCTAACCGTTTCTTCTTCTTCAATCGGAGTTCTTCGTTCTCTCTCTCTAAACTTGCATTTTCTCTCGCAATGCGTCTATTGAACGATTGTTTGTCTTCATGGTCTTGATATGAACAAGAACAATTTGCGCAACGCTCCCCATCGGCGGCAGCGAAAAGCTTTCCAAGAGAAACTTCGTAGCTGGCTTTGGACACTTTCGATAAAAGCATCGTGCTAGTGGAAACGCGTCTAAAGTGCGGGCATACTTTGCAGTTGAGACACTTGCCGCGTTTATGTCCGTTTATGTCGTCGTCGCCCAAAACAGAAATCGTCGCCGAAGTCGCTTGTATTAAATCCTCGAACGATATCTTCGCGAAATTAGCGCTGGTAAAATCAGACGTATTTTTTCCTTTTGACCGAATATCTGGTTTTACGCGCTCGTTTTTCCTCGCATTTTGCTCTTCTTCCCATTTAAGAGCCCAATTAAAACTCTCTGAATCATATTGGTCGTATAGGAAGGTATCGTCGCCGCTGAGAACATCGTCAACCCTGTCTCTGTTATCGTGTTCATTCTCGTCGTCATCGCTGCCGCTGTCGTTGAAGGCCCACATTTTACTTCTCGCTTCGTCCTCTGCTCGCCGTCGCTCTATTTGTTCGAGCTCAAACGCGTTGAAAAATTCTACAGATTTTCGTAAGACGTCGTCGCTCGGTTCGTCGTCGTCCGATTTTGTGTGCGCGTGCGTTTGCGTCGACGCATTTTTTGTTTCTCTTTGTGCTATAATTTTATGTTCAGTTGAATTTTTCAGTGTTTGCGTACACGCGTCTTTACTCTTCGATCTTGCCAGTGTGTTCATTGTTGGTGGCGACACTGAATTCCGTGTTTCCCCTAAATTACCCTTTTGCTTTGTTCGTTCGTGCACGTTCAACTGTTTCAACGCCTGGCGCGCGGTCTCGTTATCGGCGTCGAGCTTGTTGAGAATAAGTCTGTATATTTTAATACCATCCTCCTGTTTTTGCAAGCGCAATAGCGCGTGTGCTTTTCGGTTCAGTGCTTTCACATTCGCAGGCTCTATTCGTAACGCTTGATCGCAATCAGATAGCGCCGCGCTGAAATTCTCCAGATGCAAGTTTGTAGCAGCTCTGTTTGAGTAAGCTTTCACTCGAAGAGCAGAATCAGACGAGTTCAAGGCTAGAGAATACTCCTTGATTGCCAAATCAAATTCACCTCTGTGGAAAGAATCCGTTCCTCTTTCTAAATGGTTACCGAACGTATCTATTTCGTGACAGTTGCTCGGGCAACGACACTTAGCGCAATTCATAATCGCAACATCGTTTGACGGATGCGGTGATGAGGAGAAGTTGGGAGTCTCTTTTTTCGTATATAGCTGGCAATTTGATTTGTATTCATCACATAGATTACATCGGTTGCATTTTCCTCTCACTATGCCCATCAAATCTCGATTGGAATCAACGTCTAGATATCTCTGGTTTTTCTTCGCGGCGCTGGAAGACGAAGACATTTCCAAAACGTTTTTTTTTGCCTCGACGAAAAATGAAGCGTTTCGAAGCGTTTTACATGAAATCGATGATGGGGAAAATTGGGCAAATCTCGGGAAATCTGAAATCTCGGGAGCGTTTTTACAAAGAAGAGAATTCTCTATTCTCCACCCGAACAAAAAATGGCACCTCACGAGAACGTCTTCTACGCGGAGAAGTATTCCAACGATTCTTTGCATAATCCGCAAAGGAAAGGAACCGACCATACTTCGAAGGAAATTCAAATCGCCGCGCGATTACTCGGTCGCACCTCAGTCATTAGCGATGAGAAAACAAGAAAGAAAATGGAAAGAGAAAACGCTATAGAAAAAAGGAAGGAGACGTTACTTCAAAATGCGAAACCGTTAGGGGATGGTTTTATTCTCGTTGGGAGCGGAGACTCTATCAGACGGATAAACGTGAACGAAGCGATGATGAAGAAAGAAAACATGAAAGAAGAATATGGTCACCAGAAACGGAAGTTTGATTCAGACAGCAGATGGAAGACGGAAGAAAGAATAAAGAACGGAGGAACAGCGGGTCAGAACGAACTCGTCGCCGCTCGAAACGCAGCTTCAGAACTGGAGGAGAAGATGAAGAAGAAAGACCAGGGTCGACGCAGAGAAGAAAGTCTTCCCGTGCTAGTGCCACCATCTGAGCTGATTTTTGGATCCGATGGTTTCGTGAAAGAGAGCACGGACGACGACGATGACGACGAGGAGGAGGCGATGAAGATGATAGCTATCGAGCGACGGAGAGCGAGAAGTGAAAAGTCAAAGCTAGACGTGAAAAGTACTGCGAGGAAAGCAAAAAACATTCGCAAGTTTATTGGTCTTTAAGTCGTGTAGTATATGTGCATGTATGTATGTATGTATATATTCGTTATGTAGTATAGTATAGTGTTGTAGAAAAATAGGATAGTAAATGCTGCTAAGTAGTGGGCAATAATGCGATGGCGTTTGGATTCCATAGAATGCCGGAAAATTCTAAACAGAGACTTTGAACATACGGCGTGAAGAAATCTTCAGGCCGCTCTTCCTCTTCGTACGCAAATTTCAACTCGTGAAAGTCGTGGAGCGGTGGTTTTGAATACGATTTCGCCGCGATTGTGATGATAGCCGTCAAATCGGGAATGCTAAATGAGTTGAGCCCGCGTTCTCTCTGTTTCCTATCGATTTCTTCGTTGAAGTGCACCAATACGACGTTTATATTTTCTAAGAGTTCCTTGAATCTTGCGTGTTTCTCGAACGGTTTCAGCGTTTCTTCGCGATGTAACAACGCATAGATCAACTCTGGATTATGCACTAATACGTTTTGAGATAATGCGGCGTTGAAAAGTTCGAGAAGTATGCGCAAAAAGTCCGCGTAAACGTGCATATCTGTTCCATCTTCTTTTGCGTTCATCCCGTCCGCGTGCAACTGTGCGAATCTCAAATATTTTTTCGCGATGAGTTCAAAAATAGAGACGAGTCTCTGCGCCGCGTAAGCTGAAACGTCCCGGAAATGCGGTGCCATATTTGCCAGCGCTGCAAAGCAGTTTGTATGTAAATAAACGTCGCGGAGTTTCGCCATGTTAAAACGAACAGTTCGCGTCAACACGATGATGATCAAACTACCAAGCGTTGTTTTTGTCAATATTCTCTCCTTGTACCAGGAAATTTGTTGTGGTATTTGAATTTTGTGCACGTTTGCGTTGAATATCTCGCCTTGCGACATGATTAAAAGAACAATCAATATCATATAGATTTGGTTTTGAGTTCGAGCCGAGGCTTGGTACAACATTTCCAAAAGAGGCATGACGACAACCTCAACGTTGTCGTTGTTCAAACAGTACTCGCAAAAATCGGACGCGCCGAGAATACACGAATAGAACAACAAGACGGAAATATCGTTTGTCAACGCACGACCAAAGGTTTCATATAACTCTGTGAAGGATACTTTGGCTACCAGTTTACCCCCACTGGTTGAAACGCCAGCTACATCAATTCTTGCGTTCTCTTCTTCTTCTTCTTTTTCGATCCCTCCTCCGCCGGATTCAATGTCTTTGTTTTCTTCTTTTATATTTCGAATGCTTCGTAAGGCATATCGAAACGAATGCGGTACTTTCGATCGACTCGTCGGATTATTGAAGTTGATGAGGACAAGGAGAAGCAGAGAGGAAACGTCGGCTAAAGGTGATAAAGTGAGCATCATTTCACCAGAGGCGGACGCTCCGCCGGCTTGTAAAGACGACGACCCACCGGAAGAATTCATTTCTGCGCTTGCCGTTTTCGATCCAGGTTTCACGCCGTAGGATTTCAACCACGTCTTTGGCTGTTTCTGCTCTATGAAATTTCTCAACAATGCCGAAACGACTTCTTCGTTCGTGTACGCGCCAGTTTTTGCTGATGTTGTAGTCGTTGTAGTCGTTCCGTTTTTGCCTGGCGACCCAGCGGCGCTGGCTGTCGACGCAACTTCGTGTATTTTTTCCAAGAAAGGGTGAGTTGTAGGTCGATTGGTTTTCCCATCGATCATATTTTGCGTCAACTGTGTACCGCTCATGACTAAAAGCAACGAAACGCACGCGTGATGTAAAGGATACGTCGCATCCGTAACTTGAACAGCATTGTTCATACACACCGCGCTCAACAAAGCCGTGCCAAGCTGATGCATAGCGCTAATCGTGGCGTTCTCGCCCGCGTAGTTGCACGCCCACGCGCATTCTTCCACGTTCGTTTCTTCTACAAAGTATTTCAGAAATGCGGAAAGTAAAACGACGGCGTTGATGGCTTTCGTCGGTACCTCTCTCGTCTCGAAGTTGACATCTTCTAAAACTCTCGAAACATAAATCATCAATCTTCCCAAGTTATTCGATGTTCGATGGTTCTGACTCATTTGCTTACCGTATTCGTGGACTGATTTCTCGATTTCCAAGTTTCCAGCCGCGCTTAAAGCTTCGGGGAAATCGCTCAGCGCACCCCACACGTTAGAAGAAGAAGAGGAGGAAGATTCACCACCGGCATCACCTTTTTCGTCGTCGTTCAGTAAGGATATCGGCGTGGTGCCTGCGAGAGCGGCGTATAGCGACTGCACCTCATCCCCAGCGAGATGTGATTGCACCGAAACGCCGTTCCCCATGATTCGCGTGTTCTATCTTTCAAGTCTCGTAAGAGGAGTCGGATTATTCACTCGTGTAATATTTAGAGGAAGAAGAAGAAGAAGAAGAAGAAGAAGAAGAAGAAGTGGAGAGAAGTGTGTTTTGCGTGCAGGATATATGTTTTTTGACGTCTCCTCGCTCCTTTTCTCTTCTTGATGAAAAATAAGACAAAAGACAAAATTCAACTTACCATATGGATCATCAGCCCACGTGTCGTCGCCAGTTTCATATCTTCATCAGAAGTGAAGAAGATATCAAAAACTGAAAATCAACAGATTTGATAACACGTACATATGATGGCATCATCAACAGCATCAATCACCGCGGCGTCTGCGCAACTCTGTAACTCTTCCTCGTCGACGTTTCGAGGAGGAGGAAGTCGATCCTCCCTCGTCGTCGGTAAAAAGTACAACAACAACAAGACGAGGAAAAGTAAAAACGTTTACGCTTTACGCAACTTTGATTATCCAGAAGCGCTTTTGTTCGATTGCGACGGCGTGCTGTGCGAAACAGAAAGAGACGGACACAGAGTTACGTTCAATAAAACGTTCAAAGAAAATGGGCTCGACCACGAGTGGGGAGTTGAATTATACGGCGAGCTTTTGAAAATTGGCGGAGGTAAAGAACGCATGACGCATTATTTTGATAACGTGGCGCCGAAAGACTCGGAACCGTGGAAATCGACGACGGATCCGGAAGAGAGAAAGAAACTCGTTGCGGCGTTTCACAAGAGAAAAACGGAAATGTTTCTTGAAGTGGTGAAAGCTGGCGAGTTGCCGTTGCGACCGGGCGTGGCGAGGTTGATCGGCGAAGCTTTGGAGGCTGGATCCAAAGTCGCGGTGTGCTCCACCTCGAACGAAGTCGCCGTGCAAGGTATCGTGGATACCATGTTACCGCAATACGCAGACAGAATGCCAGTTTTTGCCGGAGATATCGTTCCAAAGAAGAAGCCAGCGCCTGATGTGTATTTACTCGCCGCCAAAACACTCGGTGTCGATCCTGCACGATGCGTAGTCATCGAAGACACGCACATCGGACTTCAAGCAGCTAAAGCAGCGGGTATGAGATGCTGCGTAACAAAGTCAATCTACTCCGAGGGTGAAGATTTCACCGGAGCGGACGCTGTGTTCGATTGTTTAGGCGAAGAAGGCGAGGAGCGCGCGAAGTTTCACGACTTGACCACTCCCGGGGCATTCTGGTAAGTGAGTTTCCTTTCTCTCTTACTTTTTGTAAACTAAAACAATTATAATAAAAGGCTCAATCCACCTTTGCCTCAACACTTAAACGGCGATTGGTACGTCGGCGAAGAAGAAGAAGAAGAAGAAGATAAAGAGGAGAAAAAGGTAGAAGGTAGCGTCGTCTACGATAGCACGAAAGCGATTATAGACGATCTTGAAAAACTATTAAAAAGAATCAAATACAAATTGAGAAGAAGAAGTGAGAACACTCGCACACTTTGCACACTTTTCTTTACTTAATTTTACTATACCAGTATGAAAGTGTTCACAACACTTTAAGTTTTTTGCTCTTTGGTCCAGGTCTGCCCATATTATCTACTGAACTACTATCGTCTTCGAGTGGGTAGAAGTGTCTCAACCCAATCAAAAACCCGATACCGAGTGCGATTTTAGCGTGCCCGGAGTGCGTGATGAGCTTTCGCACGTTGTCCCTCACCGCAACGCTTTGTAACAAGGCGCAACTTTCACACTGGGGCCAAAACCTCTGTTTGGGAACGAATCGAATAAAGTTCATGAACTTTTGATACATCGAAACATTTGCGCCTCGGGAGGCTGCGGCATTTGCGGCGCTTCCGAATGCTACTTTGTTCGGCGGCATGTGGTCGCCAATCACTTTGAGCGATTTTTTACCGCAGTGATGACACCCGTATTTTCGCATAAACGTTTGTAAAACAGCTTTTTGCGGTCCACTCGCGTAATTCGATCCGTCTGCTTTGATGCTTTTGACTGCATTCGCACCGATCTCTGCGACGTCGCTCGGCATCGCTTTCGAGAACGAACCCCGCGAGGCGAAGAAAAATAATACACTACCTAACGCGGCGTCAACAACCGTTTCATCTTCATCCCACGCCATTTCCAGCGTACCCGCCTTCCTGCGTTTCGTTCTGCGCCGCGTGCTATTACTGCTACCGCTATAGCTAATGTGAGGACTACTGTTACTACCACTAATTTGATTCAATCCTGCGCTGACAAAACTCCCCGACGATGTCGTGTTATGCACTTTGCCACCTCCTAGAGACAATGAAAAATCTGATGCGAAAAGCATCGCTTGTCCTGCGCATACGGAAGCCATCATCGTCGATCCCAAGCCTAAAACTGGACCAAAATTCGACGCCGAAGATATTCTAGCAATCGACGCAACTCTCTGAAACGCGTGCATGGATACAGACATGGAAATGGCAGAACAAGCGCTGCCGATAGCTAACGGTAAAGCGTGCGTTTCGAAACTGAAATGCGTTTTCCAGTGTTCGAAATCAGGAAACTTATTCGCGATGAATCGCTCAAAG
>Ga0209091_10002175_pt1 | contig 16652 bp, 16 predicted proteins | sample ArcticOcean_MG_C_6_FD_187438 | JGI IMG/M metagenome (GOLD analysis project Ga0209091, IMG submission 187438) | Marine microbial communities from western Arctic Ocean - ArcticOcean_MG_CB8_128 (SPAdes) (version 2) | ecosystem: Environmental > Aquatic > Marine > Oceanic | place: Arctic Ocean...
GCCGTTGCGCGGCATGTGCCGCGATCTCGACATCCGGGTGTCGAAAAACGCCTGCGCCAAGACACTGCGCGGGCTCGTGAACCAAACGGTCCGGCAGCGGCATCGGCTTGCTCGGCCACCACCACCGTCGATGCCGACGACCCCGGTGCCGCGCCGCCGGCGCAAGCCTCGCGCGGTGGTGGTGACCGTGGTGAGCCCCGAGCACGCGCTTCGGCGGAAGACCAAGGAGAAGCTGCAGGAGATCATGAAAGCACCGCTGCCCCCGGGAAGCACTGACGACGAAGCCGACACCGCTACCGCATCCGATGATATCGCGACGCCAGACGCATGCTACTCCGATGTCGAGGACAGAGTTGACAGCGATGCCTACGCGGATATGCAGCGGTGCTCAGAGGATATGATCCGGCGGCTGAGCACCTCAGACGACGAGTGCTGAAGGCACCACCGCGCAACGGCCCTCGCCCTTGACCCGAAGCTTGCCGCTACCGACACGGAAGCACTCCCGGCGGGTGCGGCGCGTTGCTTGCGTGGATGGGGTCGTAGCGCTGAGGGGGGTTGTCCCCACCAGCGCGCTTTCTTTGCCGGTTGACAATACAGTGATAGTTCGAGCTTGCTGCACCTTGGCCGCGGGGAGCATGCACGCATACCAGACCCCGGCGTCGGAACACAGCACCGTCACCGCCGAATCGTTGGGCTTGTAGCGCCGCTGCCGCAGCGCGGCCAGGTAGCGTCGTTGGTTTGTTGCGCACACCCCTGCGGCCTGCGCGACCGGTACCGTTGTGCGCACCAGCAGCGCGACACCACGGGCAGCAAGGTCTGGGTGCACATCGAGTACCTTGAACGGCTCGCACACAAGAGAAGCACCCTCGTGCACTCGTGTACCGAGGTACTGCAAGATCGTTGGGGGCATGTCTTCGAGCACCGGCTCGCTGCCGGTTAGGAACGTCGTCACGGCTCTGGGTGACGTGGCAGCCAGCACCACATCGTTGTTGCGGTTGATACCAACCAGCGCAACCCCACCACACACAAGTTCAGCCCCCAGCGCGCGCCGGGCATCCTTGAGCTGATCAGCTGCCAGCGCGCGCTGAAACGCCGCATCCTGCTCGGCTATGAGTTCGGCACGGCTCATTTATTCAGGCGTACTGCAAATGCACATGAAACAAGCGCGCAAAGCTCCGGCAAAACAAGGGGGGTCAGTCGCAGCGAAGGCATGCGATTTCTACCTCATGCAAGCACGTGTACAGCTCGTCGTAAAGGAGTTCGTACATGTGCTGGGGGCCGAGGGTTAAATCATCAGCCAAATGCATCACGTCACCGCACGCTGCAGCCATGTACCCGTCAAAGGATAAACAATCTTCACGCAAGTAGTCCAAGTAGTCGTACAAGTAATCGGCCTGTAGGTCGCTCGAGGCGAACAGTGCGGCGTTGTACCACCACCAATGACAGTCGTCGACGGCGTCGTCGGCGCCCTGCACCGGTTCAGCGGGCGCCTTCTTGGGCGCCTTCTTGGCAGGCTTCTTTTTGGCTGCAGGCTTCTTCTCCGGGGCGTGCTTCTTCTTCGGGGTCGCCTTCTTTTTCGGGGCGGCCTTCTTCTTCGGGGCGGCCTTCTTTTTTGCGCTCGGCTTCTTCTTGGCCGCCTGCTTCCGTGTGGTTCGGTGGATGGCCAGGGACTTCTTCATTGGGCTAGGTTTCTTTGCGCGGCGGGACCGGTCGGTGCTGTTGTCGGCCGTGGTGTACAGTCCGATGCGGGCGAACGAGTCGCCGATCCGGGCTTGAGTCAGGGCGTTGTCGGTCACGTACATTGAGCCCTCCCAGTCCACCGTGACCTCGCCGAGCGAGGTGAACAGCTCCACGGTGGTCGAGTTTGCGGTCGGCACACCATCCCCCTCGGTGGTCGCTGGAAACAGCCGGAGAAAGCCGTTTACCGCGAGATCGACTCGGCCGAGATCCCCTGTCACCGTGAACCGCTGCAGCTGCGCAAAGTCCGTGTCGGTCATTTGGCTTGTGATGCCGTCGTACTCGTACAGGTCGGTGTTGACCCGCATTTCCAGGCCGCCTTTGTCGGTCAGCATCGCGGTCTTGCCGACGGCCTTGCTGCCGGTCGTCTGCCCTTCCTCCACGGCGACCTTGGTGGTGTAGAAGGTAGTAGCGGTGGCAACCGCCAGCAGGGCTACAATCACCACCAGCTCTACACACAAGAACCGGATTCTCCGTTTGTCCCGCTCCAGCTCGCTGAACAGCTGACCGAGCTCTGCCGCGGAGATGTGGCCACTCTGGTCAATGTCGGCCTTCGTGCGTAGCCGTTCGGCGGCCTGTTTTGGTAGCCACCCCACGAGCTCCGAGATTGCAATGCCAGTGGCGGGGGATTCGTTCGATGGAGCGACGCGGTTCGACATGACGTCAATTGCCAAAGTAATGATTTGGACACTTGAATTTGTAACGTAGCTGCGGGTGCTTTTTAAGAACAAAAAAACAATCAATTCAAACGATCAATCATAACCCAGCATGTTGGAGCTGACCGACGCGCTATTAGTCGTGTTCCGGCATGCCGATACGCGAGATCTTGGCGCTTGTGCAGCGACGTGCCGCGAGTGGCGTACTCACGCTCTGCACGAGCGTGGGTTGCGCGTGTATCGGTTGGCCGACCTTGCCTTTAAGTGGGTGCGGTGCAACCCTGGGCAGCTTGTTGTTGCTGGCTCGATGGCGATGTGGCTTTCGGCGGGCGGCCCGACGCATTGGTTTCCCGGCGATGCAGACGTCTTTTTCTACGGCGGGTGTGATGCTTCGGCGGTACGGCACAGCCCATCAACATTTGTGGAGCAAACGATCACCTGCGACGACGTCACAATCGGCTTCGAGGTGTGCGAGGCAAATCTCGGCTCCAAGCTTGCGGCCGATCCACGCGTCGTCACACACGTCACCATGGTCGGCAAGCTACAGTTCGTCCTGTCGTCGCAGTTTGCAACCCCTGCGGCAGTCCTTGACTCGTTTGATCTTTCGTGCTGCATGATAGGCTACACTGCACCAAACGAACCGGTGCTCGGGCCCCGCTACGCATCGCCGGCATTCACATCGTACAGAGCAGATCGTACACAGGCGTGCAGCTGGATGTACGCCTCCAAACGCGAATACACCTTCCGCCGGCTCCTTTCAGCCAATCAACGCGCCAGGACCGAGGCACGTGTGCGAAAGTACGTCGCACGGGGCTACGTGCATCACAAATGTATGGGTGATGTCACCCACGACCAAATGGTGTTCTCAACCCTCTACGTGATGAACTGCTCTGCGGCCATGTTCCGATACATCGGGCAGCATTCCGGCGGCTCGGTGGCATGCATTTGCTCCGATCCAAGTTGCGCCGTCGAGTTTGCGGTGTAGCTTGAGACAAAGCAGCAGATTAGTACGCATTCGAAGGGGCATCTTTATACCACTCTTTATCGCTTATACATTCCACGGCGGCATTTTCGCCGGCCGTGCCGACAATCCCAAACTTGTACGTTGGACAGACTGCACCACGCACGCATGGCGTCGTAGTACGAACACCGGCAGTGACGGACGAGCAGGTTTCGCCGACCTTGATAGCTTGCCACCATGACTCCTTTAATCAACGGCAGAGCGAAAAAAGCTCATTTGGTGGATTTAAAAAGACGAGGGTTATGAAAAAATAATAAAGGCGTACGCAACTTGGCCTTATATTACACCGTTGAGCGCTTCGATCAGCACCTGCAGGTCAGAGTTGGCGGGCCGCGCCGTCGCCAGCTTGCTGTACTCGTCGTACACCTTGCTGCGCACCCCGCTAAAGCTGTCGACGGTGGCGCTCGACAGCGCCTCGCGCTCGGCGTCGGTTAGCATGCCGGCGTTGAGGCCGTTCATCCACTCTGTGAGCGGCTGGCCCAGCTGCTGCATGATTTGCTGCTCGAGCTTGCCGGCCTTGCTCTTGCCATCCCCAAACCCGTTGGGCGCGATGTTCATGAAGCTTTGCAGGTCGGCGTAGTCCCGGTTTTGGGCCATCTGCGACTCGACTGCAACAATCTTGTCAGTGTAGTCCGAGACCTGGCTCAGCACCAAGTGCTGCCTGAGCAGGTCGGACAGGGCCTGCGCGGTGCGCTGCCCCGACACCTCGATCGGAAAGTACTGGTAGCCCGCTGGCAGCACCTTGACCCCGACCATGGCGGGAATGTAGTTGTTCCAGTACGGCTGCATCTCGCTCTGAAGCCACGAGCCGAACGGGCACCCTTGGTCCCCCATGCAGGAGACGTCCACCGCGGCCATAATGCCTTGAGGAAGGCTAAGCGACTCGAGCGCTTGCTCCAGTGGCGGCTTGATCTGCACGCACGCCGGGCAACCTGGTCGCATGAGCTTGAGCACGCCGCACTGTGCCAGGCCACCCGCCGACCCGATGATCTTGCGGAGGTGCACGTCGCGCCACAGCTCGAGCGCTGCGAGCGAGTGCAGCTGGAGGATCGGCGACTCGGCGGCGTAGTACTGCACGCTCTGCGGCACGCCGACCAGCCCGGCGATGTTGACCGTCGCGCCGACATTTGCGCTTGCAAGGAGGGCCTGGCCCTCGCGGTCAGACTCGGCTTTCTTCTGCAGCGCAGCCATCAGGTCCTTTTGCATGTTCTGCAGCGCCTCGTGCGACACCTTTGCGGCCTCGGCGACAGCTTCCTTGTTCTCTTTGGTTGGTTTGTTAATATGAGCCTTTTCAGCTTCCAGTCGGTCAGTTTCTTTACCTTTAAACTTGTTGTACTTGTCAAGCAGTTCTTGCGAGCCGTGTGTGTCCGAGGCCTGGTAGGTACGACTCCCAATGGATGCCGGCAGCAGCTTGGCGATCTGCTCGACAAACTTTTCCTTCTGCCCCTCTGAGATGCCGTTGGACCCCCGGAGGTAAAGGATGGTGCCAGGGCCGTTCCCCTGACCGCATTCTGAGCACAAGCCTATCGGTAGACCGTGTGTGCACGTGTTTCCTGATCCCATGGATTGCCCGAGCAAGTGAGTGGTCATGCTTTATTATACCAACATGCAAAAAATGCTTTGGTCGTCTATCTAATTGAGATCCTTTCCAGGTTGCCGCCCGCGGGCACTTTTCGTTTGGGGCCCGGTCTTGGCCCGGGATTGGTCGACACGCAGTGCTCCAAAGTGCCAGCAGGCTCCGCGATGGCTTTACCGAGCCATTTCCACACGGTTGTCAGCAGATCGGCATTGTACACGACGCTGGCATAAGAGAGCAGCGTGAACAGGCTTGCAAGGTCTTGGTTCGGCAGAGTCTTGATCACGTTGGGCTGGCGGGCGCACAGCGTGGGAAACTCGGTTCGGCCCATCTGGCAGAGCGTCCTGTCGCCGTTGCAGCGCAGCGTGACCGATCTCGGGTCTTGCGAGTGCACAAAGGCGAACACCTGCTTTCCCAGCTTGTGGGGCGAGTTGGAAAACGGGCACGCGAGGTCCTGCTGCCCCGGGATGGCAATGGCCCACAGCGCGTCCCGAATGGTCTTCCGGGTGCTTGTCTCGTCGAGTGGCTTGTGGCTGATTTGAAGGTCCCCCGCGCGTTTAAAGCGCACCCCGCGCCACGTCATGCCATCGACCAGCGTCACGAGTGCGCGGATGGCAGGAAAGTGCTCACACGCGGCGTAGAGTGTCATCGTGTGGTGCGTCCAGGCGGTTGCGGTTTTCAAGTGGACAAACGGCTTGGGTTTCTGCTTGATGGGTGACGATAGCTGCCGAACAAGCGCAAATACGGGGCACGGCTGCAATTCGGCGATGCTTGGCGGCGGGGCAAGCGCGTTGCGCACCAGGTACATAACCTTGGCCCGCGCGATCCTGGCAAACGGATTTCGCTCGGGGTGCGTCATGCTTGCGAAGTGCGACGTGTAGCTTTGAGCCTTGAGCGCTCGGTCGACCTCGGCGATGGCTGTGATGTCCTGCGCGGTGAACACGTCTCTCGAGTCGCTGGCCGCCCCCGCTTTCTGAGCGCGGGTCGGTGCCTCGTATTTGAACTGCTGCGAGTGCGTTGTGGCGTACTTTAAGGCGGCGGTTTCCTGCCGTTTGCTGAACACCAGCAAGTGGTCTTTCATGTTGGCTTCAACAAACCCGCACTCGCCCGCCTCTGTGGGTGGCCGTAGCGGCGATCCGCGCCGCATCCACGGAAAAATTTGCGACCAAGTGTACTCGTCCATGTCGGTAAGCTGACACCAATCCGGGATCGTGACATATTCATAACGAAGCTTCTCCCCTGTCTCGGGGTGGTAAATGACTTGTGGTCTCTCGTCGGAGAAGACACGCTTGTGCCCCCGCATGCTGAAGCAGGCAAACGATGTTTTGCTTAGCCGTTCGCCGTCCAGATGCGCAAACGGCGCGTAGTACTTGAACGTGCCGTCCGACCCCCGTGTCTTGGTAAACACCGACTTGATCTGGCACTTGTAGGCCACCCCAACGTCGAAGAACTCATCGACGTTGACGCTGTGGCAGTGTTCTTCGGATTCCTCTGCTGCGAACATGAGTTTCACAATTTCTTCGCAGTTATCTACCACGTACTGCAACGCCGCGGTCCCCATCAACGACACGTACGGGGTCAAGTCGGATGTCTTGCCGCAAACGATCTCGCTGACAATCGTCGGGGTTTGCTCGTCTTTGCGCGTTGCAAGCTCGCCCAGGCTTACGATTTCGCCGTCGACTATGACGCGGGTACGTCGGCGTTTCCAGATTGTTGTGGCAGCTGAGACCGTGCCTGCCGGCGCCTCGACTTTGCCGATGTGCTGCAGAAAGATGTGAGCGATGGACAGCACGGCCCGATAGGCGCCGTACGGGCTGAACCCAAGGTTGTACACCACGATGTGACAGCCGCTGCATGCGGTATGCTTGTCGTCGGCCAGGGTCGTCTTGCTCCCACACTTGACGAGGTGCACGTCCAGCTTTGCCACCCGCGACGTCAAGTCGGACAGCACCCGGCGGATGTACTCGGCAAACGCGAGCCATTCGCACGGGTAGATGGGGACCGGTCCGTGCGCCTGCTTGTTGTCAATGTCAATAACAAGCTTCCGCGTTTCGAGGTGGCTCATGAGCGACACGGCAACGGCGCCATGCTCTTTGCTACTGCCCCAAAAGCCGTCTAGGATGGCCCGATCGGCCTCGTTCAGCGTTTCGGGGTCGGTGATGCGAGCGCCAAAATTCCCGCCCTTCACGTTGCCATACACCGCAAGGTTCGAGCCCTCGGACACCTTGTGCAGTCGCAGCTGGCTCAGTTGGTCCCGCAGCGGCCCGGCCTCCATGATACTTTTCTATTAACTGGTTCTTTTTACATTTAGCATTAGTTTTGTCGAGGCCAACGATTAGTTAATTTGTCGAGAAATGTTTAGTCGGGCCAATCCCCCACGATTCGGTCGAACGCACACCTACAGGCGACGGCCGCATTGATTTGAGAAACGATTGCAGGTCGACCACCTGGAGCTTGGGGAGCGCAGCGGCTCGGAGCTCTTGCAATCGCGCGGTGCTGAGCGCGTTCTTCCGCGTCTCGGCGGCCGAGCGCACGGCCTGCTTGAAGCGCGCCAGCACGGCCCGCCAGCTGGCCACAAAGCTGCTGTTGTCAAACGCATCCAGTGTGTCCAGCCGCACCGAGTTGCACAAGTTTACCCAGTGCACCCAGAGCACCGCGGTGCGGATCCGGTCGGCGTCACCGGAGAACCACGGCGCCACGGCGAGGGCGGTGATGACCGACGGGCCCAGCGTTAGGTGCTGCTGCAAGAACAGCAGCAGCGATGCCCGGCTGTTCTTGTAGCGCACCACCATGCTCTCGGCGCGCAGCGCGTCGTTCTCGAGCTGGTGCGATGTCAGGTGCCCGGGCGAGCACTTGCCCATGCGCGCGGTGAACTGGGTCCTGCTGTTGACGGGGTCGCCGGGCGGTGCGGTGACGCACATGCCGTCGTGCCCGCACGGCGTCAGGCAGCTATTGAACAGCTTGTCGGTCGCGCTCCTCGCCCTGGCTTCCAACCCGGGGGGCAGCGTGTCCTCCGGTGTCATGGTACTGATGAGCTCGACGTCATCCGGATCTTCCAGCAGCGCAGGCCACAGATCGCGGGCTTTGTACGCTTGCTTCTTTTTGGGTTTGGGTTGGGCGGCGCACTCGGCGGCGCAGACCGCCTGGATCAGCTCGGCCCGTGCAGGGCCGAACCGAGGGATAGTTGTCGTGCACGCGGCGGGGTGCACCTTCAACAGTGTTTGACACACCGCGGCGTGCCCGGCGTGCCCTGCCTCGTCCAGCGCGTCGGTTAGCTCACTCGTAGCACCCGTGGACAGTTGCTCGAAAAGCAGCTCGGTGTCGGTGCTCATTTTATTGTTCAATAAACTCGATTATGTGGGGTGGGTCGATGTGTGTCCGGCACAGCGGGCAGGTCGGCTGTCGATCTACCCAGTCCGCGATGCAATCATAGTGGTATAAGTGCGTGCAGTCGGTGACAGCGAGCGCGCCCTCGAAAAGCGGGCTCAGGCAAATGGCGCACTCGTTGCTCTGCGTCCTGGGGTAGGCGGTGGCGTGCAATACACCGTCTTCTCGAATGGCCGTGTACACGTACGGCCCCGAAATAAACCACCGTGGGGTTCTTTGCGGGTCGTTGCGGGTGCGGTTTTTAATTGTAGATAGCGCCACAGCGTGCTCGGCTGGCACTATTACCAATTTCGGAGGTCTGGGTCGACACCACAGGCAACCCATCCTCTGATTTATCCTTACACGATGACTGAAAGCATTGCACCCTTCATCCTACGACCAGGCGCCAGCCGCGCATTCTACCGACGCGTGTCCCCGGGCACGGCTGAGGCGCTTGCCGCCGGCACCTGGCCACCCAAGGAGTGGGCCGAGCAAGCATGCGCAAACTGCGGCATTGCGCTCTGCCGCAAAGGCGACGTCGTCGCACCTTTCCCGATGCCGTTGCGAATGCACCGAGCCACCAACAGCTTTGAAGTGAGCGGCGTTCTGGTGCACGGGCCCAGCTGCGCGCTGAGGTACGCGGTCGATCGTGGCGGGACGCTGTCATCGACCGCTCTTCCCCTGATCCACTTGTTCGCAGAGGAAGTGTTTGGGCTGCGGTACCAGCGCATTGCAGTTCCGGTGACCGAACTTCGGCGGTACGGCGGATTGCTATCCGACGACGACTACCTGACACCCGTTTCGGCGACGGTGACGGTCATGACGGACCGCATGGTGCCAGCGATGGTCGTCGCCCAGCTGCGGCAGACCCCGGGCGACGTGACCGAGGACGTGTGCTCGGTACGCTGGAACGTGATGGATGTGGTGCGGCCAGCACACATGCCGCAGACGCCGGCGGTGCGCACCGAACCCGTTGGCACGGAGTTTGACCTAGCGGCGCAGGCGCAGCCCGGCGACATCGCTGTGGCCGCGTACAGCGGCACGGATGACGATGACGACGAAGCTGAGCTACCACCGTCGCCGATCGCAGAGGCGACACGCTCGCGGCGCGGGGCGAAGCGCGTGCGTATTGCCCCTCTTGGCACCTGAGGCGGTGTGTCTTCGTGTGTATTCAGTGAAACAGGGAACAAGGCATGTCGGGCTGGCAATGGCACGCAACGCGGTCGTGGTCGAGAGGAAATTGCACCCACCCCACGCCCCGCGGGGGGGTTTTGCGGTTGGCCTGCACCAACGCGCGCGCCTGTCCGCGCATGGGCCAGAAATCGTCGACAAATTGCCCGACCCGCGCAGTGGCGCAGTGCAGAATCGACGAGCACAGGATCCTTGCAAAGTCGTCCTTGGTCCAATCGTTACGCAGCGCTTTTAGCAGCACGGTTGTGAAGGCCTTCCAGCCCCCGTGCGTTCGGGGCAAAATTCCGCCATTCAGGGTGGTCCACTCGCTGGTGCGGAGTTTACCGGACATGGCTTCCTTAACGCTGGGGCTGGAGCAGACCCGTGCGCACCGGAGCCCGTGCGCAATTCGCTGTGCGGTGCACTTGCCAGAGAAGAGTTGAGTGCTGATCTCGACGACGGCGAGGCAGTTGCGGAGGAGCGCCAACGAATCTGCGTCTGTAGGCGCCTGCCCGACACGTTCGCGGCCAATTAGAACGTCTTCGCCTTCCATTGTCAGCGCAGTCTCCGCAGCCGGCCAACTGGCTATGGCGACCTTGCGTTCGTCCAGCGCACGCTTGTGGTCCGTGGCAACCAACCCCGCCCAGTTGGACAACTCGGCTGCACGCGCGATCAGCGCCGTCTCTTTCTTGCTGACGGCGGCCTCGCGATCGGCCACCGCAGCCTCTTTCTTGCTAATGGCACCCTCGCGATCGGCCAGCGCAGCCTCTTTCTTGCTGATGGCACCCTCGCGATCAGCCAGCACCTCTGGTGCGAGAGCATCGTCTTGCGCAAAAACGGTAGCAACCGTCACACCCGGCAAACGCTTTGCCGGCTCTGCATTCTGCTCCGTCGGCTTGCGCTTCCGTTGCACACGTGAACAGGTGTGCGCCTTGTGACACTTGGAGCCGCGCCCCTCGGTAATGGCGGCGCACTTCCGACACCGGTCGCCCATGGTGAATGATCCTTAGTAAAATAACCTTGACTGAAAAAATGTGTTGCCTGGGTTTGATTTATATTTGAGGGTTGTTTTCATAAAGTGTCTCGGAACTGGCTGCCCAGTCACTATCGATTTTACTAAGCACAATTAAAATCATAGCCATCACAGACACACGATGGATAACGTGGGGCTGGGAGCGATGGTGCGTGAAGCGCCGCGCGCGGGTCTTGATTGCGCCTGCACGCTGCTTCCGGGTTTTGCTTGCAGCGCAATGCTACTTGCCCGCGCGCCAACCTGCCGTGGCGGAGCTAATCGCGCGCACATTCCGTCGGCAGTTCGACGGCACCATCGACGACATTGGCAGAGACATCGACGGCGACATCGGCCGCCCGCTGCCAACCACGGCGAGCCTGCTGCCGCGGTCACCGGCGAAGCGACGTAACCCAAAGCCGGCCAACGCCGCGCTGCTGCCCCTCACAAGCACCGAGGTGGATAGCGCGCTGCAGTTCTTGAATGGTGCCGTGCCACCTCCACCGCCACCGCTGCCACCGCATGAAGCACCGCAGTTGGCACCACTGGAAAGGGCACCGCAGCTGGGTCCACCGGCGGCACCGCCGGCACCGCCGGCGACGACAGGCGCGGAAAGGCCCAAGCTAGCACGATTGAAGATAAACACGGGTCGCTGGAGAACGATGAATAGCCTGTGGAATGCAATCTCGGGGGTCAGCATCGACGACATGGCGGGCGGAGTATCGGTGCAGGGCCTTGCCATGCGTCAGTGGTGCGCCCGCGTCGCAGCCACGGACATCGCGGTGCTCGACTCCGTTGTATGTGAATCAGTTAAGAGCCGCTACTTGGATCCGGGCAAGTTCGGGTTGATCGAGGGGCACGGAACCGTCGCCGGGAACATCCTGATCACCGGCAAAGCACTCTCACCCGCGCCCGATTGCACCAACGGCGGTGGCTTTGCCAATGCCAGGCACGGGATGAGGAGCGAGCCATGGCTTCGTGCACTCGTGTGCCTGGGCCTGCGCTGCGATCACTACAGGGCAGGTGAGACAGTGCGAGTTCGGTATGAATGCGGCACGGTCAAAACCGCGTTACCATGCGTCGGGGATGTTCACGTGGAGTCGACAACGGCGCCGGTTGTGCCCGGCTGCGAAGTTGTCAGGCTTCGGTTTCCCAAGCCAATCGTGGCGTACGGCATCGATCTGGCGAACACGGCGCACACGCGAAGCGCCACCCTCCACATTCGCTCATCGGGCAACACCGTGGAACTTACCGTGCAAGTTGTGCCCGGGCAAAGCGGAGACACGGACACGCTTCTTGCCGTCGTCATCTCATGGTCTGCGCTGGCCGTTCTCAACGGCACTCATATCGAGGTGGACGTGCCACCGGCGTCCGTTCTGGACGAGATTGTCGGGAAGCCAACCTACGCGGTCTTAGCTCAACTGGCCGCGCCGCCACCGTACGCGCGCACTTCCGCTTCCAAGACGCGCACCTCCAAGGCCAGCAAAAAGATCCCGCTGCCGGAATTTGCGTACACACGGAGTCCGAGGCTCCAGCTCGCCACGCAGTTCACAATGCCGTCGGCCGAGGTCCTCTGGATTGCTAGCGACCCCCGCACGCTACCGCACACCCTGGGCGCGTGGGTGGATTGGGCCGTCGCGTTTAAGCACGCGTATAGAACTGATCAATAGAAACTAAATGGATCTTGACGCCGTCGATGCACGCATCGGCAACAACGCCCGCCAGCAGACCACGCCACAATTTCAAGAGAGCGCCGCGCGGCTTGCTCAAACGGTTAAAGCGCGCGCGCAGATACTTGCGTCGTCGGCCAAGGACTCCCCGTGGGCTGTGCCGGGCGGTGTCTTCGTGGCGTCGCTAGCGGTGCTGGTTGCCATTCGCCCGCAGTTCGTATCCCGAATCGAGCGCGATGAACAGGGTTCGGAGCGCCGGGTGATTAACATTGGAAAGGCGCTGAGCATTTCGGTGTTCCTCGCCGCCATTGTGGCAGTGTGCAGCACCGGCACGGTGCGCGACGCGCTAAACCGAGCTATACCGAAATAACCGTGTCTGGCACCACCGTCGGGCACTGCGCGCGGAGCCGCGCCAGCGCGCCGTCCAGGCACGCTGCGTCGGCATGGCCATTTTCCCGCGCCGCCACACCAAGAATCACCGCATTCACTGGGTTGGTGGAGCCCAAGCAGCGCTTGTTGAGCTCCTCCCCGCGCCCTTGCGGATTCGACGCGGTTGGCCGCTTCAGAGCGCCGGCTGCTCGCGATAGCAGACACACCGCAAGTAGCGCCGTTACCAGCGCGATGCCGATCGTTGACGGTGAGGCCTCCATACCTTTTCCGTACACGGTCACACCACCACCCCCAACGACGCGTTACCGACCAGCAGGATTTGTGGCCCAGCTGCCTCGGCGTCCAGGTCAGGCTCGGGCTCGGGCGCAGTTGCCCACTCGACACCATCGGGCTCCGCCGCGACGGCTGCCAGAGGCGGCGTCGCCGTAACCGGGACGAGCGGGGGCCCATCGCGGTCGAGGTAAGATAGAAGCGCTGCGCGGTCCAGGGACTGGCCAGAACGAATATAGTCCACCGCGCCCTCGACGTCCGCGCTGTCAACTGGCTGCGGTGGCGCCGGGGGGTCGGGCGTTGGCGCGCTGCTTGCCTTGCTTGCCTTGCTTGATGCCTTTGCCACAGGACGCACCAAGTACCCTTTTTGGTAAGCAACAGCGAGCACCAGAGCAGCTGTCGCGAGAATGAGCACGATGCACGTAACAACACCCATTGCTTTGTTCACAGCTTAACCACATTGTCGGGCTAAAACGGGTCATCGTCGGCCGTTATCGGCGGCACTACTCCATACGGCTCCTTCGACCTATCGCTAACCACCGCCTGCGTCTCGCACTCGCTATCGCTAGAAAACTGAGCGTCATCCTCCGCCTCGTCGCAGCTGTCGTCATCCATCGGCGCTCTGGCGAGCACCGCGGCCGCATGCGCTTCCACGGTATCCTGAAGCTGCGCCACTGCTTTCCGGGCACTTACCACGGTCCCGCCGCCGGGTGATTGGTGCTCCAGCAGAAGCGGCTCGTACAGCAGCACGCGATCGTACGGCTGGCGCAGTAGCAGCTGAGCCGGCGTGGCGTCGGGCGTCCAATCGACCTGCATCATAGCCCACTCGCCAATCACGAACGCTGTATGCGTCTGGCCCCCACCCTCGTATGGCTGGGGCTCAAGCGAGCTGTTGCGCAACTCTAGCCGATAGCAGGACATTGCTCACCGAGCGGGTGACTGCAACAAACAGCTCAAGCGCTCTGGCGGTGCGAGCCTGCAGCGGGCACGCGTTGAAGTCGGAGAGTCTGAGCAGCTTAATCTTGACCTTTTCGTAATGCTCCGGCAAAATCCGCAGCGAGCCGCTGCTGGCGACATAGACTGCCGCGGTGCCAGCGACAAGCTTCTCAGCTACGCGGACCGCAGCAAGGTACATGTCCAACACCGCTGCCGCCAACGCTGACGGCTGCACCACCGTCCGCGGCGCGTTTCCCACGAGCGTTGTCGCGTTGACTGTCAGCACCCCTGCCTCGGCATCGAGGGTCAGCGACTGCACGCGCATGTACCGTCCATCAGCAGCGCGCTGCACCGTATGTACGAGTGGCGTGCTCCTGTCACCCGCCACGACAGCGGCGATGGTTGCCTGGAGCCGGTGCTGCACGGCGCGCGCGTACTCGATATTGGTCGACACCATGAACCGCTCGGGCAGGCTTTCATCGTACGGGATTTGCTTGAAGTAGTAGTAGCGCTTGTACGCTGGGGTGACTGAAAATACCAGCCGGAGTAGGTTGCTAGTTGCAAGGTTTCCGAACCAAGGCACCAGCCCGTTGGTTTCCTCGTGGCACTCACGATTTGCGGTCATCACGGGCGTTTCGCCTTGGTTGGACTTGCCCCCAAAGTCCGAGTAGAACAGCTGTCCTGACATGTAGCACCGCTCGAGGCCAAGGACAAACACAGGGAGGAAGGTGCGGGGGTGAATCATCACCGGTATTATACCTGCAGAGTACCGTCCACGCATTTGGGCCAGTTTCCAGTACGTATCCATATTTACTGGGCCGACTCCTCCACCACATTCAGCAGTATTGGGTCGGACACGAGCCAATTGGCAGTCCTTGGCTTCGTCTCGCCCCACCCCTCCATCGTGTCCTCGAGCTGTTCCAATCGGTCTTTGCCGGCAGCGGACGAGTCAAAGATGCCCAAGACTGCAATGTCCGTGCCGTCCACGTAGACGGCGGCGGTGAGCGTGTTTTTCTCTACGAGTCTCGCCCTGAGCTCCTCAACGGTGCGTTGTAGCTCCGCAATGTTTTTCTCTACGAGCCTCGCCCTGAGCTCCTCAACGGTGCGTTGTAGCTCCGCAATGGTCGCCTTGGCGCTCATATTTTGATTACTGCAAGTTAAATGGATCCGCCTAAACGCATCTTGTACCTTTCGCGATCGCCGGGCAGCAACGGGATACACAAGGCGACGGCCGATGCGGCGTCGGCGCTCGATATCGAAACGCAGCTCGTCGATGACCTCGAGCAGCCGCTCCCCGGATGGCTAATGTGCACGCCGGCGGTAGTAGATATCAGCGAGGGCCAAGTTGTGGTGTACCTGGCCGACGCGGCGCTCCAAGTGGTGCGCTCGGCGGCTCTAAACGCACTGTCCCCCGCGGCCCCAACGTCCGCAGGGGCAGGGGCGGTCGACCGGCTTTCAGGCGCCGAATTGTCCGTGGGTAAAGGCTGAACGGCCAAATGGTTCGTTTAAGCGGGATTCGTTTGACCAAACCGCCAAATGTTGATGCCGTGGAGAAAAGTGTTGGATGAGTGATCGGTACGAAAACGCCAACTCGCAATCGCCGGGCACCGTCTACGACTGGGTCGCACGGAACGCAATCGACCTTCTCCTGGTCGATGCCGATGATCGCGACTACAAGTTGGGTAAGAGTTACTTCTTCCGCCAGGTGACCACCCACCCGGCGTTTGCGTACGAGATCTTTGCCGTCAAGGGCGGCAACCTTGCCGCAGGCAGCGCCGTCACGCTCCAGCTTAGCTCCAACGTGCAGTCCACCGTCCCGTTCCCGGATGTGCCCGACTTCATCACGTCGTGCTATCTGCAGACGCAGCTCCCGGCGATCCTCGGAGTGTACAAGTCCACCAGCCAGCACACCGCGCTGACCACATGGCACGACTACACCATTGCGGCCACCGCCACGCTGAGCACCATCCCGTCTTCGGCTTCGGGCGCGCAGGAGTTTGCCGCGGTCTCCACCAACGACGAGTGCGACCCGACCAACTCGTCGCTGTCGTACTCTGGCCTCTCGGATGTCAGGGTTGGTGCGGCCGTCTCCGGCACGGCCCTCACTGGCGCGATTACTGCGTTCAGCCTCATTGCTGATGCCAGCGCCGCCATTACGGAAGGCTCCTACTCCTCAATCTCGTCGACCCCGGGTGTTGTCGTTACCACCGCCACGGGCTCTGGCTACGACGTTGAGCTTTCCGTCGCCGCCGGTGTCGCTCATGCGGTTAACGTGGCGTACAGTATCCTGGATGGTGGGTTCAACTACGCCGTTGGTGACACCATCACCGCCACGCTCGACTCAGGCAAGACCCAGGTGCTCACCGTCGGTGCAATCGAGCCCCGCGGCCAGGCGTTTGGCGATCTGCTGTTCAATCAGGCCGAGGACGGCATGCACGTCGCGGGGACTGGGGTCCTTAACTGGCAAGTCGGCGACGTCCTCCAGCTGACACCGGCATCGGCTTCGTCGGTGGTCACCATCCCGAGCGGCGGCAAGAACACCTACGTCGAGATTGTAGTCACCTCGGTTGGCGGGTTGGCATCCAACACGCTTGGAAAGTACATCACTGGCTTTCGCACCAAGGACAGCGCGAGCTCTAGCGCGACCACCGTGATCAACGGTGGCACCGGGTTCCAGGCCGGCACCACGCTGACCATCTCGGCGATCACTAACAAGAACTCGGCGACCGGCGCCGTGACCCTCACCACCGCCACAACCGGCGGCGGCACCCCGGCGATCTCGGCCTCTACCTCGTTCACCGTCGCCGCGGCCCCGACCTTCCGCCGGTCGTTCAACTGCGTGCCGCCAATG
>Ga0209091_10002178_pt1 | contig 16635 bp, 14 predicted proteins | sample ArcticOcean_MG_C_6_FD_187438 | JGI IMG/M metagenome (GOLD analysis project Ga0209091, IMG submission 187438) | Marine microbial communities from western Arctic Ocean - ArcticOcean_MG_CB8_128 (SPAdes) (version 2) | ecosystem: Environmental > Aquatic > Marine > Oceanic | place: Arctic Ocean...
TTTGCGGTGGTTGCTTTTGTACGCAACAATCGCAGCAGAACATAAAAGCGCACACGCGGTTTCTTTGTGCCCGGCTCGCATATGGTGTATGGCCCGTTTTTCTAAATCGTTGCAACTAGCTGAATTCCAATTATCACTGAGAAATGAAGAGAAATGTGTTGCAATTTCGGCATGCACCGCTTTCCGCTGTGATTCCAACATTAAGTTGTTGCTGGCTTCCATTAAGATAAGATGGGAAAATTTCAATGTGTGTTGGTCACGCTGCTGGCCAACCAGCTCAATTTTCGTTGCTGGAGCACTCGACAACATGGCATGAATCTTTGTATCGTTCGTGATTTCGGCTGGAATACGATTCAAACGGTCTTTGACATTGAAATCACATTTGCCACTGTTTATCATAGCTTGCACGCATTCGTGACGATTGCAAAATGCCGCAAAGTGAAGTGGCGATTGTTGTTGATCGTTGCTTCCATTTACATCAATGTTTGTGGTACACAATAAAAGTTTAACACATGCAACATGCCCATGCCTTGCCGCTCTCGCCAATGCTGTATTGCCTCGATAACCACGAATGTTGGGGTCTACCCCAGCTTGAATTAAAAATGCCACTGTTTCGACTTGACCTTGATCGGATGCCCACACCAAAGATGTATTTCCAACATCGTCAATCTGTGAAAGGATTGATTTTTCCGCCGCTTTCAACGTTTTTAAATCACCGGTTGCCGCCGCAACAGCAATGATGGTGGTGGGTGTGGGCAATGGATAGGTGTTGGCATCTGCAGCAGGTAATGGATAGACGTTGATGCCTGAAGACGATGCACCCTGGTTGCTGCGGCCATCACTTCTTTTTTCAGCACTTGTACGACCACCACCACAACGAACAACCATCAAACAGCTACTTAATTCATTCAATGCTTCGTTCAAACATTCATCCGATGGAGAAGTCAAAAAACTTTTCGCGATCGTCAAATCATTGCGAGCGAAGGAATCGGTTGTAAAACACGAACAAATCTTGATCAACCGTTTAGCGTCTTCCGACAAAGCATCGATTCTTTCAATGACTGGAACCAACAAGGTGTTGGAATAGTGTATTTCTTGAATACCATTCAGGGTTAGGGTTCCGTTGTCTTGGATGGCGAATAATTTGTTGTCTTTGATGTAGTTGGCAAATGCAACGGTGTATTGCGGTACCCCTCCAGCTTTGTCTGTTTACCCAAGGAATTGCAAAAGATTAAAGAAATTGAAGGTAGATCTAAGAAATGTTTGAAAACAATAAAACAATCCAAATCCAAAGCACCCAACTTACCTTCAATTGCTTTCATAAAAGCATCTGATATTTCGTGGTCCTTGGCATTGAATACAGCAGCAATTACCGACCGCGTTGATTGATCTGACATAGGCCCAATTCGAATGAAAGAGAAGGCTTTGTTGTTTTCTTGATGTACTTTTGCCATAAGGACCATCATCTGAGTCATTTCTTTGGTGACCTTCATTTTTCTTTTTTGGTGCGTTTTAACCAATTTATCTTCGTCAAAGCCACCATTGGGACCCCACTCGGTTTGACCGGTGACGACTAAAATACCCAATGATTTAATATCCAACGAAGCCAACACACGAAAAACCATAACTTTAGAGAGACCATCAAACCATTGAAAATCTTCCCATACGAAGATTGGGTGTATTTTTAAAAAACAAAACGATTGAAACACTTTGGTACACACCTTGATGCATTCTTCGATCGTTGTTGTTTGTTTGGAATCAATGCATTTCAAACTAGGAAAAATTAGACTTAACGCTTGTATGTCTTGGTCGTCCAAAGCGTAAATGTCTTTGAGATTCAATATTTCACCATGAGAAGGAACTCTTGATGAAAGATTTGTAACCGAACAAAACAGTTCGGAAAACGCATGGTAATCTTTGCCTTTGTTCAACTGTGGATGTTTGTAAAAAAGAAAAAAGGGAATGGATATTTATGAATAAAAGGAATGCACAACCACCACGCAAAGCAGCAACAACAATAAAAGGCTTACCACATGGCCGCAGGTCAGAAATATTTTCTAAAAAGAGAAAGAGAAAAGTAAATTGTTACAATGCACTTGTCGACCATGTACACAAGTAAAACGGGATGGTAGAAAGACTTACCACAATGCCAGCGTTCACCAATCCATGATGACCGACTTTGCCAACCAAATCACGTCTGAATTGTTGAACAATGGCCGACTTTCCCATCCCAGACAACCCTTTGATGCAAATGAGTTTCGCCTTGCCCAAAGTAGATCGTCCAATTGTGTTAGCATCTTTTTCAGGTTCAATTAAACTTTGAACAGCATCTTTCAACAAAGCTCGTTCTTTTTCACGCCCAACAAAAATGGTATTGTTCAAACGGGGCGACAAAGGACTTGGATCTAACGAAACAGTCATCGTGGTTGTCTTTCTCCCAAAGGGTCGAAACCCACGTTGTTGGCCTTCTCGGCCTTTCAAATCAAGCAAATCAGACATGTCGTAGCCAATCATGTATTTGGTGGAATGGTAAACTGTTTCGCTCACTAAAGCAGTACCCGTTTCGGCTTTCGCAACCAAACGAGCAGACATGTTAACTTCGGTACCTGTCACCACACCAACAACAATTTCAACAAGAATTATAAAAGGAAAACAACACATTGATTGCAATTGCAACGCGAACGCAAAAACCAAGTCAAAAACATGGCTTGGTACACTGCAACACACATACTATGCCACAGCACACACAGCAACACCACTTTCACGTACCCATGACGACGTAATCCCGTCGAAAAAGATGACCGCAAACACCGGTAAAGCAATCGCCACTGCTGATCCCAATTTTAATGCGTTCACCAAGCGACTTAAACACATCGAGGGTCTCGAGAGCAAACAAGACACCACGTATCACATCAAATTCACTCATTGAAACACAACCCCAACAACAAATCATAGTGCAACCCTTTTCTTCAAACAAAAAGTCTCGCATTAGACCCTCGTGCTTTGACAACAAGTTGACAAGGATTGTATACACTTCATTTAAATGTTCCACATTGATGCCATGGGGTTCGATTGACAGGGCAAACAAACCTGGCAAACTGATGAAGGCCGTCACGACGCGACGGTATTCATTGGTAAACAAACCTACAACACTGCCCCCAGGACGATACTTTGCCAGATAAATCGGTGGCAAATAGATTTGGGCAATGGAGGGGCATTGCACGACTCTTTGGGAAATGGATAAAGATCGATGAAACGATGCGTCTTGGCTGCCTAATGTTTCTTGGGCGGCGGACGTTTCTTTGGTTGTTTTATTAATCACGTTGCCACCAAAGACGCGAAATTCACCACGTTTTGCATTTGTCAGTAACGAACCCGCTACTTTTAATGCTCTTCCGGCAATAGCGTACCATCTTGTTGTAGTTTGGGTACCGTGCTGTTCATCGGTGGCGTTCACTTCCATATGAATCCGTTGCATGAAACCATGATGGATAGCGCCATGAACATCTAATTCCGAATTAATTTGAGAGACCGCGGCTAAAAGAGACGTCGCGCATTTTGTGGCCAACCCCAAACACACACACACCCCATCATCTTCCTCGTTGACATCTGCAAAAAAGCAAATCAGGCAATCGCCGGCGATCTTTTCGATCGTCCCATTAAATCTAAAAACAATTAAACTCAAAGCAGAAATTGCCTCGGAGATTTGGGCCGCGAACATCTCTGAACCAGTGATTTGTCCGTGTTCGCGTATCAGCACTTCGCCCAATCGGGTGAACCCGCAAATGTCCACGAGAAGAAGTGCGCCTTCGATCATGATCGAGCTTGGCGCGTTTGGCAGGTTGGATGTCAACTGAATTTCTTTCCGGACCGAAATGGGTATAAAACTGCTCTCCTCCAGAGAGAGGAACGTGGGTCCGATCGTCGTTGCTGCACCCCCTCGTCGACGACGGGGCGACGCATTGGGTGTACTGGTTGTGGACGGGGGTGCGGCGGTTGCTGCCTCTTTTTTTAATGAAGGACGTTTTGTCAGGTTTGGATTGGATGATTGTTGCTGTGTGGTGGTTGTGGGAGGTGCATTTGTTTCGACGGGTTCAACAGTGGCCTTTTTGTTTTTTCTGGGCATGGCCTGGACCGTGAACAGGAACAAATCGGAAGAAGAACTAAGAATTTGACCTTCCCTTTCTTAGAAGAGGATTGAGAAATTCTAAGTTCTACTAGTAAGTTCAGTGAGCAAATCGAATAACATCCCACCGATCATTGAAAGTTTTGACGGTTATTTTCTCCCCATCCCACACCTTCATGGATTTATTTCCTCCTAACCACTTCTTCCCGACAATTTTTCGTACAATTCTTCATCATTATCGATGTATTACAGTGTAGTATCGTTATAATAAATGGACTCACGAATTTGTTTTCTTTCTCTTTGAACCGTGTAAAAATTAATGAGAAAATAAATGAGAAAAGTCGAGTCATGATATGAGATCCCCCGGAGACTTTCGACTTGCCCCCCCTTCCCCCAAACTGCCGGCTGCCAACGCCAACATTATTCCCGTATTTTCGGAATAAGCACTGACTGTTGTACTGATATCTCCTCCGCACAAAGGCTGCAATAAAAAAAACGGAGCCAAAGGTCCAAGTAGTCCGAGTGGTGGTGTGCGTGGCGGGCTAAAAAAAATGGTATGGCAATTGGCGTGATAGATGAATGGTTGAACAAAGAGCAAACGGACGTTGCGTTTGATTTTGTGTCGACTTCGGAAATATGTCCCTTATTGTGGCAGAAGATGTATGCGTTAAAATCAAACTCGCGCAACAATGTCCGACTTAAAGTGTACATATATGTCTCATACGTGTTTGCGGAAGACGTCAAACAATGTCTCGACAAATTTGATTACAAAGTGTTTTCCGTCATTCCGTCGTCCGTATCCTGTCCGGAACTTTTCATTCGCACGGGGGGTCGTCGTGCCATTGGAAACTTTTGTTTGTGGCATTTGCGTTGTGCGGAACTCATGTTTATCAAGGTGCCATTTTGTGATTGCACGGCCGAAACATGGGACCAGTGTCTGGACGAGTTTTCGACAAGGAAACACCGAATAATTTGAACGTAAGTGGATTTTTTATTTACAATCGGGAAAGACACCAAAAACAAATGATGCTGCTCTCCATCATCTTTTTCCTTCAACTTTTCACCAGACCCAGCAACGCCAACGCAAACAGCAAACCACTGCTCACCATCCCAAAACTACCACCTATCACCATCGCCACACCACAAAAACACATCGTCGTCATTGGTGCCGGGTTTAGTGGCCTCACTGCTGCCAACGAGCTTGCTGGGTTGGGTTACCGTGTGACAATACAGGAGAAAGCGTCTCAAGTTGGTGGTCGAGCACATCGATTTACGTCCAACGACGGACTTCACACGTTCGATGCCGGGCCCTCTTGGTATTGGATGCCAGAAATCTTCGATGCTGTTTTTGAACGGTACGGCCGTACCACCTCTGAATTTTATAATCTAACCCGTTTACACCCGGCTTACCGTGTGATCTTAAATTCAGGCAGCAATAACGACCACGGCAGCAACAATGACAACCACACCCACACCACGACCACGACCAAAGTTATCGATGTCCCTGGCACTTTACCCGGAATTTTTACCTGGGCAGATGCATTAGATCCAACAAACACATTACGTACGTACTTTAAGCACGCCAAAATCAAATACCAAAAAGGAATATGGAATTGGATCTGGAAACCAATGGTATCTTGGTATGAATTACTGGACGTGGGTTTGTTGAAAGCCGGTCTGTTCTATGAAATGTTTGGTTCGTTTGAAACAGATTTGAACAAACATACTTCAAACGCCGACGTGAGCACAATATTGAAATGGCCAGTGATTTTCATAGGTGCCAGTCCTGCGGATGCACCTTCCATGTATTCCTTGATGACCTATGCTGGGCATGCTCTTGGCACATGGTATCCCGACAATGGCCAAGGAATGGCAGCACCTGCTGAAAGTTTAGCAGCCATGGCTGTCGAAACAGGGCGCGTGACTATCCACACCAACAACGCTGTCAACCGTATTCAATTTAACAAAGCAACTGGCATAGCAGAAGAGATATGTACAAGCAATGGTTGTGAACAAGTGGATGGCATTGTTGCTTCGGCCGATTACCATTACGTGGAACAAACGTTGTTGCCCAAACGATTAAGGAAATATTCGGCTTCGTATTGGAAGTAAGTGTGGTGTGGGACTATGTTTCTACCTTTTTGTTACTTCTTGTCTTCTCACATCTTCTTCTTCATTATCATCTTCCCCCCTTCAGGGAGAGAGAGATGTCGCCGTCGTGCTTGTTGTTTTATTTAGGTTTTGGAACGGATCGCGTGCAAGGTTTGTTGCACCACACCTTTTTTTTCGACCAAGACCTCGACAGTCATTTACGTGATGTATTTGTGGACCACGTCCCAACCAAAGATTTTACATTTTACGTTACATGGACAACGGAAACCGAAGAAAAACAACATCCAACATCGTTACTGTCTAGTAAAACAACAACTAAAGGTGAATCCTTGTTTGTCCTTGTTCCGGTCTCGTATAAATTAGATGGTACTGATACGGAAGACATACGTCGTCAAGTGTTGGATAAAATCTTGAACCGAATGAAACAAAGGGGTATTACCATGGAAAGTGGAAAAAGTTTGAAGGAAAGCATGACGTGGCAAAAAACGTATGGACCCTCTGATTTTGCCAAAGATTTTAATGCATTTCGTGGCAACGCTTTTGGTTTAGCAAACACGTTGTCGCAATCCTTGGTATTGAAACCATCCATTGATTCCTTGTCTGAAAATCTAGTGTTTGCCGGTCATTTGACCAATCCTGGACCAGGGGTACCACCCGCAATGGTGTCTGGTATTGTAGCGGCTAGACGTTTGCACGAACGACTGCAAAATATGGCTATTGAAAATGAAAATGAAAATGAAGATGAAACAAAGTCTTCTTTGGTTGCCACATTTACTTGGGCGGTGCTTTCATTCATGTTTTACATCATTCTGTATCTGTTTCTGCTGGTGCATGCCTTTCTTTTGTTGGGTTTGTTGTTTTCACGTCGTGTTCAATCCTGGGCAAAATGCATTGAATTGTTGTATGTGCATGGAAGAACTTATTTTGCTGCTTCAACATTAATGAATCGGCGTCGATTTTTAGATACGGCTGCCATGTATTCTTTGTTTCGGGTAGCGGACGATTATGTTGATACCACAGAAGGTACACCTGAAACCAGACGTGAAGATTTGAATCGTTTCATACATAATTTTTGGAAAGGTTGGGAAAGCAAACACAAAACAGGCAGCTATTCGGACCATCCAGTGTTGCCAGCTGTCATAGAAGCCTCTCATCGAAATGGGTATCCTCGAGAATTGTTTGAAAGATTTTTCAAATCCATGTTGATGGATGCCAATGCGACAAATGTCTGCGCGACATTTGAAGACACATTGAAGTACATGGAAGGATCCGCCGCCGTTATCGGTGATTTTATGGTACCACTTTTAATGAATGCATGCACAGAGGAAGAACGAGCCGTTGCTTTACCCCATGCACGTGATCTCGGCAATGCTTTTCAATTGACAAATATGATCCGGGACGTGGGTGAAGATTTGGATTTAGGCAGGCAATACGTTCCCCAATCTTTGTGTAATAAATTTGGCATTCAGTTAAACGATAGAAATTGCAAACAACCCAATTTTAACCTGTTGATGGAAGAATTGTTTACACGGGCAGATGATATGTATGTATCGGCGGATATTGGTATTGGCATGTTGCCCAAAGAGGTACGTGAAGTGATACGTGTCGCAAGGGTTTTGTACCATCAAATTCATGAAGAAATAAGAAGAGTTAGGTACGATATTTTCAACTCGGGTAGAATTCGAGTCAAATTCCAACAAAAAGTTGCAATTGCAACAAAGATCGTGCCGCCATTGGAAATAGTTCGCATTGTTCTGGTTGAGGCGTATTTCCTTCAATTGCGAATATGGTTGCCTTATGCCGCGCCATTGTTTCTGCTGTTTGTCACCTGGTGGGCCACGATTGCCTCACCCGGGCATGTACATTGTACATATGCGTTTTTTCATTTAATATGGACAATTCCTTCTGTGTTACTGTTACTTCTTGCTGGATGGAGACGCTCGTCGCACGATGTGTCGTATTTGAAAGAGGTTGGACAATGGACAGCAATATTGGCAACAGTAGCTTTTGTTTGGACAACACCGTGGGACAATTATTTAGTGAAATCGGGAGTTTGGGGATATGGCAACAATGATCGTGTGTTATATGTCATTGGGTTTGTTCCTGTTGAAGAATATTGTTTTTTTATCTGTAAGTGGTCAACGATGTATGCTGGCATGATGTCGTATGTTTGACCCTTGGTTCAACTGATGATGAACATGTATTCCTTCTTGTTTTTCCTTGTATATACCGTATCCACAGTTGAAACAGTCATCGTATGTTTGATATGGTTGCAATGTGCGCCAGATCGTGACAGTTTAGAATTGCCACCCGATACATCGATTGCAGCTTCCTACAACAAAAGCAAATATATAAGAACGGCGGACCCACGACGTACTGTGCACAGCAATGCAAACCAAAAACACACAAATGCAACCACTACAATGCTTGGACGCTTGGTTTTAATCGTGTTGTACGGCCTGTTCATGGCTGCAATGTCCTCTTTTTATGCAACACCAGTCAGTGTAGCAACGTCAAACAAATCGTTGTATTTAACATTGATTGGAATATGGTCGGTGCCCATTTTAATTGTACAATGGTCGTATGGGTACAATGCTTTAGTGGCGAATGCCAAAATTTGGTCCAAAACAACTTTGTTTAGTACATTGAGTTTAGCACTCATTGATCGATGGGCCATTAAAAGTGGCATATGGTCCATCAATGAGAAATATTCTTTGTGTGACATGAAATGGGTAGGTTTGGATGCGTTGCCATTGGAAGAATTTACGTTTTTTCTCGTGACATCCCTCATGTGTACTTGGGGCATCACGTTGGCAATGGTGGTCTCGTCTCAAAAAAAAAGAAGCGAACGAATGAAAGAGACCAAAACAGAAGACCCGGACGAAGGGGAAAAAATAATCGCTTTAAAAACATTCCAATGGACCCATTTTATGCAAGCATTGTGGCATGTGTATCAATGGGATGTGAATGCTTGTTTGCATCGTGCACCAGTATCTTCTTTGTTGATGAATGTAAAAAGGAACATGAAAGTGAAAATGCAATTGAAAACAATCCATGCTGGATTAGCTTGCGGTATTGGTGGTGTTGCCATTGTTCTTTTTCGTGTCTTTGGGTATGCGCCGAGTTTTGTCGTTCAAGGCAAGTTTCTTTTGGTGACGTCTTTGTTTTTAGGGATCCCACATGGTGCATTGGATCCGATATTGGTGGCGGGTGGTTTAGTATTTGGCACAGGAGTTACGTTTGGTGTGTTGTCGTCGTCGTCGTCGGTAACGCCATCCGGGGTAACTGTTGAATCAGCATCACCGGCACGAGCCTGGGTACCGTACGTGTCATTGATGGGGGTGACATGCATGGTTTGGTTGATGCAACCTGCAGTAGCTTTGTTTTTATTTATCATTGCATCAATTATTCATTTTGGGGAAGGAGACGTATGTGGTGTGAACTCTGGCCACGTATGTGGTCTCAACACTTGCGTCGAAATATTTGTCAGGGGCGGCGCTTTTTTGATTGCGATCGCTTCCTACCCAGAACAAGTGGCCCATATATTTGGTCAAATGGTGCCCAACGATCAAGAAGTCGTGATGATTATGCAAATGTTCGTGGTGTTGAGTCAAATTCATCTGTTGGCGACTGTGGTTGTGGTGGTTCGACATGTGTTACACTTGCACGACAATTCCTCGGTGATGGTGTTGTTGGAAATATATGTGGTACAGGCGATGTTTTATAATTGTACGCCCTTGATCGCTTTTAGTATCTATTTCAATTTTTTCCATTCCTTGCGCCACATTGTCCGAGTGGGTGAGTTTGCACCCAAAGTAGTAGACAGACATGGTAAAAAGGTGGTTTTCTTGTTTACCTTGTTGGCCATTGCACCCATGGTTGTTGTGTTCTTTTGGAATACAAAATATGTGAATGCAAAATTAACATTGGTTAGGATTGAAGAAAGTGTGAAAATAGTGTTTATGGGGTTGTCGATGTTGACTACCCCACATATGATTTTGGTAGGTGCATTGCATGTGCGGGAGAGGGCATTGAAAAGACATCAGAAACAGTAGCGTAGGTACATGTGTAGTAGAGTAGACATCTCTCAGAATAAATAAACGAATAAACTACGTGTATAAACGTGAAAGGACACCTGGTGGTGGTGTGTAGGCAAATTTGGCGCACGCTTTGCAGTGTTTGTGCGACGGGCGCGCGTGAAGCGTAATTAGGAAAATTAAAAATGGAAAAATTATTCAGGAGAGAATAGAACTGACTATTTTATAGGTCAGCACACGCTCAGACAAAATGGGTACAATCTGTTTATTCGACGTCTTTTTTTAGGTGCTGCTTGCTGTCTGCATGTTCATACAGGAGACATTGCCCAATTATGTTGAAGTTGTTCAGTGATATCATAGCCATAATATAAAGCCTTAACATAATAATATAAAAAATCACACATAACTAATAACTGAACACATTGCGAAAAGACAACAAAGTGTCCCACATTTACACCCACTGATGAAACATTATTATTCAATTCCTTATGTGATGATAACCAAAACAATATAAGGAACAAGCGTGATAATCCAAGAGATGAAAGAAAGTGTATTACACAGGGTTGGGCAACAGTACTAACTCCACCCGTTGCTTTCAAACTTTTAATAAGCATAATAACTTGTGGGATTACGGCAGTAGACTCTAAAGCAATCGCAAATGTCCATGCAACGTCTGTAATAATATTCGAATTTAAATTTGGATGGAAGACTAATGCTAAACAAAATGTAGGAATGACAACCCATAATATTCCAATAAATGACGGTAAAAATAAAATATTACCAAATGAATCACTTGTTGAATCGTATGTCTCTTTAAAGAAGGTGTAACCCAATATGAGTATAATAAGACATAAAAAAAGCGAAGATAACTCCATTGTACCATACAATAAATCGCCAGAAGAGTCAACTGGCAAGTAATGTTCGTAAAAAAATATTGATGTTAAACGACAAGTAAACACAATAACATATAATTGGATCGTTTTTAATGAAACACCTGCAATTGATTTGGCATTAGCGACGTTCGTGAGAAGTATGATAAAAGCAAATGTTCGTATGATGGCACCAAGTGTCTGTTAGAAGAGAGAAATATGAAAAAAGTCAGAGAAAGAGCAAAATATTACACATTACCAAAAACGTCACAGTAAACACACTGAATATACACAACGTACGAGTAAAAAGGAAAAATCGCCGTCGGATACGACATGATAACAGAAGACAACCCCAATAATCAGACCAAAGTAAAGAACTAAATAAGAATAATTCTTTGTAACCCATTGTTTAGTTTGGACATGTAAGTCGAACAACATACGCTTTCTTGGCGTCTTGTTCTTCGAGTTATCCTCTTGTTGTGTATATTGAGAATCATATATTTGTGACGTACATCTATGAGGCGACGATTCTGGTGTACTGTCGTGACAGTATATATCAAGATTATTACCATTGCCTTCATTATATTTACATTTCATTTCCCTTTTTTACATTACAATATATATATTATAGTTACAATTATAAATAGGATTTTATTAACCGTGCTTGTTTTTTTTGGTACATTTTCAATAAGACCAACACAAATACACAAGAATTTTCTTTACAACTTCGCGTAAACCATCTTTTGCCCCACTCCCAGCTAATAAACAGAACCCGACCACTACACACAAAAATGCCCACACAAAACACCACAGAATCGCAAACTACGTCGATTAAGCCCACTTCTACGAAAATCTGCCGAGGTTGTGGTGCTACCGCACAATCCAACCGCGTCAAAATTTGCAAAACTGTCCAATGTGGCCACGTATTTGGTTTGTTAAAAAAGAAGAGAAAAATTTATCAAGCGTCGACATTTTAAAGTACTACCGGGATGTGAGACGTCAAGAAATCACATAAGTAGATTTATGTACAAATCATAATTTTTTTTGTATTCTTTAGTTTAGTGGTACATCTACAGCTCTCCCACGACTTGTTACACCAGGTGTATTTGTATGTTTTCAAGAAACGAGTCAGTGCAATCTTTGATTCGGCCGAAGGTAGATTTAATCAAATGTTATGTAAAATAAGGATTTTCGTAGAGGTTTAATAGGGTATTATGTAGATTTTGAATTATTTTTTGAAGTAATAAATGATACCCTTTGGCGATTATACACTATTTAATACACTATTTAATAACTAAAAATATTTGGAAATGGATAATGAAAATACAAATAAGTCATCCATTTTAAACTTCGCACCTTTACCAAAACAAGTGAGTCGTGAATTTGAACCATCAGAAATGGGTCGCGACCCTCGCTATCAATCTGGCTGTCAAACATGTTTTTCCCGTACCCCATGTACACGTTGGATTTGGACCTTTTGTGGCGGTGGCGGATGGTACTATGGTTAATAGAGGGGCGGGTTTCCCGCGTCCTCATGGGGTTCGTTGGAAAATTTTGAACCACACACACGTGACACAACGCATAATGAACCTGATAGGTCTATCGTCGTCAATCGATACGAAAACATGCCACGTGTGTGGTTCCACGGAGAATATCAGTTGCTGTCCATGCAAAATGTTTGCGTATTGTTCCAAAGACTGTCAGAGAAAACACTGGAAGGAGGTTCACAAAGTTCAATGTCCAGCAGAACAGGCAGCAAAAAAAAACAAACCTTACAACAAGAAAGACAACATAATTAGTGGCAAACATCAGCACAAAACGTTGAATGATGTCTTGTATATAACGTTAATGGGTAGGTCATTGCGACGTCCGGGTGGGGCTCTGGATTGCCACTGTTGGCACGAGATAAATGGCCAAGTGTATGACCTGGCATTAGGACAAGCCACCGTTCCCGACGGAGTTCCCGACGGAGTTCCTGATGGTGATATGCAACACGAAAAATTTACGAAGCGTCGTCCTTTTAGCGACGAACTACAGCGTGGTTGCATGCCGTACGCGATTGAGTCGTGGACACAATGTAAAGCAGCATTAGAAGCCATTGGCAACGAGGCTCACCAAATGAAACAACAAATTTGTCAGACAGAGGGACAGTGTATTTGGCGAGCATTCATCTTGATGGAGGACTACCCAGAGCATTTCAACATGGACACGTTGCGCATTGGTAGTTTAGGATACAGAGATGCTAACGGGCACGTGTTTTGGGAGTATGGGTGATTCTCATACAAAAGTAGTTGTACACATTACAAGGGACAGAAAGTTCTGTTTCGTCTGATGTTGAAGCGGACAATGATTTTTACGAACAAAGTAGATTTATAATTAGATTTGTAAGATCATACTACAACATGTACTGTGATGTGTTTGATCCACACTTCCACGGGACTAGTATTGTCATTGTCTTCGTCTTTTGCAACACATAACCCATGTTGTTTGCGGGCAAGAGTTGGAAAAATAGAGACAAATGAGTTCGCAACTTTCAATTTATTACCCTTTTTTACATGGTCCAATAATGTCTGCACGGCCTCGTCAACTTTTCGTACTTTGATAACACTTTCCATTTCTTTCCATTTCGCGGCCTGTATTGGAAGATCTAAGACATTCAGACCGGGAAATGGACCCCCAACAAACAAGGTTTCCCATATATCCATCTCTGTTATCTCTTCCATTTCTTTTTGATTCTTCATTTTGGTAATGTTACTTTCTTTCTTTTCCTCCTGACCGTCGTCAAATGAGTATTCATTGGTTTCCAATTCCTTGGTTTCCAATTCCTTGGTTTTCAATTCCTTGGTTTTCAATTCCTTCTTCACAATGGTGCGACGTTCTTCCTTATTTTTTGTTTCATCTGCAGCAATAGGTATGGACATCTGATCTGGGAAATAAGAGAAACAAGTGTGGAGTAAGTGACGGACAAAAACATACGGTGGTGGTGGTGGTGGGTGTAGTGGTGGTGGTGATGCTTGTATGTGTTGGGTGCCGCTGCTGCTTTAGGTGCGTGCCTTTTTAAAGGGTGGAGGAGGCGGTGCAGCAGGTGAGGGCGGTGGTGGTGGTGGTGTGGTGGTGGTGATGCTTGTGTGTTTGGGTGCCGCTGCTGCTTTAGGTGCGTGCCGTTTTCAAAGGGTGGGGGAGGCGGTGCAGCAGGTGCCAAATGAATTGGAACCAAGGATCTGTTTAGTCTGTGTGCAAGTGGCGGATTGTACCTGGTGGTGGTGGTGTGGTCTGTGGTGTGGTGGTTCAATTGGGGTAACCGCAACTACCAAAGCCACAAGATGTCACGCCCCCTTTTCACAGGGATGGTGGCCTTGTCCAGAATGAATGAATACTCGCCTTCCATATTTTATCTATTTGTACATTTACTCTCTTTTTTCTCCTTCAGAATGTCAGTCATTTTTAGTATAGTTTACCTTTGTGGGGTGGGTGCCGGGCGGCAATAATTAATATTTATTCTTGTGTGGTGGCCTTGTCCAGGCATCTATTATTTACGGTATTTACATCTCTCTTCATCTACCACATGTCGTTCAAACAATTTGAATCTGCGGAATTTAACCACAGCTATTTGAAGTGTTCCACATGGAGTTGTTTTCGGTCATATTGGCAACAAATCGACGACGCAGTGGCTAAATCGAAAGGGGAACTGAACGTATCAGTCGCTCTCGAGATTGCAAGAGACCTCGACCTATTAGGAGAATCAACATGGCCATGGCAATCAAAGGAAAAGAGTGCACTGGAAAAGGTGTTTCAGCAAGACCAAAAATACCTAAATGCGTTGCCCGACCAACTTCAACGCTTGAAGAGTGTCCTAAGAAAACTTCAAGGAAAATTGACTTCCGCACGAATTGATTTCACTTTAAAATGGTTGGATACCAAGTACAAAGAAATTGTCCGCTACAACACCAGACGACATAGAGGGCTGCTAACAACTCTTTCTTAAAAGTACCTGTATACATAAAACGAATGGAAACACTACAACGGCAATCCCGTGGTCCGTTCACGCGCTATACACTGGATAAACAATAAACGTGCCACTGGACGCCTTTCCCCCAATTTTCCGGCCATGACACATGGGACAGCGGGACAGTGTAATTCACAATTGACCTTTTGACTATTATTTTGGAAATACAAATATAACACAATGTTTTTTTTTTTCATTACCACCGATTGTCAAGTGAAGCAGTACCTGTTTATTTATTTTTTGTTTTTATGTCACGTGCTTTCAAAGACCATGCCGTACCTGTTTATTTATTTTTTGTTTTTATGTCACGTGCTTTCAAAGACCATGCCTTACCTTTGAACTCCAAATTACCGACATTGCATTGTCTCACAAAATATTCGTCACCATTCGTTTCAATAACTCGGCCGTTCAATTGGTGTTTACTAAACCTGACTTTGTAGACCACTCTTGACCAAAAATCACCAATTTGTTGGCCTTTGTCAGGCGTGGAACTAACTTCAGTGGCTTCAGTATTGTATTCACCAAACAATTCTTCCTGCTGGCCTTCCTGTTCTTCCTGTTCTTCCTCGTCTTCCTCGTCTTCCCATCCAACTGTAACAATTCCTGCTCTTTCTGGATTTTCGAAAATACTCAACATGTTGACCTTTTCTTCACAACCATCGCAGACAAACACAACTGTAAATTTGCTCCCAATAGCATTTGGTCTAATTTTAATTTTTGCTTTGTACTTTTTCCAATCTTTTTTTACTCTCCAGTTCACCATGCAATTCTTACCTTCGGGCAAGTTGTCCCACATGCGTTGAAGGTATTGATTGTGCTCCATACTAACTGAAGATGCCATGCTATTCAAAAAAAAAAGAAACGAAGAACAAAAAAAGGTCAGGGTGGATGGTGGATTGATGCAAACAGATCATGTGATGGTTGATGCAAATAGAGTATGTTGATGGTTGATGCAATATGCAACATGCCAACATGCAACGTGCATGCCTTTGCGACGAAGAAACCAAAAAGAAAAACACGAAATTGTGGGACGGTGGGACGGGTGCGGACGACCGGGCGGACGACTTGCATTTGATTGGTGCCGGTGATCGAGTTAGGTCGAGGATGTTCGAGTAACCGATACACGAAGACACTATGTCCGCCCCCTTTTTTGTTTGTGCCCAAAGTTCTTTCGCCGATAGAAATAATCTCTTTCGCCGATAGAAATAATCTCTTTCGCGAATAGAAATAATCTCTTTCGCGAATAGAAAAGTTCAGCCGTCTATTTTTTTTAACTACATTTTTTATTTTGATTACTGTTGTAAAATTGCTTAATTTTTTCTAGTTGGTTAGCATTGCACGCCGACAAACCATCAGAAAGCGAACAACCATCGCAGGTCGTTGGATTCAATGTAGGGTTGTCACCAGCTGGACGCGTAGTGCCTCGAGCACAGTCGATACATTCATTGCCAGACACATGTTGATCTTCAGCACAGAGCTCCACAC
>Ga0209091_10002182_pt1 | contig 16618 bp, 15 predicted proteins | sample ArcticOcean_MG_C_6_FD_187438 | JGI IMG/M metagenome (GOLD analysis project Ga0209091, IMG submission 187438) | Marine microbial communities from western Arctic Ocean - ArcticOcean_MG_CB8_128 (SPAdes) (version 2) | ecosystem: Environmental > Aquatic > Marine > Oceanic | place: Arctic Ocean...
TGGTTGTCAAAATGACCCGTGCTGAATTGGTTCGTGGATTGGTTGATATGCAGGTCGCCAAAGCACCATATGTGGTGTTCAATTTCACCGATACCAAATCATCCTGTGCATCTGGTCATTGGGGTTCAAAATCCAATCAAGCAACAACACCAATCACCGCCAATGTCGTCGGTTCGAGCGAGGTTTGTTTCACCAGCAATCTATCCATTATCCTCAAATCTCTTGACGGTGATACGTTCACTTTGCAGAAGCACGAGAAGGGTGGATTCGTTGTCATTGAAGGCGAAACCAGCACCATTGTAGCCACAGAAGCATTGCGTGAGGTGTGAGGTATGTCAGGACTACACGACCCCAATGCAGGTCGTTTTGACTTGCTTGCAGCAGAAGCGATGCTTGGCATAGGCGAATCGGAAAAACGAACCATTCGCATCTCCGTGTCGATTGACTTATTGCTTGCTCACGCTGGAATCACAGAAGAACAAGTGATGAAGGCATATTCCCAACGCATCAAGAATGATGTAGCCGATGCAGCCGCTTCATTGAGTTCGCTCGTTGGAGAAGGATTCGACTCCGATTCGGATTGATTATAATGGTGATAATAGGTGTTGCCAACGGTCAAAGACTTTGATGAGTTATCCGAGCATTTAGGATTCTCGACATGGCCTCGCTCAATCGGCAATCCCAGACAACAGTTCGCTTATGCGACCGAACAGGTCTGGCAACAATTCCGCAAGTGGAATGGTGAATCATCATGCTTCATCTCGACTCAAGGATATGACAACCTCGTCTTTGAACAAGGTGGCCGTCAAGTGCCACGCTCGATTCTCTATGGCCTCACATTCTTTGACTTCGACCATGAAACAAAGGCCGAGAATGCCTTCGCCGATGCTCAACGATTGAGTCAGTTCTTGCGTAGTGCTGGTGTTGCTCATTGGGTGCAATACAGTGGCTCTAAGGGCTATCATTTGCAGATTGTCCATGAGCCAACCCAATTCAAGTTCAACCCCAAAGACGGCTCTGCAGAATCCCTCCGAGACATTATTCATCAAGTGCAGACGCATTTGAAAACCACGCTGGGATTGAACACATTGGATGCTCAAACGATGGGCGACCCAAAGCGACTTTGCCGATTCCCATTCACAGCCCATGTTGACAGACACGGCGCAGTATCAGGGAGATACGCATTGCCTATCGAAGTCGATATGCTTGACGAACTGACTCACGATGAAATCGTGTCAATGGCAAAGTTCCCCAGATTCTTCAAACCCAAAATCGAAGGTGAGCGATTGCCTCTCAAGGATTTCATTGATTTGATGGGGATAACTCTTGCAGCACCGGAGACCAGAATCAAACCAATGATTGATTATGACTTTGGATTCAAAGACGCTTCGTCAGAAGCCGCACGGTTCCTCGCCAGCATGGACATAAAGTGCATGGGAGTCGTGAATGAATTGAAGCGACGAAACCCGAATCATAAATCCAGAGTTCACGCCGCCATGTTCGCCAAGTCAATCGGAATCCAACAAGACCAATTTGAAAGAATCTGGATGGAACTTGGTCAGCAGGTTGGATATGTCGATTTGCCGAATCACGAATATCGAGCCTATCAAATGTCCACGATATTCGACAACCCCAACATGATGGCACCTGCGAACTGCTCAACGCTCAAGCGTGATGGTTGTTGCGTGGGGGCTATTTGTCCAAAGTTCAAGGACACCGAATCATTCTATGGCGAAGCAGAATCGCAACGAGTCATAAAACGACAATGGAGGAAAAAACAATGAGCAGAAAAGCAACAAAGAATCGAGATTATCTCAAAGACGAAGACAAAGTGAATGACCGAGCCAATGGCAATTTGAGCCAACGGCTTGGATTGTTGAGAACAATTCTCACCGAACTCGAAGTCGATTGGACTGATATTGGCCTCAATACGCTCACAGGCAAAAATCTGGTTTCACGTTCTGGTGCTGAACAAATCGGCACAGGAATCGTTGGTGAATTATTGAGTCGCCAGCGAAAGGTTGACCATCGAGAGCATTGGTTGATTCGCTCATATCTGGCCGAACTCGGTTTTGAGATTAGCCACTTGCATACAGGACAAGGAGATGTTGCATCCAGACGGGTCAGCATCGAACGTAAAGAGGATGATTTGTTGCCATCCCTCTTCGATGAGCGCAGGCTGCGACAATTGGGTGCAATGCGTGAAGAAGCCGAGTTCTCATTTATCGTCATAACCAAGTCATGGGATGAAGTCAAAAAGGATGCTGAACAAAAGGGAATGTCAACGAGAACATTGCTGGGATATATCGCCAGCCTGTGTTCAATTGGCTATCCACCACTATTCATTCCAGACCACTTCGATGCTGCAAATCTAATGCACCGCATCGTTGAGAAAATCGAGGATGATTTGCCGAGATTGTATGTTCCACGACCCAATGCACCCAAAGCAACCGACTATCGAGATGCTATGATTGAGGCTTTGCCAAAGGTTGGAATCAAGACCAGACGAAAATTGGTTGAAGCATTCGGGTCATTCTCTTGCTTGGCCAACGCAACCGTTGATGAAATCAAATCGGTTGAAGGAATCGGTGAAAAGACGGCTCAACGAATCTATGATGTATTCCATGACGGGGCGATTGAATGACGAATCTAATCATCCATAGACGAGATAAGGAGAATGCTGGCGACATGGCCTCCAGCCCAAAACAATACTTCTCTTGGCTCGGAGATTGGGATGAGATTGATATTGTTGATGTGGGCTATCTGTCGCTCGACGATAGGCACATCATTCTTGGTGGAGGTGGATTGTTCTATCCTGACTTTGAACCATACCTGCAAATCATCCTCGACTCCAATCCAAAGTCATTGACTATCTGGGGAATCGGTCGCAATCGACACGGCGACGATTCAAACAACATCTATCCCGATATCGGTCAGGCTCTCATTGACAAGGCTGACCTCGTTGGTTTGAGGGATTGCAGAATCGAACCAGATTGGGTTCCTTGTCCAAGTGTTCACCATCTAATGTTCGACATTGCTGACGACCATACTATCCGCAGCAAAGAATCTGGTGGCATCCTTGCATTCCAGCACAGGGAATCTCGATTCGCATTCAAGCACCCATCCGATTGGGAGAGCATTAAATCGCAAGGCAACCTGTGGGATTTGCTTCGCTCGATTGAGGCTGCGGAATTGGTTTGCTCATCATCATATCATGGATGCCTGTGGGCTACATTGTTCGGTCGAAAGACAATGGCGGTTGACACTTTTTCACAGAAGTTCTCGACGGGTTTGCCTGAATCGGTGAAATTGATTTCATCTGCAGAACTGTCGATTGAGGACCCAGAGATGTTATTGGGTTCGATAAGTGCCAATCTGACGTTCAAACGTGAAGCCCGATTGCGCTCATTTGCATTCGCTTCAAAGGTGCGAAAATTGGTTGGCGAACAATAGTATTGATATTCCGAACACTTGATAAGGGAGAACCTGCTGGGTCAACACATGGACACCCCACTTATCCACCAATACCATGATGCCTGCCAACAAGTTCAAATCGCCCGAATGGAATGGTTTGAACTACATGATTTGCCGACTCTCTCCACCGATGCAGTCCTTAAAGCGGCTTCTGAGAAGTTAGCCATTTGGAGTATGGAGATGAAATCCTTGCGAGCAGAACTCGTCGCTCAAGGAATCCTTGAACCACGCCGCATTTGAACAGGTCGGCGCTGTCGATATTGCCCGATTTAGGGAACAATAGCATTGATATTCCGATACCCTTAATAGGGGGTAGCCCCAGCACTAATCATGGTCGCAGCAAACGAACACGCACTTATCCGAGCAGACGAGCGTCTGGTTGGTGAAGAAGCAGTTCAGGTCAACGCTATGATTGCAGCAGCGTGTGCAAAGCACGGCTCTAAGAGCGTTGGAATCATTGCTCACCGCCTCGACTCCCAGCGTGGAGAAGCATGGGGTCAGAAGTCCAATGGAGACTGCGTAGTGGCAATAGTTCGCAACGGTCGAGTCGCAACAATTTACCTTCGCCGAGCAACCCAATCATTCAACCTTTCAGTTAGCCGCACAGATGTGTTGGTTGACATGACAGGAACTGTCTTAACAACCCCAATGATGAAGTGATTATTATGATGAACAACCCAAACCCAACCCTTGCCGATATATCCGAACACGATTGGGATAAAGACCAAGACAAGCAATTGATTCCAACCACTTGGGATAGAGCCGACCGCAGTTATGACCTTTGGAACACCTATGATGATGAAGGCATGGCTCGAATCGAAGCCGCTGGAATCCGTGATGGATATGCTCGCCGAATGTATGGAGTCATTGGTGCAAGAGTTCGCCGGTATGTATTCACCGAATCCAAGCATGGATTCAACCTGACCTGCTGGGCGGTTTATTCTCGCTCTCAATACTGATTCATAAGGGTGGGAGTTCACCCCTCAATCATGCTATGGGCGGAATCGTATAGGCCACAGGTTCTTTCAGATGTTATTGGCCAAGACCACATCATCAATCGACTTCAATTCATGGTTGACGATTTGCACACCAATGGTGGTGATGGAGGATTCCCACATCTCATGTTCGCCGGACCCGCTGGAGTCGGCAAGACCTCCGCAGCAATGGCTCTCATGCGCTCTATGTTTGGCGACGATTGGGCTGTCAATTTCATGGAACTCAACGCAAGCGATTCCAGAAGCATCAACGATATCAGAACAACCGTCAAAGACTTCGCAAGGCGAGGTGTGATTGGTTCATATCTGGTCAATGGCAAGACAAGAGCAATCCCCTTCAATGTCGTGTTCCTTGACGAATGCGACAATCTGACACCGGATGCTCAATCGGCTCTCCGACGAATCATGGAGGTGCATTCTAAGACCACCCGCTTCATTCTCTCCTGCAATTATCCTCATAAATTGATTGACCCTGTGAAGGATAGATGCGCCTTCTCCGATACTCGATTCAAACCGATTCCCAAGCAAAGCGTTGCCGATGCAATCAAGCGTGTGGTTGAACGTGAAAATCTGGATATTGAACCAGATGCAATCGAGCGAATCGGCGAATGTTCTCGTGGCTCAATGCGAAAGGCTCTCAACATTCTCTTCGCCACGACTCGTGTTCCAACAACCGCAACCATTGACGATGTTGATGATGTGGTTGCAGAATTGAGTCCTCAAGCGAGAGTCAGACTTCTCCAAACCGCATTCAAAGCATCAGCAACAGATGATGCAGAACAATACCGATTGCTGGCGCATCGCATGGATAAAATGGTTGAGGGATTGGCCGAGCAAGGATTCTCCGGTTCGGATATTCTTCATTCAGTATTCCGTGCTGCAGCCGATGATAAGCAAATGCCACTAAGCATTCAACGCCAGATATTCAGTTCGATAGGAGATGCGCTTCACCACGCTTCGATTTCACAGGATGATATTCTCTCGGTCAAGGCTTGGTTAAGGAGATTGAAAACATGATTTCAGCAGAGCAATATATGACATTCGTTGCATTTGGGGCTTTGGGTTCGTGGTTCCCACAGATTGCGAGGATGATAAAAACCAAATCGACAGATGATTTCAGCCTGTGGACAACGGCAATCCTGATGTGGGCGAATGGCTCATTCCTGTGGTGGGCTTATCAAATCGACGACAAACCATTCATGCTTCAACAAATCCTGACCATGATTATGTTGACCATATTCACAGGAATTATTCTCAAATACAAATCCGCAGGCTGGTGGAAAATGTGAATGATGATAATGATGAAATCATAGAATTGCTCAAGGCTCGATTGGATTTGGGTCGAGAGCGATATGGTCATGGGATTCGGGTCCACGACGACACGAGAACATGGGGAACACCAGCAGATTCTTGGGCGGAGATGGGTCTTGAAGAGGCTCTCGACCTTTGCCTGTATTTGTCAGCCGCTATTGTCAGAATACGCCATGCAGACCTTCACAGCCATACTTGCGAGCCGATTAAGACGGTGGGTCGCATAGGGAGGTTGTTCGCATGGCTAAAGAACCGTTCCTGATTGTTGCTGTCGATTACAGCGAAGAACCGGATTTAATCACCACTATCCGAGTCAAATCGCTCAAAGGCGATTCTCACGTTCTCCGTGTTGGTGGAATCCAACCACGATTCTGGACTGAAAAGAATCCATCTGGGATGCGACTCCCAAGTCAAATCAAATCCATCAAACCATCGAAGTTCTCATCTGTCGAAGGCACACCTCTTTGGGAGGTTCGTGTTGACAAACCATCTCACATTCGAGAAGTCAATCATTTGTTTTTTCCACATTATTGCGCCGATGTTTCATGGCCGAATCTGGTGCGCTGGATTGCAGGCTGGGGTGCGGTTATTGAGTTCGATACCGACCTGCTGTCAAAATCGACAATTCTCCGAACTGTCCAAATCAAAAAGTCAAATCACGATATTACAGATTTCAAATTGGATGCTCTTTACTATGATATTGAAACTGCCGATTCACTTGACATGAATGGAACTCCTGAACCAATCGTGTCCATTGCTATCTATGACGAGCGAACCGATACTCACGAATGCGCCACCATCCGACACACCAGCGAAAGACAGGTGCGCCGGTTCTTGTCCTCACAGCAGGCATTAGAGAGCGTTGTTGAGCATAAGACCGAGATTCCAGCGCTGGATGCAGAACGCATCCATGTGCATAACATAGAGGGAGAGGATGATGATGAACGTGAAGCCGGACTTCTTTGGTGGTTCTCACGGATGCTGGAAAAGTATGACCCAGATGTTATCGCTGGCCAGAACATTCTGAATTATGACAATCCATATGTCAAGAATCGGTGCATCAATCAACGCAAGGCAATGGAACGCCAGCATCGAGGTGCAGTTCCGGTTTGGGCGACCTATCCAAAATTATTCTCCAGACATAAGGGATTGATGCCATCATTCGATACCAAGCGTGTCTATGCCGAACAGATTCAAGGTGCAGCCGCAACAACAGGCGCAGCCTCACTTGCTTGGATGGGTGAATCAACACTTGGATATGGAAAAGTTCCACGCACATCAATCAAGGAGATGATGGCGAAGGACCCAATGATGTTGGCCGTGTATAATATCTGGGATAATGTCGTCGCCGCCAGATGTATGCAGAAATTGGATTTGCTCTCCTTCTATCAATTGAAGGTTGGATTCCATAATTCCACCCTGCATTCTGCTCACAGCAACATGATGTTGATTGAGGATATGATGGGTCATTTGCTGCAAGAGCGCAATTCCGTCATGCCATCATTAGATACAGTTCGCTCAAGACTTGGTGCTGGTGGAATTGAATCGGGTGGGTTCGTTATGGATGCACCGTCAGGAATCTGGCGCAACGCATTTGAATTGGATAACTCAATGGAATATCCATCGGTTATCATAACCTGCAATGCAGACCCCAGCACGAAAGTTCACGAGAAGGATTATCCTGATGGATTCCCATTCCCTGTCGCTCGAACACCGCTTGGTCGAATCTATCGACAAGACATCGAGGGATTGATGCCGAGCATTCTGCGTGGGCTGGCAACCGAACGTGAGAACGTGAGAACGGCCATGCGTGAAGCGAGCGAGCGTGGAGAACACGAACTCGCAGAGCGATTGAACAAGCGACAACGAGTTATGAAAGAGAACATGAACTCTTGGTATGGAGTTCTCGGTTCGGGCAAAACTGAAAAAACATCTGGGCGACCATTCAGAATGGTTGATGGTGAGATTGGGTCCGATATTACCGATATTGCCAGACGACATAACGATTGGAATAAAATGCTCATCAATCGAATCACTTTAATTTTCAATCAGGATGGAGTATATCCCGACCCCCAACCATTGATAGACCAAAACATTGATAGACCCCCATCTCATATCGAAGGTGATGCGGGGGCTATCCGACTCCGATTCAAGACTCTCTATCAGGACACAGATTCATGCAAGACAATCATTGACAATCACGACGAAGCCGAGTCGTCAGTTCGAGAGTTCACCCCAGAAGACATCATGTCATGTGCCAACATCATCACTAAAATCCTCAACGATTCATTCGATGAGTTCGTGCAGACGACTCTTGGAGTTCCAAAGAATGAGTTCTTTAGAGTCAAACCAGATGCCTTCTATGCTCGATATTTTCAATGGGGTGTCAAGAAGCGATATGCCTATGTCGATTATGAAGGCAATCACGGATTCAGAGGTGTCGAGATGAGAAGGTCGAGTTCACCACAGGTTGTCAAATCAATGCAAGAACAATTGTTCAAGCAAATCCTCGATGGAAAATCTCGAACTGAAATCAATTCCTTGATTCGTGATATTGAATCCAATATGCTGGACCCAACCCAGATTTCCGATGCAGACTTTGGCCAACCTATGGGAGTCAAAAAAGAAGGAACCCAAGCGCATAAGGCCGCAATGTGGTCGAATAAGAATCTCAAAACATCATTCACTATCGGAGATAAGCCGGTGATATTCGTTGCATCTGCGACCAAGAATGGCCTCCCATCAAACAGGCTGGTGGCGATTGAATGGGGCGACGACCCATCCGAGTATGGAATCGTTGTCGATAGAATTGAATCGGTTGAGAAGTTCTTTGTCAGGTCTGCATCATTCAAGCAAATCCTGTCAGCACTTGGAACATCGTGGGAATCGGCTCGTGCTGGGATGAGTCAAACCAACATGGGGGATTGGTTTCAATGACCGCCGTGAGCCATTGGCGACAAGCATACAGGCTATTGAGAACAAATTGCGGATTGACCCACCATGAGGTGCGAGCGATATTCGCAGCGCATCTGGGTGGATTGTCATTCCACAGGAATCTCTTAGCCAATGAGATGCGAAAGGACAAAGACTCTTGGAATGTTGAAGCGCAATCGTTTGCATTGATGTTGAGGTCTGACAAAGTATCTCAATTCATACGTTCACTTAACGGCGCAATCTGGAATGACGATGGAGATGCGGAACTGTGCTATACTCTTGTTCGTGGAATAACCACACTTGTCATGGAATGGAATGAATGGGGCGAGGATGAACGCCTGCTGATAAGAGAATCGACTAAACGCCTGCTGGAAAATGAAAAGAAGTCAGGCTTAAACAAGTGGACTGAAAGACATTTATTGACCTATTTACGCATCAATGGGATAGCAATAGAAGTATGAATGCTTTTGTTCGCTAAGTGGGAATGCTTATATGACGAAACCTGTTGGATGCAAATAGTCGGCCAACGAGACAAACGCCGACGACCAAAAAAACAGGAGATGAAAAACATGGGAATGATAGAGAATATGCGAGATGCGATTGAAATGAATGGTGGCCAAATGACAGAAGACGGTTATTTGAATGCTGTGCTGGAACTAATAGAAGGAGAAGGTGGCTCAACCACTATCTCTTCATTGAAGTCCAATGCCTTTTCAACCAAAAGAATGAATGACGCTGGAATTGTCCGGTTGACTATTGGCAAAGACAAGTTCGTTTGGACTGTCGCTATGGTTGATGATATGATGAATGGTCGTGGCACAGGTGGCGGAATGAACTCGCTCGACTCGACTCATTCAAACATCAAAGCACCAGAAGCAACCGATGATGGATTCTTTTATGGAATCCGCCGCCGTAGTCCTGAAGAATACTCTCAAGAAGCGCAAGGCTACATTCGCCCATCCGGTGAACTGCAATATGTTGAATCCGACAAAGGCGAGTTCCGCTTGCTTTCAATCGCTTTCAAGAAGTCATTCAATGTGTCAATCAACGGACCCAAAGGCTGTGGAAAAACAATGTCTGTCCTTGCTTGGGCTGCAGAAGTCGGAGTTCCGGTTATCCGAATCAATTGTTCAGAAGGATTCACAGAAGAATCATTCATTGGCTACAACACCCTCGTCAACGGCGAGATTGTTTGGATTGATGGAGTTCTCCCTCTTGCTATGCGTAATGGTGCAATCATCATATTCGATGAGTTCCGCCACGCTCGCCCAGAGATTATGACCGCTTGGAATGCAGTCGGCGATTCAGGTCGTTTGATGATACCTCAAAACAACAATGAAGTCGTTGTTGCTCACGAGGATTTCAGAACATTCGCAACCATGAATCCGGTTGAAGGCTACTCCGGTGGCCAAGACTTGAATCAAGCAACACTTGACCGATTCGGAATGGCTCTTGAATGTCAGTATTTGCCAGAAGCAGCCGAGATGCGTGTTATTCAACAACAATCCGGTGTTGACAACCCTGCACTTGCTCGTCAGTTCGTTGCACTTGCTAATGACCTTCGCCGCTTGAAGAATGCTCACGACCTTGAATCCGACACTTCGACTCGAATGCTTGTCGATATGGTCGCTGCTTCAACCGATTTGAACATGACTGAAATCATTGAGTATGTGATGATTGGTCGCTATCAACCACACGAGATTGATGTCATTAAGACGGCTGCTCGTGCAAGACTTAGCGACTACTGAATGGAACTCCAATCCTCGTGCAAACGGGGGAGAGGATGCACGGGGATGCTCATGGTGTCTCAACCTCTCCCCCACCTGCATGATGGAGATTCATAAGGGTGGGATAATACCCACCATCTATGAGCAACGAAGCCGAGCGTATTGATGAACTCGAAAACCAAGTCCGTGAACTGAAATCCCAAGTCGCCAATCTGGTGCGAATCGTTGATGGCTTTGCCGATACTCTCCGACCACGACAGTTAGACGCTGGACAAGTCCGATTGGATAAGTTCAGCGGTGAAAGACATGGATGATTTGACTCCACAGGATTTGTTTGGGTCTAAGCGACACTTCGCACCCATCAAGGCTTGGCTCGATTCTTGGGGCTATGGAACGCCCTCCGTCTATCCTTTCATCCTCGTGGGTGATTCTGGCGTTGGCAAGTCAACAGCCGCAAGAGCCTATGCTCACGATGCTGGATATGACATAATCGAAAGCCACGCCGATGCAGAGCGTGATGTAAAGTATTTCAATCGACTATTTGGCGAGGCTCGGATGCCATCCTTCTTTGGAAAAAAGAGATGCCTGATTGTTGAGGATGCTGGTGCAATCTCTAATTCAGCATGGAGAGCATTTGAAGCAACCATCAAAGAGAAGGCATTCCCTCTCATCATAATATCCCAATCTGAAAATGATGTGGCTTGGCGATATCGTAAATCTGGAATCACCCACAGGATTCCGCAGCCTGCTCAAAACGACCTGCTTGCGTTATTGAACTCAATATCCCCAGCACCAGATGAACGTATGATTTGGATTTCACAGAACTCGACATCGTGGCGACAAGCAATGATGCTTCTCAAATCGACTCCACCAGATTGGATGGATGATGAAATTGAATCGGATGGAAAAGCCCGAACAGGATTTGCTGAAGTTCAAAGACTCCTTCGTGGAGAGCATCCACATGGTCATGGTTTGTCCTCGCATCCATTGGGGGTCATACAAGCCGCTGAATGGAATTGCGCCCCTCCAGAGAACGTGTGTGAAGCATTGAGACTTCATTCACTTGCTTGGATGGTTGATGGTCTTTCAGCCGTGTCGATTGCATATCTCAAAACATTGAGAGCAAACACACAGGACAAGACTCCATTCCGCAAGCGTGATATATCCGGCTCGACTCGCCGTATATAGTGAGTATCAATACAATCATTCCACTACTACTTCAAACCGCTAAGTCGAAGTGCTTATATGCACGAACCATGTCGTCTTGGTTATGTCCAACAGCCCAAACGCCGGAATCAAGGTATCAAAACCATCGAGTTCATACCTGCTTATGGCTCGCAATCGCACACTTAACAAAATAGCAACCGTGCTATCTGGTGAACTTGAAAATGTTGGAACACCTATCAAGCGAGTCATTATCTGCAATCAAGGTCGTGCTTGCACTGATGGTGAAACTGTTTGGATTCCAGCAAAGGTTCACGAAGACGATGCAATCAATAGAATCGCTCAAGAAGCAATTCTCGCTCACGAAGCCGCTGGCCATCTCCGATACACCGACTTTGGTGCTTGGAAAAGCATTGGTGATGAAATCAAGCGTGGCGACACTGACCGTATGCTTCACGACTTCGTGAATATCCTTGAGGATGCACGAGTCAATCACCTTCTATCCCAAGACTTTGCTGGGTCTGGAAAAAGACTCGATGCAACCCAAGCAATTTTCATGGCTCGCCACGAACAAGCATGGGCTGACAAAACCGTTGAAGAGATTGTTCCACGCCAAGCCGCAATGGTCGCAATGATGAGCGAAGCAATTGCTGGAAAACCACACTTCTTCAATCACATTCCTGAAGTCGTTGCATACATGGATGAAGTTCGCACTATCTGTGCAACAGCAATTGGTCAACCAAACACCAAAGCAGTTATCAAGCAAGCAAAGAGAATGCTCGCAATATACCGCAAGCACTTCTCGGAGAATGCAGAAGACGACGAAGACACATTCGGAATGCCAAGTGGCGAGGATGGAGAAGGTGTAATGACCGACGACATGAGTCCAAAAGAGATTGAGAAAATGGCTAAGAAGCAATCTGAAAAGAATGCAAAGCCCGAAGAAGTGAGCCGCCAACGATTCAATGACTTGAAAAAGAAAATGGATGAACTTGCAGAAGAATCCAAAGAGGCTCAAAAGAAGGCTTCTAAAGCCAACGAAGACGAAGAGGGTGATGATTCAACCTCTGATGCAAACGATGGCTCTGAAAGCGACGAGAACGGTGAAGAATCTGAAGGCAACGGCGACGGTGCTGACGGTGATGGTGAAGAAGGCGACGAAGACGCTGGAGATTCCGATTCATCTGGAGATGCAGATGGCGAAGGAGAAGGCGAAGGCGAAGGTCAAGGCGAATCCGGTGAAGGAGATTCCGATTCAGATTCCGATGGAGAAGCATCCCACGCATTCAACGAAGGCGAAGGCGAAGACGAACCATGCAATGACGGCGAATCCGATGAGATGGGGTCTGGCGGAGATAGAGGCTGGAATCAAACTGAAATGGATGAACTGTGGGCTGACACCCAAGCCGCAATGGATGATGAATACCAAGACGCTCTCGATTTGAAGAATGGATTCGACAGTGATGTTGACAACAGCAAAGACAAGGCCGATATCATTTCACCCGTTGAATCCTCCAATGATGGCAGTGGCCATGATTGCCGAATCACCCACACCACTGAATCATTCGTTGAGCGTGGCGCTGTCGATATTGAAGAACTCGCAGAATCATTCCACGCTGTAATAGGCCAGAACAAGTCTGCAATCACCACTATGGTCAACGAACTCAAGCGCACCCTCAAGGGCGACAACAGCAAGCACGAGCGTGGTCTAAAGCGTGGAATGCTTGACGGTCGCAAATTAGCATACCACCAAACCAATTCACGCCTCTTTATGAAAAAGAATGAACCAAAGAAGGCCGTAGCAAATGTGATTATCCTCGTGGATTCATCTGGTTCAATGGGTGGCTCTCGATGTGAAAACGCTGCTCAAACTGCCTGTGTCTTTGCAGAAGTATTTGACAAATTGAACTTTGGTTGCGAGATTGTTGACTTCGCTTCAAGTGGCAATTCCACAGCAATGAGAATCCGCAAACAAATGAATGCACCTCTTAACCAAATCACCAAAGCCGCTATCCGCCAACCAACCGCAGGTGGCTCAAACGCTGATGGATATGCAGTTCAATGGTGCTTGAATCGCCTTGAGCCTATGTCTGGCAACCGTATGTTATTCGTTATCTCTGACGGACAACCAGCGGGTCCTTGTCCACCAACCATGAACTGTGATGAACACTTAATCCATGTCGTGAGCAACGCCAACAAAGACATTGGATTGTTCTCCGTTGGAATTGACGGAATGGACACCAGCGCATATTATCCAAACGCTGTCCGTGTCAACAATAGCAAGAACTTAATCCGTGAATCAATGCCGGTTATCCGTAAAATGGTTCGCACCATCAAGAACAAAGCATGAGGGATTCCAATGAGTCCGGCCTATCCATCATACCAAGCCACTTATGGTGGCCATACGGTGCATTCAATGACCGATACCATAGAGGCTGCTCTCAATCACTTTGGCCATCATACACAGGATGGTCTCATCTCGCATCAATCTCGCAGCGCCCAAAAAAGTGGCCAGCCTGATACGTTCAGGAGGTTGCTGAATCAAGAATATCCAGCCACCGAATACAACAAATATACCATAAGAATGAACCTTGCTGATAGGTTAAATCTCAAGCAAAAGTATTGGGCGATTGAGAACACCCCTGCCAATCATTCCGATATCGCCATGCGACTCGATGTCGATGTTGACATTGCCAATGAATCATATGGCCGTTCAATTGAAATCGAATCCAATCTGTCTCATATGGATATTTTCCGATTGGCACATCGCTCTAATCCACATATCGGAATCATGGGTATGATGAGCAAACAAGCGCATCGTGATTTGGTTGATGAAGCCAATGTTCTTGGTGTGGAATCAGAACTCCAGCACCAGATTGGTAATACAATGCCTCTCATCTGGAAACAGATAGCCGATAGAATCGCTTTGGAATGGGGCGAGAATATGGTCGCTGGATATACCATTCTTCAAGTTCTTAAGACCGAGATTAACCAACCACCCGTATCGGCACATAGCCACATTAGTGAGCATCCCGATAGTAATGCGTTAAACACCGCCTATTGCCGTTTGTTTCAACCGGATGGTGCATCACACCCATTGCTCTCCCAATACCCCATAATGTGCTACAATGGCATCAGTCCAGATGTGCATGAGGGTGATATTCTAATCGTGCCAATCAAGAATTGGGTTGGAACAGGATTCATGTTGGATGCAGTTCGTCAATCTGGAACAATCGTTGGACCCATAATCATGTCCTGTGCAGAAGAGGATAGCGACTTCGATGTGATTCCACCCGATTGGTGGAGATTCAATCCCGACAATGATTCTGGGATGGATGAGATATGTAGTCGTGTTGATGAATATGTTCGCATGACTACTGAACAAGTGGATGAATTGGTGCTTCTCTTGGATGGCGATACTGCAAAGGCAACCTATGGATTTCAATTGAATGAATCGGTGTTTGTTCATCCAACCAAAAAGGATGCCTTTGACCACAGCATTGCTATGTCGATTCTGGCGAGCGAGGTTGATACGGGTGCGGTTGTTATCCCTATTGATGAAACCGAGTTCATTCCAGCATGGAAAGACAAGCGAGAATGCAAGACAATCGACACCGCATCTCCAGCATTTGCTCACTATCACGATGAACTCCGATGCAAAGCCTGTAATGGTCGTGTGCTGGTGAAAATGTCATTCCCCAATCGACAAGCCAACGCTGCTTGTCCTCATTGTAAAGCCGACAAAGCAATCCAATTCCCCCATCTGATATCGGTGTCAACCGAACAATTTAAGACGGTGGGAATACACGAATGAAGTGATACCTATGGCTACTAAAATACCGAACCCCCTGATGAAATCAATCCTGACTACTTTAGTGAACTCCCAAGCAACGGGTCCATTGACTTCTGCTCAAATCTGCGAACGTGTAAATGCCGACCCAAATCTCCCAGAGAACTATCAACAGACTCCAAAAAAATTAGCATTTGTCTTGAAACAAGTCGCTCGAATCGTTGATGGCGTTGACTCGATAGTGATGAGTCGCAACGGCACGAGCCATCATGGCAATGCCAGATTCCGTGTTGGATTCCAAACCGATATGACTTTGGATGAAGCCGAGCAAGCAGCAGGTGTTATCAAAAAACCAAAGGCAAATCTCAAACAAATCACCGTCAATCTCCCAGCAGATTGCGTTGACTACATCAAGGCGTGGAGAGAATCTGGCGTGGCCGCAGGTCGAATTGTTCAGAACCTCATCCGTGCCGATATTGAAGCCAATGGCTTGCCATCTAAGAAGGGCGAATGAGTATGGCTACAAAGAAGCATAAGGCGCATCCAAAGGGCATCTGGCCGAACATCAAGCAAGACAAACGCAATCCACGAAAGAGTCCAACGACTACTTTGACATTCAAAAAGAAGTGAATGATTCACTTGATAGTGAATCCAAATCTCCTGTTTATTCGTCTGGCGAAAGCCTTCTTCGTTGTCGATTTACGAATCAATTTTCAGACTATTCGCGATTGCGAATAATTAGGCTTATCGAACTCAATACCATTTCACGTTCAAACAGAACGTCGATTATTCTCCAGCCTGTCGATTTGTTGAATATCCCAAGACATTGATAAATCGAAGCATTGATAAGGTGCAACCGTCAGCACCCACCATGTCGAACCACTTTGACAACCGAACCGATGCCCAAAAAAAGACAGCAGCAAAGAAGCACTATCTCGGTGCTTTGTTCCATTCTGTCTTTTACGATAACGAACAAAGAGACCGCCCAATCGTTGGTGATACGGTCATGTCCAGCACAGCAAACACATTAGTTCGCAACAAAATGGCTATGATTCACACATTCCCAATGCCTGATGGTTCAATCAAAGTATGTCTTGGAATGATGAAATCTGGATGCAAAGTCTATGGTGAAAATGCAAACCTTTGGACTATCGTTGATGGCAAGACCACTTCAATCTCTTCATACCCACGATACAAGCACGAGCGAGTATTCGTGTCAACAG
>Ga0209091_10002186_pt1 | contig 16613 bp, 8 predicted proteins | sample ArcticOcean_MG_C_6_FD_187438 | JGI IMG/M metagenome (GOLD analysis project Ga0209091, IMG submission 187438) | Marine microbial communities from western Arctic Ocean - ArcticOcean_MG_CB8_128 (SPAdes) (version 2) | ecosystem: Environmental > Aquatic > Marine > Oceanic | place: Arctic Ocean...
TCTGTTATGATAAAACCGTCGTGCTCTTCTGGCTGCGTGTACTAAACGTTTTTAAAGCTAATGTGTCAGTGTGTGTGTGTGTGTGTCGTTTTTGGTGAATTTTTGTGTGCTTTTTGGGGTGGGATTCTGGCAGCCTTTTTTCAGCTCTATTAACACATCATTTCTCATTGTCGACACACAACAAACACACGAAAAACAACAAAAAAACTCTCTCTCTACTCTCTCTCTCCTCTCTCTCTCTCCACTCTCTCTCTGTTCTCTCTGCTCTCTGAAGTAAAAGCAAGAAAAATGAACAACGGATTACGCGTGGCTGGAGGCGTGGCCAAGAAAAATGGTCGCTCGAAGACAGCGAAAGACATGTCAACGAGAGCGGCGTATCAAGGCATTCAGTTCTTGAAGTCGTACGGTCAACACATTCTAAAAAACCCGGCGATTGTGGATTCGATAATTCAGAAATCAGGAGCGAAAAGCACCGACGTCGCGTTAGAGATTGGACCAGGGACCGGGAACTTGACCATGAAATTGCTAGAGACGTGTAAGAAAGTCGTCGCGATCGAGTACGACGCGAGAATGGTTTTGGAGTTGCAACGGAGAGTGCAAGGGTCGCCGTACCAGTCGAAATTGGAAATCATACAAGGGGATTTCCTGAAGGTTGAGTTGCCGTATTTCGACGTGTGCGTGGCAAACGTGCCGTATCAGATTTCTTCGCCGCTGACGTTTAAGTTGCTCTCGCATCGGCCACAGTTTCGAAGCGCGACGCTGATGTTTCAGAGAGAGTTTGCCATGCGAATGGTCGCTAAGGCTGGTGACGCGCAGTATTGTCGCTTGGCGGTGAACACGCAGCTGTTGGCGAAGACGCAACACATTTTAAAAGTAGGGAAGAACAATTTCCGACCGCCGCCGAAAGTCGATTCGTCCGTGGTGAGAATCGAGCCAAGGAAACCTCCAGTGCAGGTGAACTTTCGAGAGTGGGATGGTTTAATTCGCTTGTGCTTTGGGAGGAAAAATAAGACGTTAGGGGGGATTTTTCGAACGAAAACGGTGTTGGAGTTGTTAACGAAGAACTATTTGACGTTTAAAGCAGTAAAGGTGAATTTATTAGATGACGACGCCATGGAATTAGCCGAGGAAGAGGCGAATAACAAGGAGAAACGACAGGAAGTCAAGGATCACGTGAAAGAGTTAATCGAAAAGGTATTAAACACGAACGGATACGTGGAGATGCGCTCGAGTAAAATGACGCAGGATGATTTCTTACAACTGTTGGCAGTGTTCAACGAACACGGCATACACTTTGTCGGTTAAGAGTGCACGATAATGACAGTTTTTGTTCACGCATGCGTTAGGTGCCCGCGCGTTTAGTTTGCATAGATACACATTTTAAATATAATAATATAGCAATTATACCTCCGAGTACTGGTACGTTCGAAATATAATAGTGTAGTTAAAAACAATTCGCATAGTAATTTAATCGATCAATTTAATCCAACCTTTGCAATAAGTATTCAACTTGCACGTCTTTCGTCATCGGCATGATCCACTTAAAGTACAAATCCGCGATGATTTCCGGCGCGACTTTATACTTTTGGTTTTCTGGATTCGTCAAAACTTTGCTCGCATCTGGAACTTCCTCGTTGATGTCTTGCCCGTAAAACGCCGCCTTGTTCGTGACTCTCGCAACCACTCTGTCTTCCACCGCTTGATTCGTCAACAACTGCATCAATCCGTTCCCGTCTTGTTTGCGAATCAACTCAGAATATTCATCCGGTTGCGCTCTAAACTTTGCCTCCGCGACAAATTTTCCGTAATGAATCCGTCTCGATATTAATTGCAAACAGTTCACGTCGCACAAGCCGGCGGACCCGTAGTTGTTATCATCGCCGCTCTCGCACATTCCCGGAACAATATTCTCCACGTACATCTCTTTAATTCTATCGTTGATATTAATTTTCAACGCGCATTCGTGCAAAACCTCCCCAAAGTTCATCGGTGGTATAACCAACGGCGGTAAACTTTCCGGGTAAAACGCGTGTTCGTCCGGCGAAGTGTACCTTCGAATTTTCCCATCCATCTGTTCTCGTTCTCTCAACATAAACTCAATCATCGAGCTTCTCACGCCAGTTTTCGCGTCGTAACACGGCACATCGATAGAGTTCCTTTTATAAATCTTATCGTTCACTTTATACTGCGAGCGTTCGATTAACGCGAAGATTATGGAGTCTTCTTGACGAATGAGCGACTGACGAACGTTATCGAGTTTCAATCGGTCGGACAAATCCGCAAAGTTCGGGTCATCGATCGAACTCATCGCCGCGCATACTTTTACCGACTTTACCGACGATGGTGATCTTCTTCTACCGCTGCTGCTGCTAGTGTTGTTGGTGTTGTTGTTGTTGTTGTTAATGTTGTTGTTGTTGTTAATGTTGTTCAGATAAACCGAGGGCGAGAATCCACGACGGGAAGAAGAGAAAGAGGACGAAGAAGAAGAAGAAGAAGACGTCAACGACGAAGACGACGACGCTCTGCGACGACGATGAGTGGACGTGACGCTGCTTCCGCTGCTCAAACAAGAGCAAAGCGCAGAAGAGGACGACATGATGAGAGAGTTGGAACTAAAAGTGAAGAAGAAGCTTGTTGTTTGTATTATTTTAGGTGTTTTTTTTCCAAAACAAAAATGGGGGAACTGACTGACTTCCTCAGTGAGCACTCTTTCCTTGTCATAGTATCGCACGCGCTTGCGCGCCTTAGCGACGCTTTTGAAAATGTATATTTATAAAGTTATTTGTACAAGGTCTCGTGTAATGATATTAAAAATGATATATAAGATACGCAGTTGTTGTTGTTGTCAGTAGTTCTGTAACACACTATGATTTTATATTCGAGACGAAAGAGCGCTTCCTCCTTTCTCTCTCGTCCTTCTTTCGTTTATTTTATTATTCCCAACGCCGACCGCCTCGAGTTCGTCGAGGTGTCTTCGAAGGCCCTCCTCCATACGAAGTCGTATTCTCTTCTGCGGCAGAGCGACCTCTCTTTTGTCCCGTTTGTTGTCCACCGTACGATCCTAATCTACCACTACTTTGTCTTCGCGCCGCAGTCGACGGCGGCGGTAGATTTCTGCTGCTCAGTCTTCGTTGCTGACTGGTAGAGGGCGGTTCCTTGCTCAATTGCGAGTTATCAAACGATGGCCACATGGAAGTGACGTTTCGTTTTGCCCGTTTACCGTGGCCTAATTCTACAGCATTTACCGTGGATGCGAATCGCAGAGACGCCACGGTTTCTTCCGCGGATTCCTCCTCCGGAGCTACGTTTACAAACATGAGCGTCTTACCGTCGCCTCCCAAACATGGTGCTAAAAGATACGTCAACTTCGAATTTCTATACGGCACGTGCTTATCACCTCTCGCGATGGACGCAAAGACGTCCCCTAAACAAGAGAGTGACTTATTTATCGCGCACGCTTCTGACATTCGCGTGCCTTGGGCGCCCGAACGCTTCGTGCGCTCTGACCCGGCCAAGTCGACGAGATTCAAACATCCAGAAAGTTGCGTTCCTGTAGCAATGTGAACGCCAGTAATATATACTAAGAACAACGTGTGCGATCGCGAAGAGTGCGTGTTCATCTCTGTCGCTTCAACGGCTCGCGCAGCAGTTGCCTTTCGGACGAGAGCTGCCGCGGCTGAAACGGAATCGATGTATTCTCTCACGACGCCCGCGACGGTTGGACATCCACCTTCCGGAGCAGTGACGATGTTATATCGCTCGGAGTGCTTTGCGTTTGGCCCAGCTAATAAATCTCGAATTTGGTCGTTGTAGATTTCTACGTATGATGCTTCGATTTCGTACTCGTATCCTTTCTCAAGCAACTTTTCCTTGCGCTCGAGAATGGCACTCACCGCTCGTGGAATTATACCACGATCTTCGCCGTCTCCGGAACCTAACATAGTGTGCGTTTTCCCACTTCCGGTCTGGCCGTAAGAGAACAAGCACACTTTGTAACCATCCATCGCCGACGTAATCATAGACTCGACTTCCTCGAAAACTTCCGTTTGCGAGGCGGCGGCGTCAAACACGCGATCGAAATTAAATACTCTCGGTTCAAGTTCTGGAACCGTAACGGCGATTGAATCTTTGTCCAAAGCATCGACCGAGCAGTAATCTTCTTCACCAACGAACGGGGGACGCATGCGCGCGAATACCCGGACGTTTCCACGTAATTCTTGAATCTGGTTGTGCATCGCGCGTCGAATTTCTTCAGCCTCGAGTAACTGTTGCTCCATCTCTTGCAACCTGTCTGCGCTTCTCATGGCTTCTTCTTCAATCTTCTGCGCGCGTTTCAACGTCGTGTTTGCTTCCGCTTTCGCTCTTTCGGCTTGGTTCGTGAGATCCAACAACGTTTGGCTCTTTTGATCTGACTGAGACGTTCTCGACTTCAAGGACTCCACCGTCGCCTTGGATTCCTCGAGCTGTCTTGCGACTTCCTTCTCCTTTCTTAATGCGGCGTTCTTTTCCTCTTGAACTCGCAACAACTCTTCGCGCAAATTCAGCTCTGCTTGTGAGTTCACAGATGGATCAATCGCGTTCTTTGAGTGAAGGCGTTCGCGCTCTTCATCCACCGCGCGCTTAATCTTCATCTCGTATTCAACCGTCAACTTGGTAATCGCATCAGCTTTCTCACGAATAAACATCTCTTCCTTAGAGTGCATGGCAGACTGAACGGATTGTGCGATCGTATTTTCGAGTAAATTTGCTTTGGCTTCGTACTTTTTCCAGTTGGCCTTTGCAGTTTCCAACTCCTCGGAAGTCGCGGCGGGAACCGCACTCGCCATGCTCCCGGCGGCGGCGGCGGCCGCTTCCAGAGCAACAATCTTGAGGCGCTCGTTTTCGAGTGCTTCTTTCAACTCGTTGATTTGCGCTGAGTTTTGGGCAACCGCACCCGCTTGGATCTTTGCCTTTTCAGACGCCAACTGGGCTTGAGACTTTGCGGACATTTCAGCCAACGTCGCCTCGATAATCGCTTGCTTCTCATCCTCCATCTCGGCGCGCAAGTTCTCGACCGCTTCGCTGACAGCTGTCTCTCTCGCTTCCCCGGCTTTTCTCTCCAACTCGGCGGCGAGCTTTTCCATTTCGGCACGGTGCGTGCGCAAAGTTTGTTGTTTCGATCTCTCCATGAAAGTCTGCGCCTCCGCTCGAAGTTGCGCTTCCAAGGCGTCGCGCTCTGCTTCAGCCTCACTGAGTAACTGCTGCCTCAAATTTTCCAAAGCGATCGAAGACTCCTTCGTTAACACGGCTCGTTGCGACTCTAACTCAGCCTCGAATGCTTCCATCTTAGATTCAAGCTGCTTGTCGAAGCGTGCCTTTGCCTCTCTCTCCGCGGCGAGCATCGCGTCTTTGCTTCGCCCTTTCGAACTCTCCAGAGCCTCTCGCACTCTTTTCCCAGCTTCGGCGTCGAATTCGGCGCGTAACTTCGCAATGTCTTCTTTGTGTTTCAATTCAGTTTCTTGAAGAGTGACCATTTTGTCTTCGGCGGATAACTCTCTAAGCGTCGCGGCTTGTTCCTCCAACCTGAAGTCTAACACCTGCGCCGCCTTCAACTCCAATTGAGACCTCAAACTCTCCTTCGCGGATTCCATCTCCTTCGCAAAATTCGCCTGTGCCACTTCCATCGAAGCTTTGTGTTCTCGTTGCAACTCTCGCTCTTTTTCCACCAGCGCTTCCTTCTTTTCGCGAGCATATTTCTCGCTCAGCTTGTCCGCGTGTTCCGACAACATCGAGGCAATATCCTTCACCGAGGATCTCTCCGATTGATCCATCGACAAAGCGTCGCGAGCTCTGTTGACTTCGTTCTGGAGCTGCTCGTTGTTCTTCTCGGCGTGTGCGAGCGCCGTTTTTGTCGCTGCAATTTCCAACTCAGCCTCGTGCGTGGCTTGCTTCAACGCCGCCTGGTGCTCGGCGGTCAACTGCGCTCTCGTTGCTTCAGCCTCTTTGAGCATAGATTTGCAAATAAGATCGTGCTTCTCCTTTTGCTCGGCTAAGCGTTGATTCAAATCTTCAAATCGCTGATTAAAACCATCCTTGGATTCACCAATCTGCTCCTTGAGCTTCTCCTCCATTTGCAACTGCCACGCCGCCTTCTCGTTTTCCAACGTCTCCCTCGCTTCTGCCGTAAGCTGTTGTTCCAAATTTTCCACGGCCAGCTCTTTCTCTTTCGCCGCTTCAGCCATGATCTTGTCAATCTCGCTTTGTAAACTCTGCTCCAACGCTTCCTTCTCCGCCAACAAAGCGTTCTTCTCTTTCTCCATCATATCAGTCGTCGAGTTCATATCGTTCACCATCATTTGCAATTTCTCCCTCGACGCGTCCATCTCCCGCTTTTCTTGCGCCCACGAGTCTCGTTCTGCCGCGTACTTTTCGTTCAAACTTTCGTATCTACCTTTCAAGTTTGCATGCTCTTCTTTCAACTCGAACAGATTGTGCTTCGCTTCTTGCGTCTCCGCTCTCGCTTGACTCGCTTCATCCAAAGCCTTCTTCACATTCTGCGAAGCTTCAGCGACGCCTAAATCCTCCATGGACTTCAACTGCTCGTACTTGTGCGTCTCTTCTTGCAACTTCTGTTCTGCTCTCATGGCTTCATCGACTTTCGATTCCGCGATGGCAATCTTTTTGTTCAAGGCTGCCATCACCGCGCTGTGCTCTTCTTCGCGAATTCGCGCGCGCTCTTGTTCCAAGTCTTCCGTAGCTTTCGACAGCTTCTCTTCCGCCTCTTGCACTTTGAGCAGATGCTCTTGCGACTCTCTTTGCGTTTTTGTCAACTTTTCTCGCTCGGCGTGGATTTCAGCTAACTCTTGTTGCGTGTGTGGGATCGAGCCGGTGTTGTTCTCGGCGTTGCGCGCGGCTCTGAGCAAGTCTCGCTCGATCCTTCCAGCGCCAACGACGAATTGTTCTCTCAACTTTACCAAAGCCTTCAAAGTTTTCTTCTGCGATTGAACGTGCCCTAACAACTCTTTCATGTACTCCGGGGAACCTTTGTCAGACGTCGGTCTCCACGTGAGTAACTTCTCGATGAGCGCCGAGTAATTCTCGCCGCTGCCATCCTCCGGTTCGTACAACGACTTGCTCAAAGCTGCAATCTTCGATCGCTCTTTTGCCGCGGTGTTGAACACAAAAGTCCCGGTGTTATCGCCGTTGTTATAGTTTTGATCGTTCAACGCTCGCAAATTCGGTTTGACCGCAGATGAGACTCGCGATGCGGTTTTAGTGCCCTGTTTGTCAGTTTTCGCTCGAAACGCAGACATTCTGTCGAATTTTAAATTTTTGTAGGGGAATGGTGTTGGTTAGTTTTGTCAAAATGGTGCAAGGAGGCACGACGTGTTGATGATGATGACGACGATACCGTCCCCCCACCTAATGCGCACAGACACCAAACGCGCAAAAACCAAAGAAAGATCCGAACGCATATCGTCTGTGTTCAATCGCACGAATAACAACGTCGACGACGACATCCAAACGTCTTCGAGATTCTTAGCGCAAAAAGGAGAAAAAAAACGTCCGTTGGAAAGAGGGGTACAAACAAACACACACAAAAAAACAAACTGGATTGAATTTCACATACCTCGATTGTATCTTGTCCATCGTTTGCGCCGAACTCGGCGGCTTATTACCAGTCGCGGTGTTATTTGCATTCGCGTCCATCTCTTGCATCACTCGCGCCTTCGAGCGGGTGCGTGTGGCGGCAGAGCCACCACCACCTTCGTCGCTCATCATCTTTTTTGACGACAACTCTCCCCCTTTTTGGGCTTTTTCTCTTTCTTTCTTTCAAAATTGAGGAGTGACAATCTCTCTCTTCTCTTTTAAAACTCTGTGGTCGTGGCAACAAACAACAACCTTTATTATTCGTAGTAGCTCTTTCTCTTCGATGATGGTATTTTTAAACTCTTTCAGAGAGATGTGATAGTAGCGCGCGCGCGATGTGTGTGCGTGAGACAACGAACGAACGAACGAGAGCAATTTTTTCTTTTTGACGAACAAACAAACGTCTGTCTCCAAGAAAAAATCAGAGTTCATTTTCATACCCTAAATAGTACATTCGTGTTTTTTTTTGGGTCACTCTTTCTTGTCATACTTGTCATACCTAACTAATAAGGTCTCCTCCCTTATTTACGCGAAGAGCAACCCGAAAGAAGAGAGCACGCATTAACACGCATCATTAACACAAAAGAACGTGTCGACCGCGATTCTTTATAACTATGTAATAATTAGGTACCTGATAATAATAATAATATCAATACTAACGAAGATGATGATGATGTTGAGAGTTTGAGAGACCAGAAAGAGAGAGAGAGAGAGAAAGAGTTAACAAACAAAAAATGTTTCGTCGTTTAGTGCACAGGAACCCGCCGAAAGAGGAAGAGGTACAGCAGAGAAAAGAGATTTTGAGAAGAGAACCGACGACGGGGGAACGGTTTGCCGCTGGCGCGTGCGCGGGCGCCTTATCGAGATTCTCCACGGCGCCTATCGATAGAGTAAAACTGTTGTTTCAAATCCAATCGGATGGAGGGAATTTCACGTTCCAAAAAGGCATGCAGACGACAAAAAATATCGTGAAAAATGAAGGCGTGACGGCGTTATGGCGAGGCGCAACGCCAGCAATTGCACGAATCTTGCCGTATTCCGCGACAACGTTTGGGACATATAGCATATACAACAAGTTATTGATCAAAGCGATGTATGACGAAGACGATTTGGATTTCACGGAACAGCAAAGCGGGACGGTGCTTACGCGTTTCACCGCGGGCGCATTAGCCGGAACGACGGCGACGGCGTTGACCTACCCTCTTGATTTGTTACACGCCAGAAGTGCTGCGTTTGTGGACGGTGCTGAGTCGAGTAAACACTTAAAGCGGTTTAGCGGGTCTCTAACAGAAAGTTCGAGGGTGTTGTTCAGAGCCGTGACCACAGGGGGCGGCGTGAAAGCGCTGTACACGGGGATAACGCCGACGCTCATGGGGATTGTTCCGTACGGAGGGATTTCGTTTGCAGCGTACGAGACGTTAAAGAGTAGATTTGAGCTGAGCATTAGAAGGCATCCGCAAGCGTTTGAGGACCACCCGAGAATGTTGATCGCCGGGAAATTAGCCGCCGGCGCAACCGCCGGTATGATTGCGCAAACCGTCACGTATCCTTTACACATCGTTCGACGACGATTACAAGTCGGCGGCGTTTCGAAAAACCCCGCCTCACCGGCAGGGACGCCTGGGTGTAAACCGATGTATTCTTCGGTGTCGCAAGGCTTATTACGCATTTATCAAACGGAAGGTTTACGAAACGGTTTGTTCAAAGGTGTTACGCTGACGTGGTTGAAAGGCCCGTTGGCGAGCGCGTTGGGATTCACCGCGAACGATATATTTCAGAACATAATTCACGATGCTCGCGCGGAATTATCAAACTCGCCCCCCACGCCAACACCGGCGACGTACGACGAGAGAAAACAAATATCGAGTTTAGAAGCGCTCATCGCCGGCGCCACGGCTGGAGCGTGCGCGAAAACGACCATAGCGCCTTTAGATCGCGTCAAAATCATGTACCAAGTAGATCCAAACAGAAAGTTTACAGTAAACAGTGCGTTTGAGTTGGGGAAAAAAATAGTCAGAGAGGATGGGGTTATTGCATTATGGCGTGGGAATGGCGTGCAGATGCTTCGAGTCATTCCGTACGCGGCGACGAGTTTTTTCGCCTTCCCAAAGTATTTAGAAAAAACGACGCACTATCTGAGCGATGGAAACGAAAGTTCGGGAACGCCGACCTTTGCGCGATTCGTTGCCGGTGCGGTGTCGGGCGCGACAGCGACGACGTTGACGTATCCACTCGACTTATTGCGCGCGAGATTTGCGGCAGGTGCGGAAACGCACAAGAAAGCAGCCATTGAAGATTTAGTCGATATCATCAAGAAAAGAGGGGTTCGCGGATTGGCGTCTGGATTAACGCCTACGCTTTTAGGAATAATGCCTTACGCTGGAATTTCGTTCGCCACGTTTGAAACCTTGAAAGCGGCGTCGATAAAAATGAAACAGCATGAACAAAAAGATGGCGACGACGTGAAAATGGACGATTCCTCGTCGCGCGAGGACCTCCCGGTGACGAGCCGTTTACTGTTCGGCGGTTTTGCCGGTTTATTGGCGCAGACATGCACGTATCCGTTAGATATCATCCGACGACGAGTACAAGTACACGGGCAAGTGAATGGAACATCTTCCGTCGTAAGTGCACTCGTGCACATAGGCAAAACGGAAGGACTATCGGGACTGTACAAAGGATTGACGATGAATTGGATGAAGGGGCCTCTGGCGGTGGCCATATCTTTCACGACAAACGACATGGTGAAAGCTCGAATAAAGCAGTGGCACGAAGAGAACGACGAATAGTAGAAGTAGCAGATCAGCGTTGAATTGTAAACTAGTAGGCGCATTAATATAGCAAAATATTTATAAGACTTGAAAACTAAATAACGAAGTTTACCGCTTTCCCTGGAGCAATAATTCCTTTCTCGCAAACGATCTCGTCGATATCCTCCACGAGATCGTACGATAAGCACAGTTTACGCAAATTCGAAATCATTCCTGGTTCGATGACGAAATCTTGGATATCGTTGTGTAGCACGGAATCAATACCGACGCGTTCGTGAAACTTGATCGTTTCAGCAGCGACGAGCACCTGCACACCCCTACTTTTCGCCGCGTTGCAAAAGCTCGCAGATCCGGCTCGAGACATAATTTTCCCGTTCGCGAGGACGGCGCTCGCGCCAATGCAACAAACCATGGATTGGTCTGCTCCGTCTCTACTATTACTGAAGCGTTGAAAAACCACATCCATGCCGTGCATGAGCGTATATTCGCACGAAATGTCCGCATCGAGGAGATGATTTAACGTTTTTCGTCCCTCAAACGATGGCGCGGCGTCGACTATGGTGACGCACATGTTTTCGTATCCGCTCTCTTTTGCACGTATTAATGATTTCACAACCGATTCAGAATGTCCAAACGTCACCACGTGTTGAACTTGCTTCTCCGCGTAATAGGTCGAAAGTGTTTTGACGATCGTCTCGACCGCTCTTTCGACGTATTCTTTCAAAGTATCTTCGAGATGTTCGAGCGTTTTCTTCTTTTGAGCTTCAACTGTCATCATCTCCGCGTCGTCTCTGGCTTCTTTCAATTTCTCACCTTGAGAAAGTACTGCTAAGTGTGTTTTTAACGATTTCACGGCGTTCCCCATGCTCGTAGAAATCGGTCGAGCCTCTTGAATTCTCGAAATGACGTGGTTAATCAAAACTAACAACGCTTGCGAATAGCTCCCAGATTTGTGCGAGTACGATTGCACGACTTCCTTTAAACACAACAACAGTTGACGAACTCTGTTCGTACTTCCCACGCACTTTCTCGTTTGATATGCTTCTGCTAATCTTTCCACGCACGGATACTGAAACTCGATCAAATCGCGGTCGATTTTATTTGACGTGGACGTTTGATGCAAATTGAGGTGCGAGAAATGCCGCTCGCAAAAGTGCGAATCTTTGCGCGTCTTTGTCCGAACGTCCGTGAACGATCGATGCGTCTCGTCCGTGGAACCACCTCCTACTGTCGAGGCACTCTTATCGCCGCTACCACTCGGCGCGCTACCCCCTTTACTAGTAGTAGTAGTAGTGCTACCACCCTTCTCTTGCTTCTTCTTCGTCGCGGCGCTGTCGCTACTCTTCTCTTGTTCCTTCGCCGCTCTTTGCGCCTCTTGCTGCGCCCTTCGTTCTGCTTTCGACGCCACTTTTTGTAATTTCGGTTCCGGTTTCCCTTCTGAAGCCATTCTCGCCAGATGTTCTTGTCGTCTGCGTTCTTTTTCCTCAGCTTTTCGTTTCTTTTCTTCGTCTTTATCGCTCTCTGGAAGAGGAGGAGGAGGAGGGGCAGGAGCACCATCAGCTTCTTTTTCTTGCACCGGCTTTTCTTCTTTCGTCTTCTTCCTCTCTGGACTTTGTTGATGCAAAGAAGACACGTTTAAGACGCTTCCAAACCCGGCCGTGATGGATGCCACCGCGGCGTCGTCGTTCTCTTCTTTATTCGTCGCGACGACGACGGCACCATCGTTCGTACTGCTCCCAATCACCGCAGAGGACGACGACGTTGTTTTTTTACTGCCGCCGGTGTTTGTATTCGTCGTCGTGTTCCCGTCTTCTTCGCCGATGGTAAACCCAACTTGTCGAACAATCGGTTGCGGTTTAGACGACGACGAAGACGACGACGGCATCTCGTCCGTTCCCTTTTAGTCTTCTTTGTCTTCTTCTTCTTCCTCTTCTTCTTCTCTCTGAGAGGTTTTTTCTGACGAAGAAGAGAAGTCTTTTTCATTCGAAAAGTGAATTTGTTGAACACTTCACAGGAAGAACACACTTTTACGCAAAAGACAAAAGACAAAAGAAAGAAGAAAGAAGAATGATCTCGACGACGACGAGAACGAGAGCAGCGAGAACGAGAACCTTTGCCTCGTTTCCTTTCTTCTTCTTCTTCTCCTTCTTCTTCTTCATCTTCTCTCTCGTAAAAGTGGGGGCGTTTAAAGCGCAAGATTTCAAGACGTGCGAAACGTCGTCGTTTTGTAATCGCCACCGGGACGCCGCGCCGAAAGCGTATTCTATCGGGAAGTTGATTGTACCATCATCAGCAGCAGCAGCAGCGTCGTCGTCGTCGTCGTCGCAAGAGCGCAGTAATAGAAAGGAAGAAGACGAAGATGAAGCGTCATTCGATGTGTTCTTAGATGATATGAAAACATCGGTGGAGATGAAACTGAATGCGTACGCGAACGGTGCCGTGCGACTCCGGTTCGACGATATCTTACACCCGAGGTACGTGCCGAAAAATGTCTTGGTACCAGAGGAAACCGTGAAGGCGTTACAGACGAAATGGGTGGTAGAGAGGAACATGGAAAAGAACGCGGAGAGCGGGAAGACAGAAACGGTGTTGAAAATGGTTGCCAGCGGGATGAACGTTCGCGTTCGCGTAGAGCACGAAACGCCGCTGGCTGTGGTCGTGGAACGAGACGGTGTTGAAGTTATGGCGTTCAATCGAGAAGAGACGTTCGCGTTTGAGACGGTTGATGATGTGAGTGGTCTCGCTCGAGAAGGAGACAACACGGTAGAAACGTTCAACTCGCACACGGATTCGAGACCGTACGGAAACACGGCGCTTTCGTTCGACGTGTCGTTCCCGAACGCGACGGACATGTACGGTTTACCGGAACGCGCGACGAGTCTGAGCTTGAAATCTACGACTAAACGACCGTCGTCGCAAGAAGAGGTGGATCAGAAACTACATCACGAATCAGAACCGTACAGATTATACAATTTAGACGTTTTCGAATACGAATCGGAATCCCCTTTTGGATTGTACGGATCCATCCCGATGTTGCTCGCGCACGGGAGTAAAAATGTAAATGGAGCCGGGAAGGACGACGGCAAGGCGAGGGAGACGATATCGGCTGGCATGTATTTCCACAATCCGACAGAAACGTACGTGGATATCATTAAAGAGGAAAGTTCGTTAGACGAGCGCACGTCGCATTGGATGGCAGAATCCGGTGCGCTCGATTTGTTTTTGTTTCCAGGACTGGATTTTGCGAGCATTCATAAAATGTACGGCGATTTTCTAGGCACGACTGCGTTGCCGCCGTTGTTTTCTCTCGGATACCACCAGTGTCGCTGGAACTATCGCGACGAGCAAGATGTGGAGGAAGTGGACGCTGGATTTGATGAGCACGACATTCCATACGACGTCATTTGGCTCGACATTGAACACACGGACGGGAAAAGGTACATGACGTGGGACAGCACAAAATTCCCAACGCCGGAACGCATGATTAACGATATCGCAGAAAAAGGGCGCAAAATGGTTGTCATCATAGACCCTCACGTAAAGAAAGATGACAAGTATCCAATATTCAAAGAGGCCGAGTCGAAACAGTATTACGTGAAAAAGAACGACAAAACGACGGATTTTGACGGCTGGTGTTGGCCAGGCTCGTCCATGTATTTAGACGTCACGAGCCCGGACGTTCGTTCGTGGTGGGCGTCTAAATTTGCCTTGGATTCGTATAAAGGCTCGACGCCTGATTTATACGTGTGGAACGATATGAACGAACCGTCCGTGTTCAACGGGCCAGAAATTACAATGCAAAAAGATTTGATCCATCACGGCGAGGTCGAACACAGAGAAGTGCACAATGTTTTCGGCATGTATTATCATATGGCAACGGCAGAAGGTATCGAAAAGAGACAAAACGAACGACCATTTGTTTTATCTCGCGCTTTTTTCGCAGGGACGCAAAGAATAGGTCCGATTTGGACTGGCGACAACGCCGCAGATTGGGAACATCTCAGAGTCTCCGTTCCGATGGTCTTGACGCTTGGACTTACCGGGTTACCATTCTCGGGCGCAGACATTGGTGGTTTTTTCGGCAATCCTGATTCTGAATTGCTCGTTAGATGGTATCAACTCGGTGCTTTCTACCCTTTCATGCGTGGACACGCGCACATTGACACGAAACGTCGCGAGCCGTGGCTTTTTGGTGACGAAAATACAAACTTAATTCGCGAGGCCATTCGAAACCGGTACCGATTGTTGCCTACGTTTTACGCGCTCTTCGATGAAAACAGTCGATTAGGCACTCCAATCGTGCGGCCGTTGTTTTATGCATTCCCAGACGACACGAGAGTCCTTCGCAAAGATGATTGCTTCATGCTCGGCGACGCGTTGCTCGTATACCCAGTCATGGAAGCCGGGGCTTCCCAAATTGAAATATATTTACCAAAAGGCGTTTGGTACGACATCGATACGAACGAAAAGCACTTTGGTCCAAAAGAGTTCATGAAGAAAGTCACCATGCGCGACATTCCGCAGTTTCAAAGAGGTGGTAGTATTCTAATCACAAAGGAACGCGCGCGTCGTTCTACGAAGGCTCAACGAAACGATCCAATCACTATTTCCATCGCCCCGGACGAGAAAGGCAAAGCGCGAGGTGCGTATTACAACGACGACGGCATATCGTTCGCGCACGCGTCACCGAGTGGACGCAACAGGAAGAAACTGTGGTGGTCTCGTTACGCCCTCGCGACGAGCACATATGACCCGGTTTCATCGAAGGTACCATTTTTTATCGACGAAACCGAAGTAGAGCGCGTGCGCGTATTAGGAGATGACGAATTAAACGCGTCATGGAAACAAGCAAACTTAAATCCGCCTCGATCGCCACAAAAGAATACCAGCGACGTAGCTTTTGAAAGCAACGGCGTGCTGAACATTAACGCGCCGTTTTCGTCCATGCACGGCGTCTTTGTCATAGGATTAGTCAAGTAATTTATTAGAATAATACTTCAATTGTATTTTGTGTACGCACTGCGAGACTGTACGCCGATACACACGAACACAAAAGGAGAGTGTGCATCATCACTCTTTTTCTCTCCTCAAAAAAACAAAAGATGGATACGCAAATTTTACAAACACAATAAAACAAAACAAAAGAGAAGGAGGAAGATATACGAACGCCGATGATTGCGGTTGCTTCCACCTCATCACGAGGAGGAGTGACAGTTTCATCATCGACGTCATCCTTCGATCGTGCTTCGCTCGTCTCGCATCACGCTGCTGCTCACAAACATCAACGCCGGCGAGGAAGAACGCAAAGATTAAACGTCGTCGTTCACGAGCAACACGACAAAAGCGACAACGCTGAACAACAGTCACCTTCCTCGTCGTCGTCAAATCAAGGATCGTCTAAGGACGACCGCGGCGAGGATGATATCAGCACACGTTTTCGCGAATCGAAGATGAAATCGAAATCGTCAATGTCCGACGAAGACAGAGAAGAGGCTTTGGAACAAATGCGCGAATTGTTTATCCAACATCCAAAGGAAGGGAAAGTAGTGAACGAACTCGTCAAACAATTGAGAAACTACTCGCGACGCGACATAAATAAGAATAATAACGCAATAAAAGAAGCGCTGAAGGCACTGGAAGTACACAACGAGAGCGTCGACGAGAAGAGCGTGAGTTCAGGGACGTTGACGACGTGGGCAGTTTTACTCGAAAGCGAGAGGAACTATAAACTCGCTCGCGAAAAATTCGCTCTCGCGTGCGCGGTAGACTGGAAGAATTTCGCCGCTCCGCACGCATGGGGAATGATGGAACAGAAGAGAGGTAATTACGACAAGGCGAGAAAGTTGCTGATGAAATCTTTGGAAATAACGCCGAGGTCTACAACGTATAACGCGTTGGCAAATTTAGAAAATCGAGTCGGAGATAGAAAACAGGCGAGGAAGTATTACGAGAAATCCATCGAGAAGCAATCCGGGCGAAACGCTAGTGCTTCAAGTTCAGGATACACGCAATTTGCGTTGTTTGAAACTTCGTGTGGAAACTTTGACAAAGCGGAAGAACTGTTCGAGCGAGGATGGGCTCTTCTCGAATCGTCGAAATCTTCATCGTCCTCGTCTGAATCGGTACATTTATTGACGAATTGGGCAGACTTATTGAGTAAGCGCATGTTGACGCTGCAAAATCAAACTAATTCCGAGGTTGGCGATGTCGCGA
>Ga0209091_10002190_pt1 | contig 16606 bp, 15 predicted proteins | sample ArcticOcean_MG_C_6_FD_187438 | JGI IMG/M metagenome (GOLD analysis project Ga0209091, IMG submission 187438) | Marine microbial communities from western Arctic Ocean - ArcticOcean_MG_CB8_128 (SPAdes) (version 2) | ecosystem: Environmental > Aquatic > Marine > Oceanic | place: Arctic Ocean...
CAGAAAAAGTAGTTATTCTTAAAGATGCTGGAATTATGGTTGCACCTACCCCGTCTGATATGGGATCGACAGTAGCATCACTCTTAAAAGGCCGCTAGAAGTATAAATATATTTATCTGATTGGTCTATATAATAACCTAACTTAATTCAATACTTTTAAGCTAGTATTTAAAATGAAAAGCTCGAATGTTATATATCATCAAGCATCCGTAACTCGGCCAAGACGCAATAAATTAAATGGTCATCAATCAGTTGTTCTTTGGTTTACTGGCCTTTCTGGTTCTGGTAAGTCGACTCTAGCCCACGCTTTAGAAGAAAAATTATTTCAAAAAGGTTGTAGAACTTTTGTTCTGGATGGTGATAATGTGCGTCACGGATTAAACTCTAACCTTGACTTTAGTGAGGCAGGGAGAACAGAAAATATTCGCCGAATTAGTGAGGTTAGCAAGTTAATGCTTGAATCTGGTTCAATTGTAATGACTGCCTTTATTAGTCCAATCAATAAAGATCGAAGTGAAGCTAGAAAATTAATTTCTAATGATGACTTTATAGAAATTTACTGTAAAGCCAGTTTAGAGACTTGCGAGACTAGAGATGTCAAAGGTCTTTATAAAAGAGCAAGGGCTGGAGAGATTAAAAACTATACAGGTATAGACTCGCCTTATGAAGTGCCAGAAAATCCAGAGTTAGTAATTGATACAGATAATCAAAGCCTAGATGGTTCAGTATCTACCATTCTTAAATTTTTAGAGTCAAATAAAATAATTAACTAGCTTATTTCCTTACTGGTTTAAATAAGGTTTAAGGCCATCAATGAGTGGTTGAATATGTGTTTCATACTTTTTCCATGCTTCAGAGCTGCCTTGGTACATCTTCTCTCTGACTTGTAATGAGCTGGCAGTTTTTACAGCACGTTCATTTTTATGAAAGTCTAGACAGTTTTCATCCCAATCTAATTCACAATACTTTAATAATTTTTTGGTTTCTTCTTCTTGATTATTAGTTAAGTCTTCATAACAAATGTCATAAATTTTTCCTGGGAATTTTTTGTGCCAAAAAACCATTAATTCTGAATAGAGACTATAAAATTTAACTAAATCATCCATATTATAAGAATATCCATAGCCTGTTCCACGCCAATTAGATTTAAAAATTGACCAGCATATTGCCATAGGGTCTCTTTTTAGATGAATAATTTTTGCATCAGGAAATATAGAAAAAATAAAACCTATGTTTTGGAAATTTGTTGGTTCTTTATCTGTAATAATATTAGCAGAGGTGTTTAAGTTAGAAAGAGAATCTAAGTATTTTTCACGAATTATTATTAGACTCCTTTCAGAAAGCATATCTTTACCTTTTAATATTGGCTGTAAAAGTTTCATTAAAGTGCTTAATTCTCCTGCACCATAAACAGATGAATGACTAGAAATGATTTGCTCAACTAGAGTTGTTCCAGACCTGGGCATGCCAAGAATAAATATGGGGCGTTTAGTTGATATGTCAGTTTGTAGGGGATGTTTGATTGAGTTAGGTGTTTTAGTAAAGATTTCATAAATATTTGCAAATAATTTTTGTGATGAGCTAAAAGAATAATTTAGTTTTTCTTTGCGTAAGCGATTAGCTTCATGAAGATATTTGAAAAAATCATCTTGATTGCCCAAATTTTCATTAACACTTGCTAATGTGAAGTTTAATAAAATTAAGACAGATTGACTTACCCCATCGGCACCAAGAAGTAATTGCATTTTTACAAGTTGTTTTTTGCTGAAAATGTAGTGCTTAAATCTACTTAAGTTATAGTAAGCACTTGCAAAATTAGGGTTGATTAATAATGCATTTTCAAAAGCTTTTATTGCGCTATCAGTTTTATTTAAAGCTTTTTCAGAAAGACCAATACTATTATAAGCATTCACCAGTTTTGGATTGATTTCTAGTGATTTTTGATAATACTTAATTGCTTTTTCAAGATCTCCATCATTCTGAAAAATTACGCCACGAAAGTAAGAGGCTTCAGCATAATCAGGTTTAATAACTAATGCTTCATCAAAGCTTTTTCCTGCCTCTTGGTTTTTTCCTAATTGCTTAAATAAACGACCTAAATTATTATATGCCTCAGCAAAATTAGGGTTGAATTCTATTGCCAATTCAAAATGTTTAATGGCATCATTATATTGCTTAAGGCTTGCAAACGCATTGCCTAGATTATAATGCGCATTTGGATATTGATTTTTAATACTAATAGCATTCTTGTAACTCCTAATAGATTCTTCAATTTTATCAAGCTTCCTTGCTGTAACTCCAAGGTTATAATGAACTTCCGCATAGTCTGGCTTTAGCGTTAATGCTTGCTCGTATCTTGAGGTAGCTAAATCTAGCTGGCCGTTTGATTTGTAAAAAGTACCACTAACGTTTAAAAGTAGTGGCGATAAAGGGTAGTCTATAATTAATGACTCTATTTCAAAAATCGCCTCCTGCTTTTTTCCATTTGAGAATTTATCAATAATTGATTGAATAAGGTCTTTAGGGGGCGCTTGATGATTTTTAATATCTGGAAGGCTATTAACTTTTTTATTCATTTTAATTATAGTGGTGATTAAAAATATATATGATCAAACTCTAATTATTATTGAGATGTTTTATAGATATATATAAATAACGTCATTTAATTTTGTAATTACATAATGAAGAGGTGGTATGCTTTATTTAGCTTACCCTTAATAATTTTTAGAGGGTAGCTTTCCTAGGTCTTGAAATACGCCTCCAAGTTTATAGTGTGCTTTATAATAACTAGCGTTAATGGTTATTGCCTTTTCATAATACTTTACAGCATTATCAAATTGCCCAAGTCCTTGATAGCAGGCCCCACTTATATTTGATAGCAAAGATTCACCAGGAAATTTCTGGTCTAAGATAGCAGTTTTTCCCAAAGTATCTTGAAACTTCCCAATAGAAAGAAGTGAAATAACAGAATCAATTTGTTCTGGTGATAAACTCTCTTTTTCCATTATGATAAACAACCAAGAATTTTCATCATTGGGTTTAAATGGACTTTGTATTTCTTCCATACATCAGAGCTTCCTTGGTACATCTTATCTCTGACTTGTAATGAGCTTGCTGTTTTAACAGCACGTTTGTTTTTATGAAAGTCAAGACAGTTTTTATCCCACTCTAATTCACAAAAGTTCAATAATTTTCTGGATTCTTCTTCTTGATTATTAGTTAAGTTTTCATAACTAATATCATATATTTGGTTAGGAAATAATTCATGCCAAAAAGCCATCATTTCAGTATAAGAATTATAGAATCGTCCTAAATCTTCCATATTATATGGAAAACCCATGCTTTTATCAGGAAAGTAAAGCTGATAAATTGACCAACAAGTAGCCATGGCATCTCTTTTAAGGTGAATAATCTTTGCTTCTGGAAAGGCCTTTAGAATAAACCCTATGTTTTTAAAATTTGTAGGCATCTTATCAGTAATAATTCCTTCAGATGCATTAAGGTTTAATATATTGTTCGAATATCCTTGGCGTATTGACAAAAAGTTTTCTTCAGAAAGGGAGTTATTGTGGGTCACATAGTCATTCATTATTGGCGCAATAAGATTATCCAATGCACTCAATTCTCCAGCACCATAAACTTTATGATGACTGGAGATAATTTGCTCTACTAAAGAAGTGCCAGAGCGAGGCATTCCAACAATAAAAATTGGACTAAATTTTAGTGGATTATATGATGATGAATTTTGTATGTTTGATATAAACATTTTTTTAAATAGTGAGTGGTCATTTAGGTCCATGTCAATGGAATAATTTAATTCTTCTTTACGTAATTGATTTCCTTCATTTAAGACTTGAAATAATTTATCTTTTTCTCCTAAATCTGCATATGCTTTTGCCAAAGCAAAGCATAAGTGAATGCGCTCTGATTGGCTAAGGTTGTTAGTAGATAAGAGAGATTGCATTTTGATAAGCTGTGTATCACCTTTTTTATAATTCTTCATTGAGGCTAAATTTCGGTGGAATTCAGTATTATCAGGATTTATAGCTAGTGCATGTACATAGCTACTAAATGCTTCATCAAATTGACCCAACTCTTCAAGAATATTGCCTATATTATTATGTGCGTCATCATAATTTGGATTAATTATTAGTGCTTGTCTAAAAGAATTTAGTGCTTCATCACTTTGGCCAAGTTCATATAGAGTGACGCCAAGATTAAAGTGAGCTTCATCATAATTTGGATTGATAGCGAACGCCTGCTTATAATAATTAATTGCTTCATGAAATTGAGTAAGTTTATTGAAAGTAACACCAAGATTGTTATAAGCCTCAGCATTCGCAGGATTAATAGATATTACTTTTTCATAACACTTAATCGCTTCATCTAATTGACCCATTTCATGGTAAATAATTCCTATATTATTATTTGCATCAACATAATCTGGATTAATTGATAGCGCTTGTTTATAAGAATTAAGTGCTTCATCAGTGTGGCCAAGAAAATTAAGGGTATTTCCAAGATTATTGTGGACCTCAACATAATCTGGCTGAATCTCTAATGCCTTTTTATAACACTTAGCTGCCTCATCAAATTGCCCCAGTTCATGCAGAGTAATGCCTAAATTATTATGCGCCTCTGCATAGTCTGGCTGAAGAGCTATTGCTTGTTCATACGATCTAACTGCATCTTTCAATTGCCCCAGATCTTTGTAAATAATGCCAAGGTTATTGTGTGCCTTAACATATTTTTTTTGAAGAGCTAGTGTCACTTGATAGCTCTTAATGGCATCATTTAGTTGATTGAGATCTTGAAGAGTTAGCCCAAGGTTGTAATGAGCATCAGCAAAGTCAGGTTTAATTGCTACAGCCTTCTTAAAACATTTGACTGCAATCTCCAGCTGGCCAACATCTTTGTAACAAACACCACTGATATTGTGAAGTAATGATTCGTTAGGATTATGACTTATTAAAGTTTGAACGTTATCAAGTGCCTCACTTATATGTCCAGAAGAATAAAGTTCAATAATTGAATTAATTTTATTATTTAGAAGAGTAGGTGAGTTCATATTCAAGCTCTAATTAGAGTTGAGTTCTTTTAATTTATCATGCGCAAGGAGGTTTTTGGGCTCTATAGATATGACTTGCTCAAAACACTTGATAGCCTTATCTCTTTGTCCAAGATCTGCTAAGGTAACGCCAAGATTTAAATGAGCCAAAGTATAGCTTGGATTAATTTCTATAGCTTTTTCAAAATTTTTAATTGCATTGTTGATCTGGCTAAGTTTTCTATTAGCAACACCTAGGTTATTGTGTGCCTCAGAAAAATCATATTTATATGCTACTGCCCATTCTAAATGCTCAATCGCATTCTCATATTGATTTAAATCTATTAACGTAACCCCAAGCTTATTATGGGCCTCAGAATAACTTGGTAAAATTTCTACTGCTCTTTTAAAGCTTTTAGCTGCATGATCAAGCTTACCAACCGATCTCATAACAATCCCATGATTCAAAAATGCTTCAGCATAGTCTGGTTTTATTGAAATTGCGGTCTCAAAGAACTGTGCAGCAGGGTCAAACTGTCCTAGTTTGTTGTAGCAAGCGCCTAGTAAGTTGAATAGTAATGGTACATTAGGATAATTTTCATTCAAGGCTTTAATCATAGCAATCGTCTCATCTATCTTGCCACTAGAATATAGACCAATAACTAAATCAACTTGCTCTTTTGGTAGCGAAATTTGTTCTTTGTCGTCATTTTTATTTTTCATTTTGGATTTTTATTGTTAAAATAATTAGATTAATATCTTTTTTATCTATATATTTATTTTACATATTATCATATTTTTCTGTAGTAATATACTATCAAAATGACCACATTAGATTTGAAAGAAAATCAAATTAACTTTGTAATTGAGCTGTTCTCAAAAGGTGAAATAAATAAAGCGCTTGATGCTGTTCAAGAATTATTTAAAGAATATCCTAATGAACCATTACTCTTCAATATTAGTGGTGCCTGTCATGCCGGTTTAGGGCAATTAGATTCTGCTATAAAGGATTATGGAGCGGCTATAGCAATTAAGCCAGACTACGCTAAAGCACATTTTAATCTAGCGGGAGCCCTTCAAGATCTTGGTAAATTAGACGATGCAGTTAATAGCTATGAGAAAGCTTTAGAAATTGAACCAGACTATGCTGAAGCGCACAATAACCTTGGAAGTGTCTTTAAAGATCTTAACCAAAATGATGCAGCAATTAAGAGCTATAAGGATGCGCTAGTAATTAAGCCAGGTTATGTTGAAGCTCAATACAGTCTTGGAATTATATTTCAAGATATTGGTCAGCTTGAAGCTGCTATTAAATGCTATGAGGCAGTATTAACCATTAAGCCACATTTTGCTGACGCATTCAATGCTCTTGGTACTTCATTCATGGATCTTGGTCAATTTAATGAGGCAGTTGAGTGCTATAAATCGGTACTAAAAATTAAACCAGACTCTGTTGAGGCGATTAATAACCTTGGCATTGTATTCTATAAGCTTCATCAATTCGATAATGCTATTGAATGTTATGAGAAAGCAATATCCTTTAAGCCAGATTTTGCTGATACATATAATAATATGGGGGTAGTTCTCTTAGATCTTGGCCAATTTAAGGAGGCAGCAAATAGTTATAAGTTGGCACTAAAAATTAAACCAGATTTTTTTGAGGCGATTAATAACCTTGGTATTGCATTCTATAAGCTCAATCAATTCGATAATGCTATTGAGTGTTATGAGAAAGCAATATACCTTAAGTCAGACTTTGTTGATGCTTATGCTAATCTTGCATCGGTGTTGAAAGATCTTAAGCGATTTGATGAAACTCTTGCAATATATGAAAGTGAGATTATTCGCAATTCTAATTTAGATTTTATCTTAGGAGAATTATTCTATATCAAAATGCATCTTTGTATCTGGGATGACCTTCCAATTCAACTCAATGAATTAACTAAAAAAATTAATAATAGTGAAAAGGTTGTAAGTCCTTTTATAATATTGGCGTTGATTGATGATCCTGAGATTCAGAGAAAGACTTCTGAAATCTATGTAAGTGATAAGTTCCAAAATAATGATGTTTTTCCACCAATAGGCATTTATCCTAAACATTTAAAGATTCGAATAGGTTATTTTTCAGCAGATTTTAGGGAGCACCCAGTTTCATCTCTAACTGCAGAACTCTATGAAACTCATGATCGAGATGAATTTGAAATCTATGCATTTTCTTTTGGACCAAATACAAATGATGAAATGAATCTTCGAATCAAAGCAGGTGTGGATCACTTTCATGATGTTCACTCAATGTCCCATAAAGAGATTGTAATGCTTTCAAGATCTTTTGAAATCGATATTGCTGTTGACTTGGGAGGGTTCACCCAAAATGCCAGAACAGAAATATTTGCTATGTCGGTAGCTCCGGTTCAAGCTAGCTATATTGGAGTGCTATCGACAATGGGGGTAGATTATTATGATTATTTATTATCAGCTCAAGGAATGATTCCTGAAAATAATCAAAAATACTTTTCAGAAAAAATCGTGTATCTTCCAAGTTATCAGGTTAATGATTCCAAAGAGCCACTGCCAGAGATAACCTTTACTCGAAAAGAGCTCGGGCTACCAGAAAAAGGATTTGTCTTCTGTTGCTTTAATCATACCTATAAAATAATGCCGACTGTTTTTGATAGTTGGGCGCGAATACTTGCAGATGTTAAAGAAAGTGTGCTATTTATCTATGTGGACAATGAGCTAGCAAAAACAAACTTAATAAGAGAAATAGCCAACAGAGATATTGACCCTGGTAGACTTATTTTTGGAGGAAGATTACCAAGACCAGAATACTTAGCAAGATACCGAGCTGCAGATCTTTTTTTAGATACTCGTCCTTATAATGCAGGAACTACTGCAAGTGATGCTTTACGAATGGGACTCCCAGTTTTGACCTTGGAGGGTAATTCTTTTAATAGCAGAGAAGCGGCAAGTATCTTAAGGTCTCTAAATTTACCTGAGCTAATTACAAGTTCAGAAAAGGAATATGAGTCACTTGCTGTTGAACTAGGTAATAATCCAGAGAAACTTAGATTCATTAATGAAAAGCTATTGAGCAACTTATCCACAGCACCTTTATATGACACTCCTATGTTTACAAAAAATCTTGAATTTGCTTTTACACAGATGTATTACAAATATCAGAAAGGATTAGAGCCAAATCATATTTATTTAAACCAAAATAGCCCCGAGGTATTGAAATAATCATCTTATAAATAATATTTTTTTACTGTTTTCTATTTATATTAAATATTAATTTTATGCATGATCAACAATGCTAAGTTTATTATGAATATCAATTAAAATGATGATATGAAATCACTAAACATTATCATTCCAGAAAGAATGATAGGAAATAGGCTAGATGCTTCGCTATCAGAAATGCTTCCAGATTATTCTCGTTCAAAAATAACTACATGGATTAAATCTGGCGATGCTTTAATTAACCAAAAGACTTTTAAGCCAAAGGATAAAGTGAGCGGCTCTGAAATTGTTTTTTTAACTTTAAACCAGAAGCAAAGTAATGACTGGATTGCTGAAGAAATCCCAATAAATATTGTTTATGAAGATGAGGATATTATTGTAATAAATAAGCAATTTGGGCTTGTTACTCATCCAGGCGCAGGAAATTGGAGTGGGACATTGGCAAATGCTCTACTTTATTATGATCCAGCTTTAGCATCTCTTGATAGGGCTGGTATTGTGCATCGATTAGATAAAAATACTTCAGGCTTAATGGTTATTGCTAGAAATGAAAAGTCACAAAAGCTTTTAGTTGAGCAGCTCCAAAGTCATTCAGTTGATAGGGAATATTCTGCCATAGTGTATGGGCATATGATTGCTGGAGGAACCGTTGATGATCCTATTGGCCGGGATCCTAAAGATAGGGTTAAGCAGGCTGTCTCAATGAGTGGAAAAGACGCGACAACTCACTACAGAGCAATTGACCGGTTTAAAAGTCACACCCATGTGAAAGCAATTTTAGAAACTGGTAGGACTCATCAAATACGTGTTCATCTTTCTCATGTTGGGCATTCTCTGATTGGGGATCCAATGTATGGAGGCCGTGTGCGCTTTCCAAAAAAAGCAAGTGAGGAGCTAAAAGATTCCCTACTTAATTTCAACAGGCAGGCGCTTCACTCAAAAAAGTTAACTCTTACTCACCCTATTTCAGGAGAGTTAATGTCATGGAAAGCACCCCTGCCAGATGACATGTCAGGGTTATTGGAAGTCTTAAAAAAATTCGATTCCTAATAATTTGACTTTTTAAATTAATGAGTTTTTTACCAAATAATGTTAAATTACTTTCAACTCCAAGAATCTTGGAAGGTGGGAGCAGTAAAGGTAACTTTGATAACTTTAATTTGGCGCTTCATGTTGATGATGAGCTGAGCTCGGTATTGGCAAATCGTGACTTATTATTGAGGTGCTATAATTTACCCTCTGCTCCAGTATGGATTAATCAAACTCACTCAAATACGAGTGTTGATGCTGATTCAATATCATCAATAGTTAATGCTGATGCAAGTTATAGTAGGAAGCTTGGAACAGTTTGTGGAGTGCTTACGGCAGACTGCTTACCAGTTTTTGTTTGTAATAAGGAAGGCACCGCTGTTGGTATTGCTCACGCTGGCTGGAGGGGTTTAGTTGATGGAATAATTGAATCTTTAATTGAGTCGTTTAATTGTAATGGAGAGGACTTAATAGTTCACTTAGGGCCAGCAATTTCTCAATTATCTTTTGAAGTTGGCAGCGAGGTTAAATCTCAATACCTTTCTAAAAATAAAAATTTTGAAAATTGCTTTACTTATTTAAATAATAAATATTATCTTGATTTGTATGATGCAGCAAGGGTAGTTCTCAAAAGCTTTGGAGTTAGATCTATTAGTGGTGGTAATAGGTGTACCTATAAAGAGTCAGATCAATATTTTTCATATCGAAGAGATGGTAAGTTTTCAGGTAGGATGGCGCACCTAATATGGATGGAGAGGCACTAGGAGGCTATTTCTTTCTCTTTGCCTTTTTCACTAAATTTCATTTCTCCACTATCTTTTTCGAGTAAGTAATAGTGAAGTGATTTCTGTTTGCGCTGCTTTTGTTGAGTGATACAGCCACGAACTTCAAAATCGTTATTAAGCTCTATATCGTCGTAGGAAGTGTTTAAGCACTTCAAAAGCTGTTTTCCATTTTTTGATATAAACTGACGGAAATAAAGTTCATCATTGAAATCAATAATGACATAAGCTTCATTATGAATTGGCATTCCAGGATCGACAATGATAATGCAGTTTTCACTGAATTCAGGTGACATCATATCACCAATATTTTGCAGCGCATATGGCTCTGAATTAGTTGAACAGGTACTTTGAAATAAAGCCTTTGGATTATCTAATGTTGACATTTAGGGCAGTAATAAGTGGCTCTTTGATTTTGTACAATTTTTTTAATTTTACCACTACATTTATTACATGGCATATCTTTTCGGTCATAGACAGATAATATTTGATAAAAATAACCAGCCTCGCCATCCACATTAGAAAAGTCATTTAAGGTAGTACCGCCATTATTAATTGATTCTGATAAAACTTCTTTGATGCATTTAACAAGAATCTTGTAGCGCTTTTTTGACGTTTTCCCTGCCTCTCTTTTAGGAGATATGCCAGCTAGAAATAAACTTTCTGATGCATAGATATTTCCTACCCCCACAACGATACTACTGTCCATAATGAATGTTTTTATGTTTTTTGTTTTGCCAATGGACGAATTGAAGAGAGAGTTTTCATCAAACTCATAACTTAAAGGCTCTGGGCCTAGTTTTTTAAGGAGCGAAAGCTGCTCATCGTATTTTTGCCAAAGGATTGAGCCAAATCTACGTGGATCATGAAAGCGCATACTCGTTTTATTATCTAATTTGAGCTCAAAATGATGATGTTTTTTTAGAGGCTCAATATCAGGGACAACACTAATTGAACCAGTCATTCCAAGATGCATAACCAGCTGTCCATCAGTAAAGTCAATTAGTAAATACTTTGCACGTCTTGATATTTTCTGGATAGTTTGGTTTTTTAAGGTAGCTACAAGATGTTTAGGAATTTCCCAGCGAAGCTTTTTTTTATAGATATGAACCGATGTAATTTTTCTATCAACTATTAGAGGCTCTAGGCCTCTTCTAGTAGTTTCAACCTCCGGTAGTTCAGGCATGATTTTTATTCCAGGTCGTTAACTAATGCAATCTTTTTAGTTGCACTAAAGTCAGTTTTTCCGCTACCTAGTTTTGGAATTTCATCAACATTTAAAACATTTGCTGGATGATAAAGAGGATTTATTTTGGCATCCGAAAGTATTTTTTTAAGCTTAATTTTATCCATGTCTTTTGTGGCAAGAAGTACAATCTTTTCACCCTTACGTTGATCTGGAAGGCATGTTGCGGCAATTTCTAGGTCTGCATCATTACAAGCATCTAATATTTCCTCTTCAACTGTTGTTAAGCTAATCATTTCGCCAGCTATCTTAGCAAACCTTGAGTATCGATCTACAATCGTTAAAAAGCCATCTTCATCTAAATGTCCCTTATCTCCAGTTCGATACCATCTATAGCCATCAATTAGTTCAATTACCTCAGCCGTTTTTTCTGGCATTTTGAGGTATCCCTTCATGATTTGTGGACCGCCTATTAAAATTAACCCATCTTCACCATTTGCAATAGGATCAAGGGAGTCTGGATCAACAATTCGAAACTCAGTGCCACTAAATGCTCTCCCGACGGTGCCTGGTCTATTGCGTAACTTTTCAGGGTTTGAGTCAGTTGCAGCAATATCTGGTAAGTTGACTGATGCTCCTGGAGAGGTTTCAGTCGTCCCATAACCTTCATAGACAGGTATGTTAAATTTTGACTCAAAGCCTTCCCTAACTTCTGACCTTAATTTTTCAGCGCCAGCAACCACAAGACGTAAAGACTGCATAGATTTAGAAGTAACTTTTTTATTTATAGAATACATTCTTAAAAAAGTAGGTGTTCCAACAAGAATGGTTCCTGAGTATTTTTCAATTCCAGATGCAATCGTTGCAACATCTTTTGGGTCCGCATGACAAACAATTGGAATGCCTTCGGAAAGAGGCATCAGAGTTGTAATAGCAAAGCCAAATGCATGAAAAGTTGGAAGGGTAGACATAATAACATCCGTATTAACAGCGCCTAATTCAATCGCTGCTTGTTTGGCGTTGGCTGCAATGTTACTGTGTGATAATTCAACACCTTTAGGAGACCCTTCAGAGCCACTGGAAAATAATATAGCTGCGGTATCGTTCATTGATACTTCTTTAAAGTAACTTTTTCTTATTAGGTTTGTTGGCATTAAAATTGCTTTTAAAAGCGTAGATAGCCTAGTTAAAGTAGAAATTTCTTCTTTAATATCCTCCAGCATGAGAAGCTTCGAGTTTGGAAAAAATGATTCCAAGTTCATTCCTCTTTCAGCCATCTTATCTAAAAACTTGCGTGACGTATAAATATGTTTTACTTCAGCTTGTTCAGCTGCTGACTGCAGTGCTTTTTTACCAGCAGTAAAGTTGAGGTTAACAATTGTCTTTCCGAGTGCAAGTATCGCCATGGAGGCAATTGCTCCACCACCACTACTGGGAAGTAATAAGCCAACATTTTTTTCTGGGCTATAGACTGCAATTTTTTTTGAGAATAAAAGAACCCCAGTTAAAAATTTTTTATGAGATATCTCTACTCCTTCTATGTCAGCAACAGCAAAGGCAGTACTTGATTTTTTGGCATTTTTAAGCCAAGCTATATGAATAGGATCAAGCGTTAAAGGATAATCTTGCCACTCTGCAAAAGAACTGGGAGGATTCGACATAATTACTAACCTCCAAGCATCGCCTTTTTCAAATTTTTCTGAATTGGGTTTTTAGATAGCCAGATCCCAAAGAAAGCTTTTTTAAATTCAATTCCAGGAACTGTATCGAGGTATGTAGAATTTTTAAGCACATTAGTTCCTGTGCCTGGCATGTAGATAAATTCAAAAAAATCACTATCAGTAACATCACTATTAAAGGTAGAGATGAGTTGCTCAATTTCTTCAGTAATAGGACCGATATTGTTTCCTGTTGATTTGACTAATCCTGAGTTCAATGCATCTTTCATAGCATCTGTAGTAACCATAGTGGACGTCACATCGAGACGAATAGCCATTGCCTCATTGCTAGTAAGTATTTCTTCAGCATTACTACTCTGAGAACCTAGATAAAGACTTGTATCATACACTTTCATAAAGAACTTTACACGGGTACCCTGACCATTAAGCATTAGCTTTGTCCCTTGGTACTCCATAGAACTGGGAGCTTCTGCAGCATTAATTGGCGATAATATAAATGCGCTAATTAAGATTAATAATGGAAGTAGTATTTTTGATTTAATTGTCATTAGTTATTCCTAAATTTCATTTAAAGTTGAGTATATCGTATTATAGATAAAATTATAAAAAAACCTTTACCTATGAATGAACTATTTATAATGGTGGCTTTATAACTAAATTAAAAAATACTATGAACCCATTAACCTCTGTTAAAGGCACCATCGTTTCAGGCTTTGTTTTAGCAATCCTTGTTGCATTTTATTTGTCACCTGAAGGCTCATCTTTGATTCAGCGTAACCTCAGCGTGTGGATTCATGCACTTGCAGGCGTTACATGGGTTGGACTGCTCTATTATTTTAATTTTGTTCAGGTTCCTGCAATGGCAGATGCACTAGCCGATGAAGGCGGTCCAGGTCCTGCTGCAATTGGTAAGTATGTGGCGCCAAGAGCGTTACTATGGTTCCGTATGTCAGCAGCTGTAACATGGTTAACAGGAGCATGGGCTCTTTCATTGGGCTATGGCTTCACTAACGCATTCCTTTTGAAGCCAGGTGCTGAAATGATCGGCTTAGGTTCATGGTTAGGAACGATTATGCTTTTTAATGTTTGGGTTCTTATATGGCCAAACCAGAAAAAAATTCTTGGAATGGTGGAAGCAAGCGCAGAAGAAATTGCCAAAGCTAAGTTCACTGCTGCAATGGCCTCGCGTACTAATGTAGTCCTGTCGGTTCCAATGCTTCTTTGTATGATTGGTGCTGGTCACGGCGGTTATTTGTTTTAAGCAACCAAGATTAAGTTAAGTTTTTAAAACCGGGTTCGCCCGGTTTTTTATTGCATGAGTAAAAAAACAACAAAACTGCAAAAAGGTAACAAAAAACTAGTTAATTAAATTAATGGGCAATAATACTGGCGATTAATGTCTTAATATTTATCAGTGAATCATGAATTTAAGGTCTATTCTAAAGACGTTAAAGCTAAAATAAGTATGAGTTGTTGAATAAAAACAACTAAATGTATTATTTTTACAAATAGTTGTTGACATTGTCCTAGGAAGTGGTTATTATTGTTTTATTGTCATTAGTAAGAGTGGCAAAAGGATGCTAAGGAAGACCTTAGCAATTAAAATATTCTAAATGGAGAATAAAATGAAAAAACTAATCGCACTATTCGCGGTATCTGCAGTTGTATCTACATCAGCTTCGGCAGCTATTGCACTAAGTGGAACGGCTTCTGTATCATATGATGATAACGGAACTGCTCCTTCTGGTACTTCTTATGACGCTGACTTAAGCGTAGTAGGAACTGCTGGAACAACTACAGTAACAATCGGTATGGACGTTGAAGGACGTAATGCTACTATTACTGGTGCTGACATGGCAACTACAATCGGTCCAGTAACTATTGCTGCTGATATGCATGATGAACTTTCAATTGCTACAACTTATGTAGCTGGTGGTCAGATATTTGAAGGTAGTGCTGCAGATGATACAGGCGTAACTATTAGCGTAGACGCTCCAATCGGTGACGCAACTGTTGGTGTTGATGACACTGGAGTCTTGACTGTTTCAGGTACTTGGTCTGGTATTACTATGAGCTCTTCAACTGGTGATTTAACTACTGTTTCTGGTAGCATTGCTGGTATGGACGTTAGTGTAACTAACGATGCTGGTTCAACTACTTGGTCTTTAGGCACAACAGTAAGTGGTGTTGCTTTGACTCTTGCTAGCAGCCAGAAAGTTACTGCTACATTCGGTCTAGCTGGTAACACAATGGTTGTAACAAGTGTCCCTAAAGTGAATGCTGCAGCTCAAAAAGATGGTAACTCTTTAGGTACTCATGCTACTAATGGTTATGGTTCATGGATTGTTAATTCAGTTGCTGCGTATTCAACTGTTGCAATATCTCGTTCTTTAACTTCAGGTGCAACATTAGCTGCTACATATAGCACGAAGGATGATTCACTTACACTTAAGGCTTCTGTTGCATTCTAAATTCGTTTAGATTCAGCGGTTGACTTAGGAATAAGTTAATATTCGTAAAACCCAGAGCTTGCTCTGGGTTTTTTATGTCTATTTAAAAATAAGCTCAGTGAAAATAGATAAAATATACTTACTTTAATAGTTAAACAAATTATGTTTTTTCATCTTAAAAATCGCGCACTTCTAAAGGTATCTGGCTCAGATGCTGAAACCTTTCTTCAGGGGCAGCTCAGCAATGATATTAGTAAGCTTGACGCATTAAGCGTTCAATTAAATGCCTATTGCCAGCATCAGGGAAAAATCTTAGCATTGTTCTGGGTAACCAAAAATAAGGATAGTTTCTTCCTGTCATTTCCATTAGAGTTGCTTGAGGCCATAAAGTCAAGGCTTCAAATGTTTGTCATAATGTCTGATGTCTCTATTGAAGACGCAACAAATGACTATATTCAGGTCGGGTCTATTGGTGAGACTCACCAAAAAGCATTGGTTATTAATGATAAATTATCACTAATAATTACTGACAAAAAAAACACTAGTAAATTTAATATGGAGCCAATAGAGTATTGGAATATGGCTTGTATTGATTCCTCTTTGCCAGAAATCTTTTCAATTACTAGTGAAAAGCTAGTGCCGCAGATGCTTAATTTAGATATCAATGAGTTTGGTGTTAACTTTTCAAAGGGCTGCTATCCCGGTCAGGAGGTCGTTGCGAGGCTTCATTATCTGGGCTCTGCAAAACGTCGTCTTTTTGCCTTTGAGCTTGGTTCAGATCTAAATGTTGGTGATTCTCTTTACTGCGCTTCTTCAAAATCTGCAAAAGCCCGAGGTGCTCGATATAAATCTAGCGGAATGGTAGTATTTAAGTTAAAATATAATTCGAATTTTTATTGCTTGGCTACCCTTGATGTTGAGATTCAAGATGAAAAAATAACCCTTAATAATGAACAAGGTCCACTACTAAAAAAAATAAATAATGAATAAAATCTTACTAATAATGCTTGGCTTAATCCCAAGCCTAACTTTTGCCTCAACGGATGCCGTAAATCTTGATCTAACGAGTCACTGGGCTGGTTATCTTGCCGTAACGTTATTTGTTATTGCTTATGCCTTTGTGATGCTTGAGGAGTTCACGCACTTTCGAAAATCAAAGCCAGTTATCTTGGTCGCGGGATTAATCTGGGGAA
>Ga0209091_10002194_pt1 | contig 16598 bp, 15 predicted proteins | sample ArcticOcean_MG_C_6_FD_187438 | JGI IMG/M metagenome (GOLD analysis project Ga0209091, IMG submission 187438) | Marine microbial communities from western Arctic Ocean - ArcticOcean_MG_CB8_128 (SPAdes) (version 2) | ecosystem: Environmental > Aquatic > Marine > Oceanic | place: Arctic Ocean...
GGGTTTGGTGATAGCATAACCTTATAAAGGTTCTCGTTTCGGTTTTTTCAGTTTCCCTTTTTGGTGCTTCTAAAAAGGTTCTGCTACCCCTTTGATGTAAAATTATGCAAACTCGTATGATCAATCGTATAGAAACGAGCCTGACAACTAAGGGGACAGTTAATTAACTTTAAAGCCCGATGTTAATCCCGTCCAATCTTCCCGATACCACTTTCTTGTGTTCCTTATCTTGGTGCGTATAACGACCCATCGATTTAGCCGAAGCCCATCCGCCTGCCGCCATGATATCCCCGTCAGTGCTACCCGCCTTTACGTGCCATGTCGCAAAGGTGTGCCTCATGCTATGAAAACGCACCCAACTGGGTAATCCAGCCAGTCTTACCGCCCGTCTCCATGTGCCGTTTGTGATCGACGTAGGATAAAACGGATTGCCCAAAGACTGTAAACAGTCCTGAACAAAAACATAATCAAGCGTTGGCTGATGGGTCTGAAGCTTAGAATAGGCTTTAAATAAAATATCCCGTGCTTTCAGCCGCTCCTTGATCACAACTCTAGCCGCCTTACTCAGTGTTATGTTATGGCTCTTATTACCCTTCATGAAATTGCTAGGGATACTAAGCTCGTGAAATGTGGCGGATTCAACTCTGAAGTGCATAACTCTACTGAGCTAGAAAAAGAGGCCAGCCACCTATAGGCTCGCTTCCTTTTTCTCCGGCAAGCGATATGTGAAATGAGTAGCTACAAGCAACTGACCTACGCGCAAAGCTGCCAGATTGAAGTGCTATATAGAAGCGGTTTTAGCCAGCAATCCTTCGTGTACGCCGTTGGCGCGAGTCAGCCCAAGATATCCAGAGAATTAAGACGCAATACAGGCGAGCGTGGGTATCGTCACCAGCAGGCCCAAAGAAAACGCTGCGATCGACGAAGCGATGCGGTCAATGCCACCAAGATGAAGCCTGCAGTATTAGCATTGATTGCACACAAGCTACACCAGTATTGGAGCCCTGAGCAGATTAGCTGCCATGACCACTTCTTGTTCGGTTTCAGTTCGCCAGAGGCATAAATAAAAGAGCCAAATGAATTCTATAAAGCGCTCTTCTGCGCGCAGAAAAGCATGGCTATCCCACGCCAGTCGACCTTTTAGCATATTTCGAGGAAAATTATTATTTGTTGACCCTTAGATAGACATGGATATAGGATATAAAAGCTCATTAAAGGATCAGTAATGATAATGTTTATTCTGATTCATTATTTATAACCGTAAAGTACTGTTGCAGATAGCCATCGGTATAATTCAGTTATATAGAAGGTTCAGGACCCTTTTTTTCTTATTAATACGGTATAATTTGAAGTCCGAATAAGTGTTTTCTACTTCGACGTGTAGGTCCGTAAATTTAAATTTTGGGGATAAAAAGATCATGGATATAAAAGATTTTAAAGTTAATGCGGGTTGGGAAAAAAAAGACGGTCGTATAATATGTCGTTGGATAATGGTATGGAATGATATTGATGGCGACAAGTTTGCAGGTGCACTTGGAGGTTACGGAGGCGGGGGCGCATTTTACATGGAGCAGTTTTATGCCAAACACTCTGGCGGTGTTCTCACAAACTTGATGATTGACATCGAAGATAAGGTGACTAGTGAAGAGATAGATTTCTTTGATGACGTACCAAGCGATGTCTTAGCAGTATGCGATGACGCCCAAGACATCGTCATGAAATGGCATGATCAAGACGAGTGGGAGGATGACGAGCAACTAATCCTCCTGGATAAAAGGCTTGATGAATTGACTATTAGTGATGACATGTACCTTCTCGCGCAAGGAACCAGTGCATATATAAAAAATATCTTAGAGCTAGCTGGGATAACTGCCGCACCGATTTAAGATTCTATTCAAGACAATGATAAGGCTCAACCTGGGCAGCGTGTATATATGCAAAGCGGATCAAACGAAGACCTACCAATAAAACTTGTGGGAAGCATTAACGAGCTTTTTTCTGATAAAAGATTTTTAGGCATCCAACGCGCCCTGGGAGAGCCGAATATATTCCACATTTTATCAAAATCCATGCACGAAATTAGACACTCTAATTTCATTTCTTGGTTGTTAAATGCAAATGAAACTCACAATTCTGGAACGTTATTTTCATCGAGAATAACTGCATTGTTAGCGCCAGCGGCTGAAAACCGAATGCACAGTTGGTCGGTATTCAGAGAAAAACACCATATGGATCTTTTACTTGTTTCAGGTGATGAAACGATTACCGTAGAAAACAAAACATTTAGTAAGGACTCACTTGGTCAACTGGCACGGTATAGAAAAACTATAATGGATAGCTATCCGAACAAAAAAAACTGGTTTGTATACCTCACTTTGAATGGAGAGAATCCTGTGGATAGTAATGAGCGCGGACATTGGAATGTATGCAGCTATTGCAAAATTTTAGAAGAACTGAAATCTATTTTATCGCTTGATCATGACTCGATGCCAGAAAACGCCAAACTTTATATAAAAGACTATATTAGCTATGTTGAGAGATATACAACTAAAACCCATCAAATAAATAGTGATGCAAAAGAAATTGTCGCTGAAAAAAAATATAAATTAATGGAAGTCTTTAGTAATTTAGACGTTATAAAAAATATCGATGAAGCGCAACGTAAAGCTTTAGAGTTTATAAAAAACAACTCATCATTTAGCAGAGGAAACGGATTCTTTAGAAAAAAACATTTTTTTTACGGAGCCTTTAAGTCGGCGCTGGAAAAACATGGTTTTATAGTTAATGAAAGTGCGAACTCAACATACTTAAGTTTTAATGCTAAAAATATGCAGGGGTGGCCTTCAGCGCCTGAATTATCGAAAACAGTTGGAATGAATTTTAGGTTCTACGAAAAAACATCTACTTTAAAATTTGGGTTCGGCATTGACCCTAAAAGTGACTATAACTTTGTTTTGAGGGAAAAGCTACGAGCCCATATACCGAAAATTCAATGTGAATTTGATGACAATGCCGTCTCTTCCAGAGGGAAGCATCACATAGGTCTATTTAGTAAAAATATAAAATTCGACCCATTAACATGCACTGAGGAAAACGTAGAACAACAAATAGAGAAACTCATCAAAGCCGAAGTCGTCGGTGAAGCGATTCATATTCAAAGCACAATAAAAAGAATATTGGCGCGATGACAGCTGAGAGATAGCGCTGATAGGCGAGAAGGTCGGCAAAAATAGGCAATTACCATATGTAAACAATATTACTCTATGTGAGCATAGCAAACTATTAACTACATTAAGGGGTTAAATGGCTAATGTATAAAAAAAGCGGGCAACTGTATTACTCTCCCACGGACCTTACGCGCTTTATGGAAAGTCCATTTGCCTCCTGGATGGACAGGTTCTCCATAGAGCACGCTGATAAGGCACCAGACAAAGATCCCGCAGACGAGCTTATGAGTGCATTGGCCGACAAAGGCTATGCCCAAGAAGAGCTACAAAAATCCGCTTTTATACAACAAGGAAAAACACTACTTAGTATCGAGGGCGCCAGCACTGATGATAAGTATAAAAATACCGTCGATGCCATGGTAAAAGGTTTTGATGTCATTGAGCAGGCCCATCTGCAGCTTGGTCAATTTGCCGGCTATTCAGATTTTTTGGTTAAGGTTGTCCATAGCGATGGTGATCAACCAAGCCTGCTGGGAAACTGGCACTACGAAGTTTGGGATGTCAAATTAGGCAATCTAGTTAGACCTAGCTTTGTCGTGCAGCTGTGCAGTTATTCTGAAATGCTAGCGTCAATGCAGGGCATATTACCTAAATTTATTACCATCGTGCTAGGCAGTGGTAATAAAGAGCGATTACGGACTGGAGAGTATTACTCATACTATAAAGCGCTTAAATCATCCTTTACTGACAAACAGGATACTTTTAGGGCTGACCTAAGCCCGGACCCGGCAGATTCAAAGAGCTGGGGCGACTGGAGCGGTTACGTGAAACAGATACTGCTCGACAAAGATCACCTCTTCCAAATTGCTGGCATCACCATAGGCCAAATCAAGAAGCTAAACCGGGCTGGTATAGAAACAATGAAGCAACTAGGCGAGTCTAGCATCGAGGACACTCCTAGCTTTCACCCTGAGGTGATAAAAAAGTTGATCGCTCAAGCCAAGATCCAAAGATCTAGTAAGGGGCGTGACACACCCCTATTTGAAATTCTCAGCCCCCCTCAGGGAGAGGTTTCTGGCTTAGCCCTACTGCCACCCCTGTCACCATTAGACGTTTTCTTTGATATTGAAGGCTACCCCCTCGATAAGGGTGGACTGGAATATCTTTGGGGTAACACTTACTTTGACGAAGCGGGAAATCGGCAGTTCATTGATTTCTGGGCGCACGATCAAGAGCAAGAGAAGCAGTGCTTCCAAGACTTTATCGCCTGGGCTTATCAACGCTGGCAACAAGACCCGAGCATGCATATCTATCATTACGCAAACTACGAGATAGCTGCCTGCCGGAAATTAATGAATCGTTATGGCGTATGTGAACATGAAGTTGACCAGCTACTGCGCAATAACGTTTTCGTTGATTTATACAAGATCGTTAAAGGGGGATTACTATTAGGTGAGCCACGTTATTCGATCAAAAATGTGGAGCGCCTCTATCGCCAAAAACGTGACACCGAGGTCGCCAATGGCGGGGAATCGATTGTTGTCTATGAGCGATGGCGTGAGCTTAATCGGCGTGGAGAGCAAGGCGATACGCACCAGACATCGCAAATCCTCAGAGACATTCGTGATTACAATATTGATGACTGTGACTCGACTCAGGAACTGGTTGAATGGCTTCGCCTGGAGCAAGAGAAACACGCTATCCCATTCTTTGGAAAAACAGATGTCAGTGAGCCTGATGTCCCGGAGGAAATCACTGACCGTATTAGACTACGTGATCGTTTACTGCTGCGCGCACTCTCCGAAAGGGAAAAAGATCCGGTAAAGGCATCGCTCACAGAAAATTTGGCCTACTGCCTTGAGTTTCACCGCAGAGAATCCAAGCCGGTATTTTGGCGTTTATATGACCGCCTCGGGCAAAGCCATGTTGAACTCAGAGACGATTTAGACTGTCTCGCTTACTGCACCCGAACCGAGCGGGAAGCTTTTAAGCCCACCGCCCATGCGCGAAATTTTGCCTATGAGTATTGCTTTGATGCAACCCAAGAGTTTAAAGACCCACAGAAACAGTTTTATCTACTGGGCATTGAAACTGACAGTGGGCACCCCGCGAAGGTAACCTTTAGGCTTGACGAGAGCGACCTGGCGAACGGGCTTATCGTCGTGCAATCAAAAGACGAGCCGCCATCAATTATCTCGCTAGTCCCTGATGAGTACGTGAACCCCAACCCCATTCCCCAAGCGATCGACCAAATTGTAAGAGGCTATGAAGATGGCAATCTGATTTATGGGCAGTCGGCTATTTTGGATTTCTTAGCTCGCGCAAAACCAAGGATAACAAGCCATCGGGATGGTCCCATTGCTCCCAGCCAGGACCCTGACCAGCGACTGCAGCAAATCACCAAAGCGATAGCGAATCTCGACCACAGCTACCTCACTATTCAAGGCCCCCCAGGCGCGGGGAAAACCTATACCGGCAAGCATGTTATTGCAGAGCTTATGAAGTCCGGCGCCCGCGTGGGCATCACCAGCAACAGCCACAAAGCAATCAACAACTTGTTACTGGGTACCGCTAAATACTGCAAAGACGCTGGGATATTAGCGTCATTTAGCTGCACCAAAGATAATGAGTCTGATCTGACCGAATACGACGTCGCGATTTTGAGAAATAGCGAGCTGGCTAACTATATTCAGCCCTCCTCTGTGATTGGCACCACCGCATGGGGCTTTGCCCGAGACGACATGGCTAACCAACTGGATTATCTATTTGTCGACGAGGCCGGGCAAGTCGCTATTGCGAACCTCATCGCCATGAGTCGCAGCGCCAAAAACTTGATTTTAATGGGTGATCAAATGCAGCTTGGCCAGCCCTCACAGGGTATCCATCCTGCCGATAGCGGGCTATCAGTCCTAGACTACCTCCTGAGCGAAACAGCAACTATCCCAGCAGACATGGGCGTTTTCCTAGGCACAACGTACAGAATGCATTCCCAGGTGAATCAATTTATCAGCGACCATATTTATGAAGGAAAACTGCAGTCACACCCGGACAACGATATACGAGTTATTGATGTTCCAGATGGCTATAAGGGCCCAATCAACATGAATGCGGGCATTTTATTTATCCCCATAGAGCATGAGGGTAATACCCAAGCCTCGGATGAGGAAGTTGAAAAGATTAGCGAGCTGGCCGATGCGCTGATCGGCCGAACCTTCCATACTGGCCTAGAGCATCCCAGGGCGCATGCCATTAGCTGGGATGATATTCTTTTTGTGGCTCCCTACAACCATCAGGTCAGTAAATTGCGCACCGCCCTAGGCGAACAAGCAAAGATCGGCAGCGTGGATAAGTTTCAAGGTCAAGAAGCGCCCGTTGTGGTCTTGAGTATGTGTGCCAGCGATGCCAGTGAGTCACCGCGCGGCATGGACTTTCTGCTGGACAAACACCGTTTAAATGTCGCCATATCGAGAGCCCAAACATTGGCCATTGTGGTAGGCAACCCGCGCCTAAGTCAAACACCCGTGAATCGAGTTGATCAACTCAAGTTAGTGAGCTTATTTAGCAGCGTAGTATTAGGGGAACATCAGCATAGGCTTTTGTATGAACAATCGAGCGTGTCGTAATCGGGATAGATAATAAAATGGTAATTAGCGATGATTCATAAAAACAAGTTAAAAGAATGGGGCTTCCTTCATACCCATACTTTCGCATTAGACGGCATTACATCTATTCCTGTTTGCGCTGCACTTGCAGAGACTAGAGCTGTTAACTCTGTATATCTTTGGCTTTCACAATTAAGTAGTGACGAGCTTGAGGTTATGTATGTAGGAAAAGCAGGAAAAGGTATCAAAAAACGTTTAAAAGAACATCAAAACGGATTCAAGCGCAGCCCCACGGGCATGAAATGTGCGAATCTTATTAGGCAGCTTTTAGCTCAAAAAAAACGCTATCTATATATACTAGAGAATGCGCAGAAATACAGCTCTTTGATTTCACGATCAATGCTTATTCAGCAGAAGAAGATGCATTGATCCAGGGATTAAGTACGAAATGGAACGGGCGAAAATAGATTGGCTATATACCGAATTTCATACTGGGTCCCCATCTAAGCTTAAAAGGAAGTTAAAAAAAAATGGCAAAACCTGTAATCCTAACTAGTGGTAATAAGCAATACTCATTCGATGTAACTCGAATTGACAGAGCTAAATTGTATGGTGTGCGCAAAAGACTGCCGCTTGACGCAAATGGCCAACTATGTACAAAAGCTTCTTTGACACTCGATGGAGAAAATTTGTTGTCGAGTGGAATGACCGCTCAAGGTTATTTTAATTCTGAAGGCTTACCTATTAGCCGTCAAGAAATGGTTGGCTTAGATGCACAAGGCGAGATGGTTGAGAAAATTCCATCAACTCTTGGGTTTCCTCAGAAAATGGAAGGCCCTGTTAATGCTTCTGAGGTGCTGGATTTGGATGTTGAGAGCTTTTTTTGTCTAGAACCTATAGAGGTTGAGACCAGTTTTCTGGCTGAATTAAAGTCTGGGGCAGTTTATAAATTTTGTTTCAATTACTCAGCAGGTCTAGAAATGGAATCCGCATATCTTGTGGCAAATGACGATGGCTTTTTTGCTATAGTTGGCTCTACCGCGTCTGGTGAATGGGTTGAGGAAGCAGCGGTTTATGCTCCAGTAGACGATGACGACACTTTTACAGACGACTTAGACTTTGACTCTTTATAAGAAATTAGAGAATATTTATGAGCTCATCAATTCATTTGGCTAATGCTAAAGGCCGTGACGCTACTATCGGTCTAGTGCCAATTAAAGCGGCCACAGCCCCAACACTAGGCTTGCCAGGACAGAAGTTATATTTTCGGCGCTATTTAGCAGCTAAAGAGGGCGGAACACATCAAGCATTATCTAAAAAGTTTAGTGGCGATTACGGGCATGAGTTGGTTACTTCTGATCCCGAGGTTGATATTGAGGCCATTGGTGCGCAGCTAGGTCAAACCCAGAGGGTTTATCTTGATGGCGGTGGCGAGTTAATGTACTCCGATCCAAAGTTTATTGAAGTCCTGTTAAACCCGGATGGTTCCGAGAAGGAAAGGCGTGAACCTGTTGACTCTGCCATGAATGTCAATGTTGAGGTCCCCATTAAATTCTCAGGAAGGCTGATGCCAGTCAAAGATGCAATTAGTAGATTTGGATTCCGCAGAAAACTTCAGTTGCGTCACGTTGATGGACTTACGTTTGATTTTCTTTTTGATATAGCGAAAGAACTGGAGTCTAAAGAATCATTGATGATCATTGGGGCAGGCGATAAAGGTGTCTCACCAATGATCTTTCAGGCTAATGGTAGGCCATATCGTGGGTTTTTAGAAGGGAAAACAAAAGATAAAAGCTATCGCTTAACTTTGCATCTGAGCGAAATGGAATTGAAAAAGCCACTGGCGTCAAAAAGGAAAGCTGGCTATGGCAAATAGATTTTTAAATGGTGGAAAGCCATTCGGAAAAGGGATTGCAGGGGCAGAGTTAAATGAACCCGATTTAGTAGACTTCCTAAGCGCTTATCGTAGAAGGGTTGCAGGAAACTATAGACCTTTGCTATTAGATGATTTTGGCGCATTACCTGCGAGCGGTCTTTTAGTTTCGACAAAGATTGATGGCGAGATTTGGTTTTTAGTTTCATTCCAAAAAGAAGTTTTTTTAACGAATACCAGAGGCGTTGTTATTCATGGTGACATTCCACTCCTAGCTCAGGCAAAGAGCATTTTAGAAAATACGATTATTGCTGGCGAGCTATTTGCGCACGTAGAGGGGCGTAGATGCAGGGTCGGTGATTTAGGCGCATTACTGGCAGAGGGCGGAGGCGCTGACGTTAAAAACCTTTCCTTTGCAGCATTTGATTTGCTTCGCAATGCCGGGGCATTAGTTGACGGACCGTACATCCAACGTTACGAAGAATTAAATCGACTAATTATTACTTCTGGACCGCTCAGTGTTGCGCAATCAGAGGAAATGGATCGAACTAAGCTGTTAACTAAGTTTGAGTCTGAAGTTGTAAAGGGGGGAGCAGAGGGTCTAGTGATTCGTCTGCCAAGCGGTCTTATCTATAAATTAAAACCTTCAGTAACGATTGATGCGGCTGTGATTGCCTATACAACAAGATCGGATCAGCCAGAGTCGGCGAGATCTATCTTGCTAGGTTTGATGCATGCAAGTGGAGAGATTCAAATATTAGGTGGATGCGGTAACTTAGGAAGTGACGATGATCGAAACTCCCTTGGAAAGCAATTAGAGAATCTAAAAGTCGATGCCCCTATACGTTATGCCAGTGATAGCGGCAGCTTGTACAGTTTTGTTAAGCCAGAGTTAGTTGTAGAGGTTAAGGTGACTGATTTTCAGCTAGAGCGTGCTGACGGATCTAATGCCACGTCAATGATCTTAGCTTATAAAGGGGGTTCCTGGATCTCTGGGCGCTTTTCACAATGTCCTAAACCTATACATCCAGTTTTAGTTCGGATGAGGGGTGATAAGAAAGTAAACGACGTAGATATTCGCATAGATCAGATTTCTGACTATATGCCTAAGCTCAAAGATGCAGAGGTCAGAACTGAGTCTGCAAAGAGCGAAATATTACGTAGGGAGGTTTGGACAAAAGACTCTAAGGGAGCCATAGCAGTCCGTAAGTTATTGGTATGGAAAACCAATAAGAATGATTTGGATTCTTCCCATCCAGCCTACGTAGTTCATTGGACCGACTATAGCCCTGGTCGGGCAAGTCCGCTCGATAGAGATGTTAAGTTGGCGCCAGACGAGAAAACTGCCACAAGAATAGCAAACGATATGGTGGAAAAACATATCAAAAAAGGTTGGAATAAAGCCGTTTAGGTTTGTTCCGCATGGATATCCTCCTAATTGATTTTGGTAGTATTCTTGAGCTCGATCAAATAGATGCTTACACACCGAAAATTATTTCACTAATAAATTTAGCGTATCTGATGGAGCGAAGGAAGCTTAGTCGTGCTTTCTCTAGTAGTCAGCGGTGGGTAGGGTGACCTTGGTCAAGATTTTTAGCGATGGCCAGGTAATCCCCCCACAAATTAGCTAAGGTTTTAAGTAGAATATTCTCGTAATCTATACGCAGGAGATTCTGCATGAAAAAATCAAGATATTCAGACAGTCGAATCATGGCTATCATTAAGCAGGCTGAGGCTGGCACGCCAGTGCCAGAGCTCTGCCGGGAGCACGGCATGAGCTCAGCAAGCTTCTATAAGTGGCGCAGTAAATACGGCGGTATGGACGCTTCGATGATGACGCGGCTCAAGGAACTGGAAGACGAAAACCGACGACTAAAGAAGATGTACGCCGAAGAGCGGCTCAAAGCTGAGATCATTCAGGAGGCCATGGCAAAAAAGTGGTAAAGCCATCTCAGCGTCGAGAGATGGCTAATACCGCTATTGGGAAACATAGGGTCAGCGTAAAACTGGCGTGTCTGGCATTTCAGATCAGCGAAACGTGCTACCGATATCAGCCTAAACTGAGCAAAGAAAATGCTCTAATCGCAGACTGGTTAATTCGAATAACTCACAATCAACGCAACTGGGGGTTCGGCCTGTGCTATCTCTATCTGCGCAATGTGAAAGGCTTCCGGTGGAACCACAAGCGGGTCTACCGTATTTATCGGGAATTGGAGCTTAACCTTCGTATAAAGCCAAAAAAACGCTTAGTACGGGAAAAACCAAAACCTCTATCGGTGCCTGTAGCAATCAACGATTGTTGGTCAATGGACTTCATGCATGATCAGCTATCAGACGGAAGAAGTTATCGCTTATTCAACGTCATTGACGACTTTAATCGCGAAGGACTCGTAATCGAAGTCGACTTCTCGTTGCCCGCTATCCGCGTTAAACGCGCATTGAATCAAGTGATTGAGTGGAGGGGGAAGCCACGACAAATCCGCTGTGATAACGGGCCTGAGTATATCAGTGGATTGTTGGCCGCGTGGGCTGAGGAACATGGTATCGATTTGCTGTTCATCCAACCTGGCAACCCTCAACAAAATGCTTACGTCGAACGATATAATCGAACAGTAAGATACGATTGGTTGAGTCACTATCTCTTTGCGGAAATCGAAGACGTTCAAGAATATGCCACGCGCTGGCTCTGGACTTACAATCATGAAAGACCGAATATGGCACTAGGCGGCATCACACCAAAACAGAAATTGGCGTTAGCTGCATAACTCTCTACTTTTAACTTCGGTTATTAATGGGGGGATCACCCCCTACCATTTGCGTCTCTATTTTATTCGCCCAAGGTTTTGCCGTGGCGTGACTTTACAGCTGGAAATTGATCTATCAGGAAGCGTAGAGCAGAGCCTATTCAGTAATCAATAAACGGTTATAGATCATATCTTCAGACCTAAATAATCGTGCATGGCTAGGAAGGCTAGTTAGCATTTCTAAATCAAACCTCATGTAGCCGTTTGCAGAGTGCGCTATAAAACTAATAGACTTAGAATAGTGATGTTCGAATAATTCCCTCAGTAGGGCACAAGCTTACATCTGTGAATGCTTCAGCAAACCGCCTTAAATGGTTTTTCCGGTTTTCCCAGCTTTGCAAGATTATCACCATAGTGAAATCTTCTGACTTCGCTGTAGAATTTTTTTATGTCACTCATATCTAATTCACTTACAATATTCGTGATCTTTTTGGCATCCTCTTTCGCGTCAATGTCTTTGTAAAAGGAAGTATTTGAAAAGTATTTTTCATCGAAATATTTAGATTTAATACCTCCCAAAATATACGGAATCTTACTTGCCACATAAAACAGACCTGCTGGGATTTTATCTGACTTATTTCTATTAACCGAGAGGGAAAGAGGAATCAGATTTTCTTCTATATTTCCAGGTCCTCCCCAATTCTTTGGAACAAAATGATCAACGTCATAAACAAAATGATCACTTACTGAATTGAACTCAATTTGAATTTTTTGTCTAAGCTGGGGAGGAATTACCGGCGATAATTGGTTCGACTCATAGGTATAATTTTGTATTGGCCCATCAAGAGATTTCCACGCCCCTTGCACTTTGAGCGAAGATTTGCCTGGGTCCAAAATCATGACTTCATCGAGTAATTCAACATCTAAAAGAACTTCCAAAACAGAGAACGCAAATGTGCCGTCTTGTTTTTTACTCAATTTACGAAGAACGACTTCGCCCCACCATGAATTGTTTTTGTACTTCGCTTCAAAATTGATGAATGCAAAGACCTCAGAGAAGTTATTGAGGACTGTTATTTTTTTCTCTATGACCTTGCCTTGTCCAACTATTCCATAACCGACGATATAAATATAGACGATATCATTTCGCTCACATTTTGAACCGGCCGGAAGGTGGGCACTCGGACGCTTATTGGCTTTAGTTTCCGTATACCACTGTTTTCCTTTCGCTCTGCTATTTTTTGGTGATAAGTTTAAGACACTATTTCTTTTAATTATGTAGTAATTAGGTCCCATGTTTTAATTCCTATCGCCATTTTAGACACTACCGTAGATCTGTTTCCCATTATGGAATAAAAAAACAGTATAAATTCCTGCACCATAAGATTCTATAGATTTTTCTGACCAGTTTTCACGTAAGGGCAACAGATCCTCCGCTAATCTATCAGCTAAATTTGCAAGAAAATTGCTTTCCTCATCGAGGTCTGTCGACTCTGACTCATAGTATGCATGTAGTAAAAAATCATCTTTACCATCTATCACCATCGACTCAAATTTTAGTGTGAGAGTACAGGGATGATCATCTGTGGCCAAACCGACAAAACCTACAAAGCCACTTTTCTGATGTTCTGCTGCCAAGTTATTTAAATCCGAGATCACTGCTGGATCGTTCATCAAAGTTTCTACAGTTGCTTCGCTCATAATTTACCCCTTTATTTATATTTGATTTTAATTGGTTCGATAATCGAAATTACTTTAAGAGTTTTCAAATCCCTAACATAACAGTTGGCGATGAGGGTCAGATACACTTTTTTTCAACATCACCTAGAGTGTCATCGTCCACATCTGCAAGTGCGCATGATCCAATGAGCTTATTACCCCAATAAAAATTCACGGCGAACTCAGTTCCATCTGAAGCCCCTGCAAGTAGGAAATAGATTTCGTCTCCATCGCGCTCTAACGAGTTCATAGGCCTATCCTCAAACAAAGCCCCTACAATTGGGGCGAGCATTATCTTGTAAGTACAGTCAATGGATTCCTCAATCTCATAATCGCCAGTGCCGTAAAAGTAGTGCGGCACCACATAAACTATCTCCGACTCCGGTTCTTCATCGATCGAAGTTGAAAGATTTAGACCGTGCTCATTGAAAGGGGACTGCGCAAGCATTGGATAGGAGCATGAATTGTCATTGAGATCCTCCTTCCAAATCTGGAGCGCTTCCGCTATTTCAAGTTTCTTGAATTGCGCTAGTGTATAGCTGAAAACGCTGCACGTAAGTTCTTGTGTTTGAAATCCGTCTTCGAGTATATTCAAATTCAGCGCCACTTGGATTGCAACCTATAGAGAGTAGCTGACGTCAATAAACTTTGCTTCAGCCATCTGCTGCTGAATTGCTTCCATTTCAGCTTTTAATTCGTCATAAGATTTCATCACACATCTCCTTCTAATAAGTTGTTTTCATCAGCATATAACATCCCAAAAAGATTGGGCAGCACGTTTTTTCTACGTGTAGTGTTGGAACTAAGCCCCCGCTCAATGACTAACTGCTCGAAAGCGTCTTCGGTTTCCCCATGATCGAGTTGACCTTTGTTGTCGAGCCAAACGCGTCGAGGGCATTCTGACCATGCGACGGCATCGGAAGGTTTGATGATTGGGTAATTATTACGAAAAAACTACGCTAAGCCAGCTAGCTTCAAGGTGCTAATAGTTTCTTTCCGGAACTTTTCCTTACTCATAGTGAATGCGTAATGGAACAGTTTATAAACCCTGAAGCGATTGTTATTGTATTTTTGAATTAATTCATAGCCCATGCCACCAAATGCAAAAATAATTGGTGAGCGAGAAAGTATGGTTATTTCTTCGAAAAATTCCTCTACTTTCAAGCGCTCATAATCAGGATTAGTGCGTAAATCTCTACCCACTATGTTTGAATCTGTTTCATAGTGATGCTTGATTATATCTGTCATGAAGGCGCCTTCAAGAGCAGTTCCAATAGTTGCAAATCTTATTTTGAAGTCCATTGCCCGGAACCAATTCGAATGGAAATTTGCAAAAGGTATTACACCGCTAGTGTCTGTTATGTCTCCTGTTGAGGCGTTCAGTCCAGCTAGAACAATGTCAGGATTTAATTTCTTAAGAGTAGTCGTAAGCTTTTCCTCATCATTGAAGATAGAGAGATCGCCTACATTACTCTTGGGTATGGCCCCTTCAGGGGACCAAACTGCCCAACTAGTGTGACCGCCCAATTCCTTTCGAACAGTTTCGAATTGTGTTCTGGAGATTACCATTTCAGATTCCTTTTTTTCTAATAAGTGCGACATAAATAGACCGTCGTATCCAGCGTCCCAAGTAAAATATACGGCCACCAAAAACACCCGAGAGAACAAAAATAGCTAAAGTTCTGTATTTACCCTTCATTTTTCACCTATCAGATGTACTAAAGCTGGTCTGACGTCTTCCTGTTTAAAAATCGCCCACTATTTAAGTCCACTTGTTGAGCGCTTCATGATCTCTGCGGCACAGGCTGTTAGATCAGGATTAAACGCCTGCCATTCTTAACCGCTCACGTTTTGGGTCAGCCAAAGGTACAGCTTTTAATAATTGTCGCGTGTAAGCATGCTGTGGTTTCTTCCAAAGCGTTTCGGTCTCGCCAGACTCAACAATCAAACCCTTATTCATCACGATCAGACGATCGGAGATATAGCGAACGACAGACAGATCATGGGAGATAAATAACAGAGTTAGGTCATGTCGCTCGACCAGAGAGAGAATCAAATCGAGTATTTGCGCTTGAATGGTGACGTCTAATGCTGATACCGGTTCATCGGCAATAATAAATTCTGGTTTGGTGGCGATAGCACGTCCAATAGCTATCCGTTGACGCTGCCCACCAGAGAATTCATGCGGGTATTTGTGCATCTGTATCTGCGCGAGGCCAACTTCATTCATTAGCTGAGCCACTTGAGTGTTAACGGTAGCCCTGCCTGCGATCCCATGGTGTAACAGTGGCTCCGACAAAGTTTGGTAAACGGTCATTCTTGGGTTTAATGAGGCGTACGGGTCTTGAAAGATCATTTGCATCTTACGGCGCCAGGGGGCGAGTTGCTTCTGACTTAATCCGGTTAGGGTCTCACCCTTAAAACGAACGGATCCGGCCGTACTGGGCACCAGCTGAAGAATCGACCGTCCAAGTGTTGACTTCCCTGATCCTGACTCACCAACTAAGCCTAGTATCTCGCCATGATTGATCGACAGGCTGACATTATCAACAGCTTTAACAAATTGTTTGGCAGGATCGCTGCTCGAGTTAGATTGGTTTTTGAAATACGTCTTTAGATTATCCACTTGAATGATTTTTTGTGTTTCATCCGATCTATTTTGTAATGTCTTTGCACCCTCAGGAATGGCCGCTAATAATTTTTTGGTATAGTCATTCTGAGTATTATAAAAAATATCATCGGTACTTCCAGTCTCTCTTATCGTGCCGTTACACATGACCAATACAGTGTCGGCTATGCCGGCCACAACACCAAGGTCATGACTGATAAAAATGACCGCGACATTGCGCTTTTCTTGTAGTTTTTTGATGAGCTGCAGTATCTGGGCTTGTATACTCACGTCTAGCGCGGTTGTTGGCTCGTCACAAATTAGGAGCTTGGGTTCTGTTATTAGAGCCATAGCGATGACCACACGTTGACGCATACCGCCTGAGAATTCATGCGGGTATGAGTCAAATCGTGCTACAGGGTCAACAATGCCGACTTCATCTAATAGCGCTATCGCTTTAAGTCTAGCTTTTACTCGCCGTTCCCTTTTGTCTTTATTTGGGTGATAAATCAGTGGTTCTATAAGCTGCTCACCAACAGTGAGATAGGGGTTCAGTGAGGTCATAGGATCTTGGAAAATCACTGCGATATCGTTACAGCGATGATGACGCATTTTCTCAGAACTACAGCTCAGTAGATCGCTTCCATTGAACATAGCCGTGCCACCTTCAATCTTCGCCGGCGGCTTAGGCAGTAGATCGAGAAGGCTATAACAGATCACCGACTTGCCTGAGCCAGATTCACCAACAATAGCCAAGGTTTTACCACTGTCTACGCTAAATGAAACATTGTCGACCGCCTTGACTACACCATTGCGCGTGTGGAAATAAACTTTTAATTCCTTTACCTCTAGAATTGCCATTTTAAATAGTCCTTGATCAGTCTT
>Ga0209091_10002195_pt1 | contig 16597 bp, 9 predicted proteins | sample ArcticOcean_MG_C_6_FD_187438 | JGI IMG/M metagenome (GOLD analysis project Ga0209091, IMG submission 187438) | Marine microbial communities from western Arctic Ocean - ArcticOcean_MG_CB8_128 (SPAdes) (version 2) | ecosystem: Environmental > Aquatic > Marine > Oceanic | place: Arctic Ocean...
AAAACCACGACGGTGAAGTAACGGACGATGACGATGATAGGTGCATGATTATATCGTCGTATTTATTCAGTGATGTGTGTGTTGTGTGTGGCGGTTGGGTGCTTGTGTGCGACACATAAATGGAGGAATTTACTCTTCTTATATTTATTAAAACTTCACATCCAAGGCGCATAAAATAAGCGCCACGAACAAACACACACACACACACTCTCTCTCTCTCTCTCTCTTCTTTCTAAATCTTTTTCTTCTCCTCTGCTACGTTGGTAACAACGGGGAACTTCTCCGTCTCGCGTGCCCTACACTACCACCGGTCGGTAAAACCATTCCTACGAACCGAACAGCTAACAAAAACGTTGGTTTTACGACGGTCGCGTAAGCGACTTTACAGACGACCCGGAAACCTTCCGCGCCCATCGGGAAGAAACTCAACTGATAATACAACAAGGCCAACGCCTGCGCTATGGAGGCCATCACGGTGAGAAAGTACGAGTGCTTAATTAACGCGGCCCATAAGGTGAATAAGATAGTTCCGACGAACCCGCAGGAGACGTATAATCGTTCCGGATCTAACATGTGTTTGATTTGTTCGTTCGCGCCTCGCAACGCGCCGACGGCGCAAATGTTTGAAACAGAAAACAAAGAGAAGCACAGAGCGAATTTGGCTGGGAACAACGCAATCGTAGCTATACCGACCGTGAACGCGAGCGTTAAACTCAACCCGCTGACGAACGTAAACGCCATGCTCCACGCGATGCGCTCTCGATCGAGACTTTGTAACGCCGACATCGTATCCTTCGCCGCGTTGGTCGTGAACTCCGCGGCGTTCGACGCCGCGTTCGCGCTCATATCGTACGCCGAATTGGCGTAAAATTTAACATTCGTCGTCGTCGACGCGACCACGTCGTTCACGCCGGATTCTCGCAACGTTTCCGAAATCGATTGGGACGCTTCGTTGAACGAGCTCGTCGCCTTTGCCGCGAACGACTTCCAGTCCGACATGAAATCCCCTCCTGTCGATGATGAATTCTCCGAGTTCGATTGATCTCGATGGTTTGGACTGCTCTCTGGTACCGCGGTAGGAGTCGTAGTCGTTGTAGTACTACTCGTCGCAGCAGTCCTCGCTCTCTTCTCTTCGCTGAAATTCGTATTCGTATTCTTTGTCTTTTCGTTGTTGTTGTTGTTGTTGTTGTTGTTCGTCGTCGCGTTCAGTTCTCCCCCAATAACGCCTCCTCCGCTCGAAGACATTAACACATATATATACTTCAACAAATCTCTTATTATATAGTAAGTCTTCTTCTTTGTCTTTCTTTATCTTTTAAGAAGGATCGAATGGAGAATTTTTACTCGATGTGTGGCCGTTTCCTCGCCGAAACATTCCTCAGATTTTGGTCGTGTATTGTCGTCGTTTACGTCGTCTCTCTCTCGTCTCTCTCTCGTCTTCAAACACGGAGAGGCGCGCAATCGACCAACAATACTCATACCAGTCATCGTCATCGCTTTCGAAAGATTTAAAGAGAGAAAACAACACCAACAACATTAAAAACAACAACAGATGATGTCCGCCTCCAATCCGGAGCAATGCTTCTCCCAAGAGAAACAACAGAAAGAGAAGGAGAAGCGAGTGCAAGACTTGCTGAAATCGTATTACCACGAACAGCAGCAACAACAAGAGGAGGCGCAACAAGAACAAGAACAAGAGAAACAATCGTCGAAGAAGACGGGTGGAGCGAGGACGAGGGAGATTAAGGAACAAAACGACCAAACGAACGATGGAATGAAAAGTTGGAATGAAGAGGAGGAAAAGGCCCACGCGCGAGCGACATCGTCTACTTCTCAACTACAAAGCGACGACAACAACACGAAGAATAACAGTATTCAAAACAAAAATCTCATAGAAATGCTAAAAACGAAAACGATCGGAGAGTTACAGAACGAATACGTGAACGTTTCCCGAGAGATCAAACGTCTGGAATCGCACGGGACGCACTCGGTGTACGAAAACTATTCAAAGTTTATCAACGCGGCGGACTTTATCGAAAACGCGCGACCGGAAATTGAGCAGTTGACGAAGAAGGAGAGCGAGAAGGTGGAGAAGGCGACGAAGGAAGCGGCAGAGGCGGCGAGGAAATTGAACGAAACGTTAGACGCGAAACGTTTTGAAAGCGAAAGAGCGAGGGAGGTGCAAAACGTATTGTTTAATATCCAAGAAGCTTTGAAGGCGCCAGCGACGATTCGAGACGTTTTATTTGGGTCTGTTTCTTCTTCTTCGGAAAGCGCTCGCGTGGAGAAGGCGGTGAGAATCATAGCGAAGACGAAACCGATGCTCGAGAAGTTTTCTTCTTCTTCTTCTTCGGGCGTTAGCGGTGAACAACAACACAAGAGCGGGAAACTTTTCTTGGAAGCGAAGAATGAAACGATGAAAATCTCGGATGCGATTGCAAGTTTCTTGAAGAAACGAGTTCGTTCGAGCTATCATGCGACGGCTTCGCAAACGTTTGGCGTCGGCGATGGAGGAAAAGATGATTCCAACGCGCTCGAAAATCTCGTGAACAAGCTTTCCTCGCAATCGTGCGCGGAGTGCTTAAAGTTGTTAGGCGTGCCTCGAGACGAAGTGCACGAAGAATTCTTATACGCAGAGAAGGATAAATTGGAGAAAATTTTAACGGATTTAGAATCCGACATCAGGAAGAGTAGTAGCATTCGTAGCGATTCAGGTGGAGCTGCCGAAACGTCCACGACGGTGGACTCGTTATTCAAACCAAAGCTCGGGAAAGTAAACGATCTATTTTTGAACGAGTTCCAAAAGTGCGCGGCGTCGTATTTGGAAGTTTTCCCCGAGGATGGTCGTCAGCCTTTAGTTGACTTTGCTAAAGTTGTTTTCCGCAGATATTTTGAACTTTTGAAAGTTATTTTTATCGACGGGGAAAGCGCGACCAAAGAGGAGGGGAATGTGGGAAATTTGTCCTCGGTGCGACACATGTGCGCGGCGTTGGGTAACATGGCTGCCGATTTGGCATCTGCGCATAAGCTACTCCCAGAGTGTGCTCTCGGCGATCGAGTGACAGAAATTGTAGAAAAAAGTATTCGAAAACGCATCGAAGACGCGCATTTACGACGAGAGTCCATCTTATCGGAGAAAATTTCGCAAATCGAACAGTTGTTGTCGTCCTCGGGGAGCAATACAGCTGCGGCGTCGCCAACCATCGTCGCCGATGCCGTCGAGGATTTCTTGAGCACGCACGAAACTACAGCTAACATCATTATCGCGGATATTAAGGCGTTTTCGGAAGAGCGTCCTCTTTTGTTACAAAGTTGGAGAGACGAGTTTGGTAGATTTTCACGCGCCTTGTTCGCGACGAGTCACCACGCTCTGTGCGCGCGACTGGTTGGATTTGGTAGTTGTCGTGCCAATTCTTCTTGCATTCCGTATTTATCCCCGTCGCAAGGATTACCAAATAGTCCATACTTGCAACGCAACAACAAGACTAACGGAGGCTCCTCGACGGCCTCTTCGCTCATCGCATCTGTCTTGCTCTTCAAAATTGGCAACGAAAGCTACACACTTGAAAACGGACTCGCAAAAAATTTTCCTTCTCACGTGGTGAGCGAAAAAGGGAAGAGGAGTGCGGCATACGACGAAAGATTACTTCGCGCGATTGCAATGGCTTGTTTTCGAGATTGTTTTCGAGAGTTCTTGATGCTTTCGACGTCAAAGTTAGATGCGTTGTTGATCCAGTACGAAAACGCTTCTATAACGGACTTATTCGTGGACGCGTTGGAAAAAATCAAACACGACGTGAAAAATATTGAAGCGTCGCCAACGCTCGTGCAGATGTTGAACTCTTCGACGTCAGAACCGTTGGTTAACGATGCGGGTGTTGTGCTAGATGAAAACGCGTTCGATATCTTCGAGTGCAAAAATAAGTTTTCAACCGCGCGAATCGTTCGGAGGTGCGTGGAAAGCTCGCTCTCCAACTTTCAAGACTATATCTTCACGAATGTTCCTACCTTTACCAAGGAAACATTGAAGCATTTCGAAGGGCAATGCGATGCTATTGAGCAAGAGTTGAATAGAGAGTTCCACGAAAACACGGAGACGCACGAGACGTGTTTTTCTTCGCTGAAGACTCTGGCTCGCAAACGCGACGTCGACGGAGCGGCGCACGCCTCGTCTGTAGAAGCTTCGAAGTTACTGAAAGATATTCAAAAGATCTAATAAAGAGTTCTTCTATACTCTACATAATGTAATATCACTAAATACTTCTAACGATGCTATTGCTTTTTCCTAATTCCTAAAGATCAAGTGCACACGTCGAGCACGTTTGCCACATGCAAGATTTTCCAAGCGTTTGTTTCCATCGACCAATCGTGGAATATGTTTCCGCTGTGCACCTTTGACTTTCTACCTCCGTATTGATCTAAGTTCTCCCCCATTGCGTTTCTCTCCTTCCACACGCTAAAACCATACACGGATACTCTCCTACATTTAGAGAGGAAATAGAATCCACCGTGTGCCCCCGTGGTGAGTTGCAACCAATTGTCGTAATTTTTACCTAAACCTAAACGTCTGCTTTCGTACCTCATTTTATTCATCTTGGCGACGTACCCTGGTATTTCTCTATCGCTCAACGCTTTTGTCTTTATTCTGCGCTTTTCGCATGCCGACTTTATCACGTTTTGTTTCGCTGGGAACCACATGACGTGATCTTTCGCATGGGCACCCATCTTCGCCGATCCTATGCAACAAAGTCTTTTGCTCGCTTCGTGTCCGTTTACCCAAACATCCGTTCGATTTCCCACGTGTTGTTCAAATCCACCAATTGGTGCCATGTTGAATCGAACGATGACGTCGTGATTGTAGATATACTTGCCGAACTTCTTCCTCAAAACAGAACCGCCGTTACCGACTAACGCGCACGATTCGTATTGATATTTTTTACCACTACCACCACCACCATTTGTTGTTGTCGTCATAAACCCAGACGTTTTGGCGATACCTTTCGCGGCTTCCACCGCATTTATATTCACGCAATCCTCTCCTCGTTTCGTAGTCTCCACGCATTTTTTTAGCATCTTCTCTCCTTCATTTTTAAACGCGATTCTAGGCTTTGCGCCTTCGCCAAAGTTTTCGTGCTTGACGAAACCCATCTTTTCGTCGCACCCGGTTGGCATGGTCAACCCGTTTCTATTTGCAAACGCGCGCGCTCTGGATATTAATAACTGCCGTCTTCTTCTTCTTCTTCTGTCATGATTATGAAAGGTATCAGGTTCGGATCCTTCATCGTCTGCACTGTTGTTATTGTTATTGTCGATGTTGTTACTTTCGTCTTCGTTCTCGTCGTCGACGTCTTCTAAAACGTTTTTACTCGTCTCCTCCTCCTCCTCCTCGTTGGAGAAAGAGGCGTCGAAAAACACCGCCAAATCGTCCGGCAAAAACGCCTTTGGCGCGTTCCCGCACGCCTTCTCTCTTCTCACACTCGCGTCACCAATACCGTTGGTGGATGAAGTAGTAGTAGTAAATTTCCTCACGTCATCGTCTTCCTCCCTTTCTTCTTCTCTTCTTCTCAACGCGAGCGCATCGTCTGAATCGTCGTCAAAGAGATTGAACGAAACACACAAAAAGAGGAGGAAAAAAAGGAGGAGGAAAGCGCAGGACGACGACGATAACAGCGAAGAACATCTTTTCTTACTCGTTTTCGTTTTCGTCGTCTGAATCATCGTCGTTGCGTTCGTAGAGCTTCTGCTGTTAGATAATAATCGAAGCAGCAGCGACATATCTCACAACGTCATTTTCGAGAGCACAGAGGAGGGAGTCATCCATTTCTCCCCTAAAAAGAATTTTTGAAGAACATTTTCGCGATTTTTAAAAGAGAGCAAAAAAAGTCAAAATTCTGACTCATGAGAAAATTTTCATCTAAAAAGTCTCGTCAAAAGAGCAAAAAACACAAAAATTCAAACAAGTGGTGAAAAAGAAAGTAGTACACTACACACTTAAACACACACACAAACATCTACAACAACAACTTTAACAAAGATGATGGAAGAATCACTGCACACGATCCGGAAACGAATCATCAAGTCCTACGTGACTCGATTACTTTTAGCCGGACAAATGAAGGTCACGACGATGAGCAGCAGCAGCGGCAACAACAACAAAGGATTAGAACTTTTTCGACCGGAATTGAGCACGAAGACGTTGGTGGAGGAGATTCACAAGACAAACTCCGACGCGATGAGGATGGCGACGAAGATGGAGGAGCATCCGTTCACGATGAAAGAGTGCGAGCGAGCTTTGGATGATTTGATTGCGAAAGAAGAGGGAGAGGAAGAGGAGGAAGACGATGGAGGGAAGAAAAAGAAGATGAAGAAGGACGAATCATCGAGGACGCCTGCGAGAGCAACCTTGAAAGAGAGAAAAGCCGCCTGGCTCGAGAAGAAGAAAAAGCTCATCAAATGGTCGAAACGGTACGAGAAGAAGAATGGTGAAGAACAAGTGGCCGTTTTCAGCTACGGGTATACGACTGCGGAGAAGAAAATGAAGGAAGCGGCGGCGGCGGCGGCAGGGTCGTCTCTTGAGGCGGCGACGGGTCCGGTATACGTATCGCAAAAAAGGAAGAGCAAATTGGAGAGAGAATTGATTTTGAAGCACGTGCTGACGGGGAGAAACAGTTATTGGGGACACCACTCAGATTCTGATGATGAGTTGGATACTGGTGCGGCGGCGACGACGACAACACCGAAGAAAGCGCCGGGACCGCCGAGAGCGGTGCCAAAGAACAGCCCAATTCCAAAGCCTTCGCCGACGAAGACGTCACCGACCACAATGAGAACAGCAAGGAATGAAAAGCCAACGTCAGTTCCTCCAGATCGAGTCAAAGCGTTCGCGCGCGTGCTCGATCCAACCGTCCCCGTCGATCAAGTACAAAATATTCCGAGACAACCCATTTTGGAGAAGAGAAAACGAGTACCGGCGACCGCGAATAAGGTGGACGATCCGCTGAGATGTAGCACTTGCGGTAAGGTGTTTCCTACTGCGCATGGATGTAGTTTGCACGCGGCGAGGTATTGCAACGCAGCAACGCCGTCGGTGGCGGATGCTAAAAAGGAGGTTCCCAAGAAAAGCGCTAAAACGATCAGGATGGAGGAACTTATAGAAAAGAAGGCAGCGGATGAAGCTGTAGACGGCGTGACTGAAAAAATGACGAATTCTTTGATAAAAAAGCATAAAGATGCTAAGAATGGACAGGTTAGCGCTCGTGATGATGCGAAGAAAAAGAAGAATAACCAGCGTAAAAGCAAAATCGACCCGGATGATGGAGACCACTTTGCGCAAGTCAAATGGATCGGTGAGAAGATCCCCCAACAAAGTAAATTGACTTCCAATCGCATGTATTATGAAGGATTCATCAAGTCTGACGTTGAATACAGAGTTGGTGGGTGCGCGTACTTGCTTCCTGGCAATCCTGAAGAGCCAATGTATATCGCCCAAATCGAATCTTGTTTCGAAGATAATACCGGGAAATGGTGTGAATGCAGATGGTTTTGGCGCGCGCACGAACTGACGGGCGCCGGTGAAAAATCTCTTCCGCCAGTATCAAAGAATGGGAACGATAAATTTGATCCCGAACGCGAAATCATGCTCACGCAGACCGTAGACAAGCAACCAATGACGTGTTTAGAAAACAGTTGCCAGGTGTACGGATCGAGAAAAGAAGCAGACGCGAGCAAGAAAACGGAAGAAGGCAGTTCAAACTTTGAGCAATTATATTGCAATTGGGCGTATACGGTCATTTCTGCGACGAAGCAAGGAAAGGTAAAAGGAGTCTTTACAAAAGTGTCAAAACGTAAGGGGGGCAAAGGATTCGAGTTCCCAAACGCGGTTTTTAGCGAGAAGAAAAAGAAGAAGTAAACCGTTTCGTAGTCGTAGAGAAAGAGAGTGCAGAGCGTATTTTTGGATCTAAATCCAAATTTTGTAACCCCCCCTAGTAGTAATTCACCTAATTGACATAGAACGAGTGCAGTTTCTCTTCGAACATTGAAAGACTTTCCGCGCAACTCTTGCGTTTCTTGGCCGATACTACCGCGGTACCACCACCATTTTTAACATTCAACGGAACTTCAGGATGAAATCCTCCACTCAAAGTGCTCGCCACTCTCGCGCACGACCCCGCCGCAGTTCGCGCTTTCGAAAAGAGAGAAAATTTACCTTTACTTTTGCCGTCGTTTTCCTCCTCGTTACCTCCCTCTTCAGTTGCTTTTTTCTTCAAGGATGCGGGAACTACGTCTTTCATCGACATTTTGTGTGCAAATTGAAAGATATCGTCGAATTCATGGTTCAAGACCGCTGTCGCAGCTCCCGCAACCACCGGATTGAAATGGTCCACCAATAAAAATAACTCCCAAGCAGTCGCCACGCCTCCATTCGCTTTCTCTGGATTAACCGAATCACTATTGAAGCGATTTATTGTAGACGACGACTTCTTGTTCTTCTTGGACTTGTACTTGATACGATCGCTCAATCCGCCACCTGCAGCTGTAGGAGCAAACTTTCTTTCCTTTGTAAAATCCAAGATGTCTCTCGTCTTTGGCGCTCTTCTCAGGCATTCTGCCATCGTGAGTAAGAGTCCAAACGCTTCACCGCTTTCAACCGTCTCCACCGAGACGTTTGTTATTTTCTTTATAAAAGCCATCGCCGTAGATGTATTCATTGCACCAAACGCTTGCGAAGCGACTCTCTGCGTCGACGCAGAGATGTTCTCTCCCAACGTTTGCGAGTTGAGAAACGCCGCGACGGCATCTACTCGTAAAGAACCCTTTGCCTTTGCTTCGAATTCATCGTATGAGTGATCAAATCTAGTTTGAAATTCCTCATTATCATTATCTGGAGGTTGCGGCAAACCCAGACTCTTTACGAATTCCATGCAATCGTTCGTTGCTTTGTACTTGTCGCAACACAAAATTTCAGAAAAAACTTTGTTTCGCGTGGAGGATAAATCCACATCCGCCAACGCGCTCTCAATACCGCCTCCTGCGAAAGAATCTACCAAGCATAGCACAACTCGACACTTATCAGCAATTGTGAACCGTTTCGACGAGAGCGCTTTCGTAAAAAGCGAAGATAAGTCTGCCATATAATCGACATCAATTAAGCGAGAAATATTCGGAAGACTTTCCAAGGTCGGCGCGATGAGCGCAAACGCGCCTCTCTTGCGATTTTGATGCATGTGTCTACGCTGGTTCGCCACAACAGCCTCGTCGTAATCAGAATCTGGATCTGAGTCGTCCGATGAGTCACTGTTATTTGCAGTACCAACGCTGTCGTCAATATCGTCGGTGGCTCTTTTCAACACCCGCACGTACACTTCGAACACTGCTTCAATCATCTTGCTCTGGATTTTAATCTTCTCCTTCCAGGACTTTGTCTTCCCACCTTCGGCTTCGTCTAAATCTTTCTTAATCGATTTCTCTAATCTTCTCTTGAACGATTTATCGTCCGAATCGGAGTCGTCCTCGTCGTTGTTGGCATTAGGATCGCCGGTGAATGGTTTCATTCTGTTTTGCTCGTGCAACGCTTTCGCCATTTTCGCTCTTTGCTTTCGACTCAATTCACGTTCACCTGCTCTTTCTGTCCTCTCTTGTTTTCTTGTCATTTTCTGAAACCGTTCTTCTTCCGGTTTCAAAGCTGACACGGCGGCGTTGAGATTGATGCTTTTGAACCAGGCGATGGATTGCGGCCATATTGATTTCATATTCTTCTTTACGAGTTCAGCCATGAGTTGCAATATTTCAAGCGTGTGATCTCCGTTTTCATCTCCTCTACAAATTTCCGAAAACGCCTTTGAGGCTTCTTCAGCAATCGTCACGTCGCTTGACGTAAACGAGGAGGAGATAATTGCTCGCAATATCTCGCCTCTGTAGTTTGAATTTGGTTTTTTTGACAAGAATTGAATCAAGCACTTCCCACTCACCGAAGGCGAAGGACCGGAAACAATCGAATTGGCACCTTTTTTCGCATTCTTCGTTAGTAAACGAAGGAAAGATTTGTACGTCTTGCACAAGAGGTCTTCTTCTTTTCTTTGCTTCTTGACCTTATCAGATAGGCCTTCTAATTCATTTTTATCTGCGTTTATCTCGCGCAGTCTGTAATCCGGAAGAATATCAAGCAAAAGCAGCGTCATACTAGCGCACGCGTCTTGCGCCACTTCCTTCGAATGTGGATCGTCGCACAACGTTTTAATGAGCTTCGCGGCATCTTTCATTCTCGTTTCTGGCTGTTCGATTGCTTTTTGACAGAGTTCAGCCATGAATTGACGACAAGCTAATCTTCGTCCGGATGGATCCGCCAAGTATTTTTTCGCCGAGAACGTAAAATCCACGTTCTCATTTTCCATCTGGTCGTCACTTGATTCGTCGTCGTCATCGTCATCATCGCTATCATCTTTTGAATCCTCGCCTTGTGCGCCCTTCTCTTTCGCTCCTTTCTTTTTATCGTCCTCTTCCCACCAATTTACTTTCTTCTTCTTCTTTGTAGAGGCGTCCTCGTCTGAAACGTCTTTCTGTTTCTGTTTCGTCTCCTTCTTCGCTTTTTCTAATCCTAAATCCTCGTCATCGAGCGATTTCTTTCTACTGTTGCTATTGCTACTCTTACCACTATTGTCGTCGATATTCTGAAACGCTTCAAACTCGTCCGTTCCTCCTCTTTTACCTTTCGCACTCACTTCGGTTTCTTTTAAAACGGGCTTCTTCACGAGAGTTCCATCTAACCGTTTTACTGGAAGGAGTAAACGCACGTCGCCTTCTTCATCGTCGTCGTCGTCGTCGTCGTCTTCATCATCTTTATTTTCTTCTTTCTTCTTCTTTTTCTTCAACATTTCTCTTTGTTTCTTCTCCCACGCTTCCTTTTTCTTCGCTTTTTCCTGTTCGAAGAACATGCGCTCTACGTTATCGTCGTCGTCGTCGTCTGCATCGTCCGCGTCTCCGTGACTTTTATTCTTCTCATTCTTACCTTTTTTCTCTTCTTCAAGTTCTTTCGAATTTGCCAGCAATCGTTTGGTGAACAGCGCGTTTTTCGTCACAAACTCGACGTCTTCCTCGTCAATCGATAGGCTCTCTTCTGTATCGGAGGATACGTCGTGAGTACTTTTTGTCTTGTCTCCATCGCCTCCTTTTTTCTTCGCGTTGTTGTTGTTCATGCTTCTTTTGTTACTCTTCTTCGCGTTCTTCCGCTTAGCCTGAAAGAAATGAGCGCGTGTGAAAGTGTAAACGTCCTCAGGTCAGCGCTTTGGTCTCATCTTCCGATATTAAAATGCGGGAGACGGCGTTACGAAAAACGATGATGCGTTTTGGCGGCCGAAAGGTGAGAGATTTCAACGAACGCAACGCAACCCGACGACGAAAGAGAAGAGAAAAGAGAGAGAGAGAAAAGAAAAGAAATAGGAATCGCTTGCCTTATTCGGTAAGGAAGGAGTTTTAGCAGCAGCACCCGGTGACTGCTTCTTCTTCTTTGCAGTCTTCGAGGATGATGCGGTCCCTTTTTTCCCCATTTTCTCTGTTGGTCTGTTTGTTGTTTGTGCTCGCGTGTGTGACGCGAAACAACTATGAAGAGCATGAAGAAAAAAGAAGAAAAAGCAGAAAAAGAAGGAATTTTTTGGTTTTTGGTTTTGCCGCTTTCGGGGCAATTTCTCTCTTTCTTTCTCTCTCTCTCTCTTTCTTTCTCTCTCTCTCTCTTTTGTCTCCCACATCATCACTCTTTTCTCGGGAGAAAAAAACACGCCGACGCGCATCATCTCACTCGCGTCGCGCATGCGCAGAGGAGGAAAACTCGTTTCAGAACTGTGTTTTGGTGGTGGTAATAAATCTTTCGTTTCCGTCGTCGTCTCTCGATTCTTTCTTCTCGAGAGGAGGAGTTCTCTGAAAAAAACGAGTGACGTTCATTTGAGACGTCCGCACCCGGCTTTGAAAAACTCGTTCAGAACGCAGACCAGTGCTGCTGCTGCTGCGACAACTGATACTACAACTGCTACCGTTTGCGGTTTCGATTGTTCTCGTTCATTGGGGGATATAGGGAGACGTGAAACGAGAAGGAAAACGCACAGCGCCTCGATGGCTTGGACGAAGGATATGAACGAAGAAAAAGAAGAGGAAGAAAAAATAGAGGTGCCAGAAGGTTTAAAGCTGAACGCTGTTCGGATGGTCAAAACGGCGTACGAAACGTGCGCGAAAGCGAACAACTACCAAACTAAAGAAAAAGGACAAGAGGAGATGCCAAACGTTATATCCGAAGCAACCGCACATCAATTCGTTCGAGAACGAATCGAAAGCGACCGCGAGAGCGACAACCGAAGACGAAGAGAGTATTTGAAAGCAATAGCCGAGGACGTGAAACTGGCGTCGAAACTCATAGCTTTAGACTTTGTCGTGTGCAAAAGAGCACTGGTGGAAGGAGCGATGACGCTCAGTGAAGTAGCCGAAATGGCGAAGAAGGCGAACGAAGATCATTTTTGGCGGAAAACAGTCATAAGAAGTGTTCACGAGAAATTGAGAGATGGGGCAGAAGCGAACGAGGAAGATTTACAACAGTACAGCAAGGCGGCAGCGGCAACCGGGAAGAGTAAGTGGGTGAAAAATGCGCTCACGTGGTCTTTCGAATTCTTTGAACATTATTTCGGAAAGATGGAAAGCAATGTCGAACACGATGGTGACGAGGATGGGAGGCAATACGCAAAGAGTCGAAGAAAATTGATAACAAGTCTCGGTGAAGATGTAGGAAAATTAGCGCCAACTCGAATAGCTCTTCGTCGGGGTAAACGCAAAAGAGACGGAAGAAGCGAGGGAAATAACGAAGAAACAGCTCGCGTCGTGGAGGCGCGCAACGCATCGATAGATCGCAATAGGCGGTACGGTAGAGTAAATAGAAGTAAAAGTAGTAATAGCAGCAGCGGTGACGGAAACGATGATAAAAACGGAGAGACGTTTCGGCTTTTAGATGTGGGTTCGTGTTGGGACTTTTATCGCGAGTACGAGCGCAAAAGTACGCACTTTGGTAGCTGCAAAGTCGTCGCGTTCGATTTAGCACCGGAAGATGGAGCAGAGAATGTCTTAGAGGGTGATTTTCTGAACGTACAGTTTTTTGACCGCATCGAGGACGAGAACGGGGCTGAGACGCTGCTCAAAACATCTTCCTCCTCCTCTTCGAAACGACTTGAAGGGCTAAAATTGTCCTCATTCAACATCGTGGTGCTTTCGCTAGTCCTCACGTACGTTCCGACGCCCGAAAATCGATTTCAGATGATTATTAACGCTCGAAAATGCTTGAAAGGAGATGGAGATGGACTCTTGATGATTATCGAACCGCACGGCTTCGATAAATCGAAAGAAAATTTAGTTGCAAAAACCTGGCAGAAAACCATTGAAAGCGTCGGATTTAAAGCGCTGGTGAACTCCAAAACGCGAGATGGTTTACATATATTGATTTTTGAAACGTCTTCATTGCCCACTCTATCCGATGTACGCGGGGAAAAACTGGTGATGGCGCTCGACGAAGAGTATAAGAACAGGTGATAAAAATTCTTTAAAAAATTGGGGTGTATGTTGTTCCACATTTACAAATTCTAATCTCGCACACGTAAACGGTTCCTAGGTACCATGGTACTGTATATGTTGATGTATACTGCTAATTTATTCACCGCCATCTCTTTTCCACTGGATAAGGATTTTCAACGCTTTTCTTTGCTCTTCGAAGCTTCTAACAGTTGCCGCGTTTCTCTCCGGTTCTAAAAATCCCGCCGCTTGCCAAAGTTGCGCAAACTTTTTCTATGCTCGCTCTAAATGATCTTTCGTAGCGCTCTGGTTTTTTATTATCTCTTTAACCGCTCGATAAAAGGGCAGGGATACGAAATAATGATCCGCAGATTCCTTGTCCTTGTTTTTAGATAATTCTTGAACTTTATTCTTTAAAGCTCTGACGTCTGCATCATCGAAACACAACTCTGGCGAGGCTTTGGATATTTTCTCGCACATTTTTGTGATCGCTTTCAGTTCGTCTTCGCGTATGTAATCGAATTCCCATTCCTCGCTTGGCGCTAAAAATAAACGAGTCCCTTGGAGGAGTCTCGAACGAAGCGATAAATCGGGCGGCTGGTCCCATCGAAATAAAGAATACAGCGTCAACGGATGGACGTTTACTCTATCTCCAATCCCGAGAAGCTGGTCGTCATCCAAAGCAAAGTACGCCGGTCCTTGCACCGTATCCACTCGAACGCCTCTTCTCCCGTGGCCGTATTTTAAGTGATGTTCCTCTTGCTCCGAAAGTTTTACCGTGCCTCCTGCTGTTTGTTCGCCTTTCTTCTGTTTCTTCTTTTCTTTCTTCGCCGGTCTCTTTTGGAACTTCACCGCCAAAGCGTCGTCGTCGTCGTCGTCGCTGCTGTTGTCGTCGCGCGTCTTTGCTTTCTTCGAGGCACGTTCTTCTCGTTCCCGTTCAACGACTTCCTTTTTCAGTTGTCGCTTTTTCTCCTCTGCCGAAGTGTCCACCGAAGTATCGATAGAGGGGGACCCTGTTCGTAATCGTCTGAGCCGGCACTCGCGCCGCGTACGCGTCTCTCCTCGGATCGTTCGGTGCAAACGTGCGCTCCTTTTTCTTTGCAATTTTAGGTATGCGCGCTGAAGTCGTGTGCGCTGAGTCGTGTGGCGTTCGCGTGTTTGTCGTCGTCGTCGTGGTAGGAATAGGCGCCGTAGGTGTTTGCACGTCAACAATCTTATTCTTTTGGTGCTCGTTGTGAAGACGAGGGACTGGATTCGGTGTCGTCGTCGTCGTCGTCGTCGTTCCGGTACTCGCGTTCACTGCCGCGCGTCTCATCATGACCAGTGTCTTCACATCGTCCACCTCGCCATCATCATCGTTGGTATTTTGATGATGATTAGGTAGCTGTTGTCGTCGTTGTTGTTGTGATTGTTTGCGCTCGCGAGCCAATTCCGCATTCAAATGTTTGTTCTTCAATTTTTCAGAAAGATTTTCCTCTCGTAAACTCTCCATCTTCTTTTCTAAGGTCGACACTCGCATCATGACCGTTTGCAACACATGTTTCGTCTCCAAAATCTTATCCGAGAGCAATCGCGTCTCTTGCAAGAGACTGCCTTCGCTCGTCGATCCCATGATAAGAAAATTTTAATGGGAGTGCGTCCAAAGATTCCTTCTTGGTTGTGACGAAATAAGCACAAGTTTAAATTTAAACCTCATTTTGGCGGTTTTTAAGTGCTCAAAATTGCTTTTCACAAAGAAAGAGAGTAAATAGTATACTTATATAATAAAGATGATGAAATAACAACATTAATATAAAAGCTAAAGCGTAGTGTGTGTGTGTGTGTATATATGTAGTATTTAGCGCACCATGGCGGTGTTGAGAGGCGCAGAGTTACCCGAACTCATCTTTTTGCTCGCCGGTAAATCCGGAACGGCAAAGGCGGCGTTCGTCGCATCCACCCCGCCTCTGACGACTGCATCCACGAGTTTGCACGTAGAAAACAGCTTCTTGGCGCCGAAAACAGAAGCGTTCGATCTTCGCAACGCTCGCCTCAAACTTCTCTCCGTATTTTCTTTGCTCGTACCAAATCCAAAAGCGCATTTCACATCGTCTCGCGAACCGATGGAGTCGTTCGAAGCGTCGGCATCTTCAATAGTTAATCTCATATCCAGACTGACATCTAAGATGCGTCCTCTTCGGACGTCGCTAAACGTCAACGAGATCTTCCCGTCTTCTTCCAACACTATGTTCGAAATGCTTGTAAACGCGTCTCTGCACTTTTCGCACTCTTTTACAATCGCCTCGGCGGCTCTCAGTCTCGGGCATATGTTTTGTAAAACGCCGGAGCATCCGGCACCAGGAATGATAATCTTGGATGAGCTTTGATCCCCGATGTTCCACGCAAACGGTGCACCAGCTACGGCAGCGGCAAATTTCTTCACATTCTCAATGCCTAACGGCGAATCGCTGTTGATGTTGTTATCGCTGGACGATTGAACCAGAGTGCACCTCCCGGCGCCGGTTCGCGCATCTAAAGTGACCAAGAACAACTCGCCAACTCTCAAAGTCAATTCCGCCGATTCGGCGCCATCGACGCGTTCCAAGGAAAACGGAGCTAAAGATGCGATGATAGAATAGTCATCCGCCAAACTTTCAGCTTTCTTTGCTTTCTGAGAAAGACGAACACGGCTCGCGAGTCTCATTTTTCCTGGAGTCTGTGCGTTATTGGCAGCTATGGAAAATCTACTATTACCATTTCCAAGAGCCTTCATTGAAGATGCCGTAATCATTCTAGTGAGATTCATCGTCAATTCCTGATTGTTTTCTAAAGTTGGATCGTTCTGTACGGCAATTCGCATCTCCTCGACGCGCTCTTTCAACGACTCGACTTCGTTCGGGAGCGCAACTTGCTTCGCCTGTTTCTCGGCAACAGTCGTTTCGAGCTTGATGTCTAAGTTATTCGCGGCCTGTAAAGCCGCTCGAGAATCTAAAACTGCATTCATAACGTCCGTGCGAGTAGCATCCGGTTTCTTCGCATTTTCGATAGCGAGCATTTGCTCGGAACGCTTCTTACGCAA
>Ga0209091_10002199_pt1 | contig 16579 bp, 19 predicted proteins | sample ArcticOcean_MG_C_6_FD_187438 | JGI IMG/M metagenome (GOLD analysis project Ga0209091, IMG submission 187438) | Marine microbial communities from western Arctic Ocean - ArcticOcean_MG_CB8_128 (SPAdes) (version 2) | ecosystem: Environmental > Aquatic > Marine > Oceanic | place: Arctic Ocean...
TATCAGTAGTTGAACAATTTGCGGAATGGGTTATTCATCACCCGCAATATCAGAGAAATAGCTTTTTGGTTTAGAACCTTCATTAGCATCGGCTGGTAGTCCTTGTCTTGTTAAAGCTCCCGAAGCTTTTTTTCTTTCTTCTTGCTCTTGTTCTTCTCCCGACTCTTCAACTGTTCCTGCTTTAGACTCATATTCCTTCTGCTCTATGATTTCATCAGCATTGCCTTTCCAGAGCCATTTTAATATTTTCTTAATCATCAACTAACTATACACCACCAATTGATAACTCCTCTAAATCTGGCAGGGCTTTGAAGACTGTGATGTGTGGGGATGTTTAGTTTACAGTAGCTATTTAAATCGACAGCAGTTCTATAATGGTAGTGAGGGCGGATTATTGGGTACACCATTCACACTGTGAACTTTATTTGCTGCACGCTCTCCCTCATGTAAAGCTCCTACAACGGTTGCAGGGTGTGTCTCGTGTGTCGCTTCACCGGCAAACAAGATTCGATTTTCAGCGACGGGGGTCTTGAGTTCACGCCGCTTGTTGTCCTGATTTGAAACAAAAGTCTCTATCTTTGGATAGGAATATGCTCCTAAAGTGTAGGGTGCACTGCCCCAATCCTGAACTAGTCCTTCAATAAAATTTGACGACGCCTGATTTTGAGCCTGCGGAAACGTGTTATCGAGGTCTGCCAAGATAGCTTCAATAATGGCATCATCTCCAGCAGTGTCCCCTCCAGCTTCAGCACTAATCTGGCTTAGTTCCTCGCTGTTCTTCCCCATGGGGTAGCACATGAGTATGTACGAGTACGTATCTATTTTATAATTGCTAGGTGCCCAACAAGCACCGGCGACTCCCTCGGTTACCAACCAAGCCAGTCTTTCGCCTTCGGTTTCCCACCAAGCTGACCGAAAACGTATTGGCACCTTCATCCCTTTATCAATGCCGATACCGTTGTACGCGGCTACCGTAGAATATGGTAAATCGGGTGTAAAATTAATGATTTCAGCCTTTAGCACCCCAATGGAGACGGTCACGATTACTTGCCGAGCAGCGTGCCTGTTACCCTGAGAATCAATTACAAGGACATCATCTCCACTTGTATCAATTGTCACCACAGGGCTATTTAACAATATGTCACTATTCGCGACCACCTTGTCCCACCACACTGTTTCAAGAGCATCTAAATAACCAAGATCTTTATTGCTAATAACTCTAACGCTGTCCGAGAGTGTCCATTCACTGCTCTGTAGAGCTAAACTCCTAGCACCCAACTTGTTAAGGTTGGTGGCAAACGAAGCTCCGGCAATACCAGCGTCATATAGGTGGTAGCCGCGGTGATCCAGATCAACCCCATACGTATCCAGCACATCATCGGCAAGACTTGAATATGGATCTTGGTGCTCTTCAGGTATCCAGTACCAACCCCAGAAATCTCCCATCACTGTTACATCATCATCATTAGAACAAGGCTTAAAAGCTAAGTTTTTTGTCCAGCACGTGTTAGTTCCATTATCCATCGAATAAGCGCTTAGACCTTGGTATGCCTGAACATAGACTCCGTCACCATACTCTGCCCTAATAGCCGGCCAGACTGGGTTATTACCTTCGTCTAAATAGTGCTCCTCGGCACCGAGTTCCACCCGCATATCGCCCAGAGATGCGCTTTTTATTCGACCGCCAATTCGATCGGTTGCTTCGATAATCAGTACATCGTAGCCGTAACTCTGAAGCGTTTTAGTAGCGTAGAGACCAGCACTACCTGCACCCACGACGATGACATCGTGAGCAGTGTCTGAGGAATCCGAAGAACCAATACTATCACCGGTGGCCATCACAACCGGCTCTGGAGCGCTGCCTCCACTGCCACAACCACCAAGGACTAGCAACAGGACAGATATAGTTAAGGTTCTTCTCACAGATTTACTATACACCACCTGAGACTTCCTCCAAATTTGGCAAGGCTATTGGAATATTGAAGTAAGGGAACTTGTTTAGGTCTGAATCTTGATACAATCTTTTTATGGATATTGTAGTAGGAATACTTTTTGCAATTTTATTCTTTGCAACAGCGGTAGGTATTGTGCAACTCTTTCGTCCAGTATTTGTGAATTGGTTAGCTAGAATAATCCCACCTAAATATAAATTTTTGACAAAACTTATCTTCGATAATACTTTTGGGGAGTACCCGGTCTTTTAATCTCTCTTATTATCCATATACCTATATGGGATTGGTGGTATAACGACATACCATTTTCCAATGCCTTTTACTTTAAGATATTTAATTTAGATTAGATTTTAGCCTTAGTAGAACTAATTTTTTCAATGCTATCTTAATGAACCAACAAGTTCAATCAAGTTTCCTTCGGCTTTAATGGAAGGCTGGAGATTGAATTTGAGTTTCCGCAATTCACTTAATTTTGAATCAAGTTTTTGAGAATAGGCTTCCATCTTGTAATGATAGTTAACATCAAGAGAAAAATAACCATTTAAAGCTTCTTTGTCCTTGGCCTGAAAGATCCCATAAATAGAATCTTCTTTGCAAGTTAAATTAGATGACAACAATAATTCTCTAGAAAATAGACCAAATATATCAGATACTTTTGCACTTATCTTTCCTCTAGCTTCTACACAACCCGTGTTATTGAATACTAATTTTTCTATATAACCTTCGGATGAATATATCAAAGACTGCAAACTGCTTTGCGTAAAATCTAGTTTAAATTTAACATCTTCAAGCTCCCAGTAACTAAAAGATTTAGATAAGTATCCCGATGAAATTAAGATAGTATTGTTTTGATGCACTTTAAATTTAATTTTTTGGCTTAATAAACCTAACAAATCAAGCTCCAGCGATACCATGCCTAGATTCTGCTCATCAATTTTTAAAGAATCAATTTGTCCTGACCACCAAAATCCTGAAGAGCCTAAAACAGAAATATTATCTTTTGGTATAAATAAAACCACCCCTCTCATAGGGAAAGTTAATACGGTAAGAAAAATTAGAACTGTTGATGCTAAAAGTAAATACTTTAGTTTCATTTTCTTGAAACCAACACCAGACGCACCCTAACACTTTCCTGCTTTTCTTTTATGAGCTGATTGCGGCTTAGAGAGGCTTTGACTGTATAAATTTTTGAGTTAACTTCTAAACTTTTTAACCATTGATAAAGGTTCTTAAAGTCAACATTGTCTATCGATATCAACACTTCATTTTGATCATTACTCTCAATGCTGTTAATGACCACATTGTATTTTCTTGAAGTGCTGCTGATTACTGAAGTAGCAACGTCCCTCTTCTGATCCACCTTGTTACCAATAGTGGAGCTGTAGTCTATAGAATTTTTAACATCAGATAAAAGCTGGTTCGCTTTGTTTAAATTATGTTTAGATTCGGCAAGGCTACCAGTTGCATAAAGGTTGATTAAAAAGATCGCCAAGATAGTTAGGGCAAGTGCTACCAATACGTACAAAACCTGTTCTTTCTTGTTTAACTTATCAAAAAAATTTTTCATTTAATTTTTTACGAATATTTCACTTAATATTGAAGGTCCCGACCTTCGGGACGATCCAATCTCAACAATTAGCCCCGATCGAATCATTATAGATTTCAGTACTTCAATATCTTCAAAAGATGATAGCTCCACCTCTAATAGAAATTGGTTTTTATTTAAATCGTAAGAAACTACATTTAGTGAGATGTTCTCATTATTAACTATGATCTTTGAAACCACTCCAAGAGTAGACAGAAAAACAATGTCTTTATCATCGGGAATATTTCTGAGTTTTTTTCTTAATAGTAATTTGTAATCTAGACTTCTATTTTCTTCAGGAAAAGAGGTAAAAAATAAAGTCTTAGCATTTAAATTTAATTTTGTAACAGAAGAATTATTTAGAATCAATTCATAAGAAAGCTGAGAAAAATATAAAACTATTATTAATAAGAGGCTAAAAATAGGGAATTTCCAAGTTTTATACCATTTTTTCCAAGACAACCTGGGTTCATAGTGATTAATTAATAAATTTATACCGTCTTTGTCCTGATTGGATTGATTTAAAAGATAATCTTGTTCATCTTTAACATAATGTAGTTCAGGGTCTATTTCTGTGTAAGAAGACCAGTCAATTTTTAAATCGCTGTTTAAAAATACCTTGAAGGATTTTAATTGGAATTCATCAAAACTATTTTTTAGTAATCCTAAAATGGTTTGCAAGTCAGAGCACCAAGACCAATCAGAGCCTAGCTTTAAAATTGCATATTCTTTAAAAATTACTAAAGTTGCTTCTGATGAATTTGATGGCATGGCGTCTGATAAATCACACAAACTACTAACCTTCAATTGACTGTTAATTATCTGTTTATCAATATTCTTCATAATGGAATGAGGAATCATAGATAAGGAAACCTTGCCATTGGTCCTTCTTTTTGAAGTTACGATATGTAAATCTTCTATATTAGAGAGCAATTCATCTTCCAAAAGAAAAGGAATAGAAGAATTTATTTCAGCAGTTTTTGCGGGAGGCACTTGCAATTCTCTTCTGGTCAGAAGTGGGTGATAAATATAACCCTTTATATGTTCTGCTTTGATGTCTAAAAATTCTTTTAAACTAGCTGCAACACCATGATTAATTAAATCACCTGACGAATCTTTCAATACCCATGAAATGGAATTATCAGGCGATATGATAAAAGATAAAATGCTCATTAAAATACTAACTCTCTTCTAAACACTTTAACTTTGCCGGACCCTAATAACTTTAAAGATGAATTCATAACAAAAGAATGATCTTTAGAAATTATCTTTGAATGTAATAAGTAATAATTAGAATTAAGTGCAAGATATGATCTTATAGATCTAGAGACTGTTAAATCTTCTAATGCGGGGTGTGATAAGAATGCATCAATAGTCAGATATCCTTCCAAAGGACGATCGCTGAGAATTTGTAAAGCAGATTCTCTTGGCAAAGCTTCTCCAAAGAGCATCATTAAGATTTCTGGTTTATTTTTGGAAATAGCATTGATGTTGGTTGAAGAGAATCCTGATTCAGGTAACGCACAAACATACGGCATAATCTTTTTTAAGATATCGCTATTATAATTTTTGATACTAGCGAGCTCCGACACATTGCTTAAAAGTTGATTGGCAGTCCAGTATGGATTATCTAGTCGGGTGTAAAAATTATCTTCCGCTCCGTAGCTATTTACCAAAGAGTTATCACTATCAACCCAATCCAATAAGCCGTATATTAAATTTTCAATCAAGAAATTATCAACTTCTAAGGATAAAAGTAAATTCCTGTATAAAATTAAACCCTGATTGTTAACAATCAACCTGCTTCCTTTATTGTCGAGTTGAACAAGACTGTTTAAATTAAAACAAGAGGATAAATCTGTTAACGAGCCTTCAACAACAGACCCTTTCATGCTGTATTGTATTTGAGGCAGCTCATTATCAAACATTAAAAGTTTTGAAATATGTTTCTCTGTGTTGTGTTTTACAAGGAAATTACTTGCCGTTGATTCAAGACCAAGGGCATACCAATAAGATTGATCATCCTTAACCGTCTTGATGACCTGATTGAAGGTAAAATGAATCTTGTCTACTGATTGAACTCCTATAGACAAAACTAAAGCAACCACTAATAAAACCAACACCAAGACTCCTCCGTCTTGTTTATCTTGACTTCTCATGCATCTCCTTTTGTAAGAAGGTATCTTCTAAAAACATCACCGTAGGATTCAAACTTGAAGGATATTTCAATCATTTGCGGCAGTCCTGACAATTCAACCGTCTCTTGCGGGGGCCATACTTCAGCAAAAGAACCTTGATTAAAGAATTTTAGATCTAGTGAATCAACACTGTCCAATAAAATGGAACTGTGTTTAAAAGAATCCAAAACTCTATCAACATATGAATATTCTGATCTAATTATTTGTGAACCTTCTTTTGAATATTCAACCCATTTCAATGCTCCACGAGAACCTTCTCTTATAGGCGTGTGAATTGAAAAAGCTAAAAAAATACCTTCATCAAGCAAGACTTCGCCGTATAAAGGCCAATCACGCACATCTCCTCTTTCGTCTCTGGCATTACGATCTAAAGCATGCAAAAGATCTCGCTTTATAATCTTATCTGTTAAGGCAATCTGAGATAATAAATTGGAGCGATTTAATGTTTTTTCATTGATGGACAAGCTGGTAGACAATCCTGATAAGACAAGAATGCCTATTAAACTTGACAAGAATATCGCAACAAGAATCTCTACAAGCGTGAAACCTTTTGCGTTCATTCTAAAAACCTAAAACCCAATAATTCATAAACAGTATTATTTTCTTCATCCATCACTTTTACTAGAATTTGCGCCGACTCGCCGCCATCAAGTATATTTATAGCTCGTTGCCATTGATAATTTCTATTTCCTTGAAGAGAAAACCCTTCTTCATAAACAAGATCGTCTTCCAAAAAACTCTTAACTAAAATATTTTGAGCGACAAAATTAGCCATAGTTTTTTCTTCAAACTTCTGGACAGACAATGCATTTGAAGAAAATAATTTAAGAGCCGATGACATTACAAAAGCTAAAATACCAAGTGAAATCAATACTTCAAGAAGAGTGAATCCATTTTCTTTGTGATCATTCAATGGTTTCTGTCCAATTACCTATGTCTTGATTTAAGCCCTCTCCTCCGGACTGGCCGTCCGCTCCTAACGAGAATAAATCATACTCACCATACTCACCTGGATTTAAAAAAATATAATCGTTCCCCCAGGGATCTTTTGGTAATGACTTTATGTAGCCTTGATAGTTTGTTGTGCTGAAATTATTCTCGCCAGGGTTGAGAAGAAATTTTAGCCCTTCTTCTGTGTTTGGGTATCTATAGTGCTCTAGTCTATACAATTCCAATGCACCACCTAAAATAGCAATATCTACTTTTGCTTTACTAACCCTCGCCTTGTCCTGACTGGGCAGCACATTAACTGCAACTATGGTTGTTAAAAGTCCTATAATAAAAAGGACCACCAGTATTTCTATAAGACTGAATCCCTTTTGTAATTTTTTTTGTTTTTTATTGATTTTCATATTTCTAATTTAATAATGCAGTACTGTTCATTTGTATTAAAGGCATTAATATTGCTACAACTATTGCCGCAACAATAACTCCCATTATTAATACCACTAAAGGCTCAAGTAAACCCATAAATACCTTGGTTGATTGATGAAATTCTTGATCTAAATAATCGGATGATTTTGCTAACATGGTCTCCAACGACCCACTTGCCTCTCCGCTTGCTACCATTTGTTTTACCAAAGGGGGTACGTATGAGATATTTTCTAAGCAAGAGGACATGGATTTTCCTTCAGCTATTTTATCTAAATTAATTCTTAATGCTCTCTGTAGAGATAAATTTGAGACCGTTCTTAAAGAAATCACAACGGCATTCATAATTGGTATATTGTTGCTTCTCATGATGCTCAAAGCACTTAAGAATCTTGAAAGGTCTGCTTGAATTAAAAATTTACTTAAATACGGTATTTTGATTAGCAAATCATCAATTATATTTTTTATGTATTCCTTGTAACCTATTTTAAACAAAAAAAAGATCCCAGTTATTAATGTAAGCAGAACCCAAATCCCTGACCCTGAAATAAAATTAGACAGTCCTATCAGCCAACGAGTCAATAAAGGTAACTCTTGATTTAAATTTTCAAATTGACTAATTATGCTTGGAACAACAAAGATTAGCATCAGACCTACAATAACAAGTGCTATTGAAACCAGAACCATTGGATAAATTAAAGCAGCCAGCACTTCTTTTTGCACAAAAGATCTTTTTTCCAGATAGTCAGCTATTTTTTCCAGTAAAACATTAAATTCTCCAGAGGTTTCACCTGCACTAATTAAGGCTACGTATAAATTATCAAAGGTCTTTGGAAACTCTTTTAGAGCTTCCGATAAACTAAAGCCTTCTTCAATCTTGGTGGCTAAAACAGAAGATTGTTCCTTCATAACTGAGTTACTGGCCTGTTTAGAAATAACCTTCAATGACTTGTCTAAAGGAACTCCTCCGCTAGACAGAACAGATAATTGTCTTGTAAGAAGAGAAAGGTCAGAGAGGCCAAGTTTTTTTTCTGAAAATTTAAACAACCCAAACCCACTCTTTCTTGACTGAAGTTTGATAGGTGTTAAATTCTTTTCTTTTAACTGATAATTAGCTAACTCTGAAGTTTCAGCAAAAATTAGACCTTTCTGTTTTATACCCTCTGAATTAATAGCTAGATATTCGAAATTAGGCACTATTGTTCTTTGGTGACTCTCATCAATTCGTCAACTGATGTTAAACCTTCTGTGACTAATTCCACTCCGGACTGCACAAGATTGTTTTGGTGTTTAAAGGCAATATTGGAGATATTTTCTTCCGATGAATCATTGTTAATAGCTTCTTTCAACTCGTCGTTAATAGACAAGAATTCAAATACGCCTATTCTGCCACTATAGCCGGTTTCATTACAAACGCTGCAACCTGAAGATCTAAAGAGCTTAGAGCCAAATGGAATTCCATGAATATCAGTTTTGGATACATACTCTTCTTTGCATGTTTCGCACAATTTTCTGACAAGCCTTTGGGCCAAAATTCCTTTTACAGTTGAGGCTAAAAGGTAAGACTCTATTCCCATATCCTTCATTCTTGTTATAGCCGAGGAAGCATTATTGGTGTGCACGCTAGAGAGGACAAGATGACCGGTTAAGGAGGCTTGTATGGCAATCTCCGCCGTCTCAAGATCTCTAATCTCTCCAACCATTATAATATCAGGGTCTTGTCTTAAAATTGCCCGCAACCCTTTACCAAAAGTCATACCCACCTTAGTGTTGACTTGCGTTTGACTAACGCCGTCGATTGCATATTCAACAGGGTCTTCTACAGTGATGATGTTACGACTAGAATCATTAAGAAGATTAAGGCCGGCATAAAGTGAAGTGGTTTTTCCAGAACCGGTTGGTCCAGTAACCAATATAATACCATTTGGATTTTTTAAAGATTTCTTAAACTCGTGGAGAAGCTCATCTTTCATACCTAATTGTTCTAAAGTTAAGTGCGAATCTGCCTTATCGAGAATCCTAAGAACTATTCTTTCCCCATAGCTAGAAGGCAAAGTAGAAACTCTTATATCAATCCATTTTTCTCCAAGACGAAGGGACATCCTTCCATCCTGAGGTATTCTTTTTTCAGCTATGTCTAAATTAGACATTATTTTTATTCTTGCATTAAGCATGGATGTTAATTTTGAATTCGGTTTTAGCACTTCTTTTAACATGCCATCAACTCTGAATCTGACAGACAAGTATTCTTCGTAAGGTTCAATGTGGATATCAGAAGCTCTCCCCTTTATAGCTTCAGCTATAAAAGCATTTATTAACTTGATTACCGGAGCGTCATTTTCAGAATCTAATAAATCAGCAGTTTTGGGTATATTGGCTACCAGAGCAGAGAGGTCATAGGAATCATCCATATCATCCATTAAATCTGCAGAAGAAGTGGCATTCTCTGAATAGTGCTTAGCTAACTCTTTCTCAAATAAGTTATTTTTAACTGGTGTTACAAATACGGGAAGTTGATAAAAGTTTCTTAATTCAGAAAAGGTGCTTAAAGAACTTAAATTATTAGATTTAATATAAACAATATTATTTTCAATTCTATCAAAAATTACTCCTTTTTCTTTGGCAAATCTGTAAGGAAGTTCTAAAGAGTGAGTAGTTTTTTTTGGATTAGATGACATAAATTGTCTATAAATTAATTCTTTAAGATATTGTCTTTTAAATCTTCTAAATTTGGGACTTCTTCACCATTATTAATTTTCTCTTCTTGGAGGTTTTGATAGAAATTATATTTAGAATTTCCTATTACTCTCATTGTTTCAGAATCCCTAATAATAGTAGGCTTTATAAAAACAATTAGATTTCGCTTAGTACGAGAGGTAGAAGTTGACCTAAACATTTTTCCTATTAAAGGAATATTTCCTAGAATCGGAACCCTTCTTTCAATTTCTTGGACGTTATCATCTATTAAACCTCCCAAGACAATGGTATCTCCATCTTCAACCAATACAGTTGTTTTTATAACTCTTTTATTTGTTATAAGATCAGTGGACGAGGGGGTTATAGGCCCATAAACGCTTGAAACTTCTTGATTGATAGTCATCTTTACAGCATTACCTTCATTTATCTGTGGTGTGACTTCCAGCTTTATACCAACTTCTTCTCTATTGACCGATCTAAAAGGATTAGAATTACTAGAGCTTAGAGTTTCACCTGTAGTAATAGGTATTTCTTGACCAACCACAATAGAGGCCTGTTCATTATCCAAAGTCATGATAGAGGGAGTGGATAAAATATTAGAATCAGAATCTTCAGCTACTAAATTAATAATTGAAGCAAAAATATTTCCACTAGAGTTAATTCTTCCTACACCCACAGCTAAACCTTCAATTCCTAATAAAGAATTTACGGCAGCGGTTCCTAAAGTCGAACTGCCAGAACTATCATTCTTCAATGATTCAGATGCAACGGCAGTCATTAAATCTGGGTTTGGAGAACCAAATCTCTGCGCCACTAAAGGAGTGTTATCTCCATCTCCTCTAAATAGAAATTGTACGCCGAGGTCTTTAGCAAGATTGTCTGATAACTCTACAATGATAGCCTCCACCAGGACTTGTGCTCTCCTAATATCTAGCTGATCTATGACTGATTCTAATTCAGTAAGAACATCTTGTTTGGCTGAAATTATTAATGCATTCGTGTCTTTATGAGATTCAATTGAAGTTGTTTTTAAACTTGAACTTGAAGATGAAGCTTTTGCATTCTCCAAAGAAGTCGCCATTTTTTCTAAAATTAATTGAATATCTGATGCTTTCGCATAATTTAGATACACAACTTTAAGGTTAGTGTCTTTTGATCCTGAGCTTCTGTCTAGTTGAGAAAGTACTTCTTTTAAACGATTAACGTTACCTTCATAATCTGCCAAGATTATAGAGTTAGTAGGCTCGTAAGCAGCAATGTGTCCTTGTTTATTTACAAGTGGTTTTAATAAAGGAACTAATGTTCTTGCATCGGCCCCTGAAAGTCTTATAACCTCTGTTGTAAGAGAATCTTGAGAAATTCTTTCTGATGAAGCATCTTGTCTGGCTCCAGATTCAGGCATAACTTTTATAACATCTCCTGTTTGAATAGCTGAAAAGCCATGCAATCTGAGCACCGAAAGAAATACAGCATAAGCTTCATCTGGGTCTAAATCTTGATTAGAGATAACCGTAACATTCCCTTTAATTCTAGGGTCTAAGATTATGGTTTTATTTGTTAATTTTGCTATGTCGGCACTAAATATTCTAATATCAGCATCTCGCATATTTATCTGCGTGGCATGTATAGATGCGGAAATACCAATCAATAAAAGAATTTGTAATAGCAGTGTTTTATTTACAAAGAGCATAATCCTCATCTTTAGTTTAAACCTACCGTTAAAGAAAGGGTTTTTCTATCTCTTAATATATCTAATCGCATGTTTGAGGAAGACATTTCCTTCGCTAAAGAAGGGTCATTAAAATTCAAACCGTTAACAGCAATTAAAATATCTCCCTTCTTTAACCCGCTTTGATTAAAAATTTCCTCTTCTTGTCCAGAAGAAATTTCATAACCTTTCAGTTTGCCTTCAGTAAAATAAGGCTTAAAGGACATAACTTTATACAATGAAGAAAGAGCATCCGTATTTGCAGAAGGTTTAGTTGATTTTGCAACCTCGGGCTTGATTATATTTAGAGAGGAATCTTCATCAAAAGCAACCCTTTCTCTTATGCCGTCTCTGTTGATAACAACAAAATCAGATTCAATGCTATCAAGGGTTATATTATTAGATATTAAATCATTTTTTTTGTATCTCTTTTGCTCTCTTAGATTAAACCCCAGAATAGCAAAATTATTCATTCCAGAATTGGAATAAGTAACGCCAAACAACTTGAGTGGCGAAGAAGTTTTTGGAGGCAAGCTGTCTTCAAGAGCATCCAGAAGAGCTTGTGACGAGTTCCTCTTCAAAGGATCTCCTGAAAGTTCAATATATTGATTTTTATTTAAAATCTGATCAATGACCTCCGATTGATTAAACGATATTTGATTTGGCAATAGAATTGTCCAGCTTAGATTTAGGAGCTGAAACAAGATAATAGACGATAAAAACAAAGTCACTAAAAAAGGCACCTTACTCAGGTGTTTTATATCTGTAACTTTGCTAAAAATTCTATGGAGATAGCTACTTAACTTGTCTTTCATTATGTTAATTTTATCAAATGGTATTATCTATTGTTTCTACGCTAGGTATTTTTTAAATTTGTTCATTTAATTATTCTTTTAATTGGTGTGATTATAATATCCTTATGTTTGCCATTTGGTGAATTAATTATTTATTGGGGCATTTATCTTTTCAGATTTTGCAGATATAGCAATCTTCATATAGTTCATTAAAATTTAGATTAAGATAACTAATAAGACTCAAAAGCCAATCAAGAATAAAATCTTACCCTTCCTCATTGATGGTCGGAGAAAATAAGATCATGATTATGAATAAAAGCTTAAATACGGTAGGTTAATTAAAATATGGAACTTATATTTTCTATTTTATTGCTTGGTCTGATGTTGGGGAGCTTAGCAAATACTTTTATTTATAGAATTCCATTGTCCTTGTATCCCAACAAGGTAACTTCTTCTAATTTTAAACTGCTAGAGAGAAGATCAAGGTGTACATCGTGTGAAGAGATTATACCGATCTATCACAATATCCCGATAGTCAGTTATTTGTACTTAAAAGGAAAATGTAGATTTTGCAATCACTCCATATCTTTAATGTACCCAATAATAGAAATAAGCACGGCATGTATTCTTCTATTAATTTATCTAAAAGTTGGAATAAATATCTTTTTCTTTTTTTATGCCATTTTTTTTATTCTTTTATTGATTTGCTCTGCTATAGATATACGACATAGAATCCTCCCTAATAGCATCAACTATGTTCTTGTTATTACGGGTGTACTCGGTTCCTATTTTTTTGGCCTTATAAATATTTACGACTCTTTAATTGGAGGAATAAGTGGTTATTTAATAATATTTTTTATTGAAAAGACTTATGCACTTATTTACAAAAAAGAAGGCATTGGGAGAGGAGATGCAAAATTATTAAGTGCCATCGGATTTTGGTTTGGGTGGTTAAACTTACCAACAATCTTACTTATGAGCTCTTCTTTAGGGTTGTTGGTTGTTTTTATTCAAAAATTTATGACTGGAAATTCTTATAAGAATATCCTAGAGTTTAAAATTCCATTTGGTCCATTTTTGTCGTTATCAACTTTATTTGTATTTTTAAATTCTAACTATTAAATAAAAACTCTTGCAATGAAACTCTTTAACAAAATTCTTTTAAATCTCTTTTTTGTTCTAATTATAGGTTGCGGCGGTGGTGGAGAAAGTAACACTCCTGAACTAATTCCTTCAGCTCCAACAACAGAAACTCCAGCGCCAAGTGCTGACACTTGGCCTTCTTCATCATGGGAAGTTGTCGAACCTTCTGAAGTAAATATGGATCAATCAAAACTCAATGTAGCATTAAATTATGCCTTTCAAGAAGGTCGCAACACCCAGTCGGTTGTTATTATTCGCCACGGGGTTGTAGTTGCTGAAAGATACAAAGACGGTAAGAACAAAGATACTCTAGCCACTAGCTGGTCTGGTGCTAAAAGCTTTACGAGTGCTCTGATTGGTCTCGCAATAGATCAGGGTTACATAGGATCGGTTGATGACAAGGCTTGTAATTATTTAGAAAGATGGAGTTGTGAAGAGGCTGTATGTTTAAGTTTAGATTGTCCGTTGTCTAGACCCAAAATTTCTGTAAGGGACATATTGGAAATGCGATCGGGTTTATCGCCTACTGATGGAATTAGTATTTATTCGGATAAAGACGACCAGTTATTGCATAGTTTAGAACGTTCAATTCTTACAGATCCTGGGGAAACGTATTTATATTCTAACGAGGATTCCATGATTCTCTCCGCTGTTATCAGCACAGCCACAGGATTGACGGCAAAAGACTACGCCGAGCAAGAATTGTTTTTAAAAATTAATATGGTGGGTGATTGGTGGACTGACAAAGAAGGTCACACCATGACTTATTGTTGCATTGACACGACCCCTAGAAACTTTGCAAGATTTGGGTTGTTGTATGCTAGAAGTGGAAAATGGGATGGACAGCAGGTCATTAGCGACTATTGGTATCAGGAATCGACTAAACTTGCCGATGGTTTAGATAATTATGGTTTGCACTGGTGGGTATACCCTTCGGTCAATTTAATAGGTGCTTTGGGGTTACACACAAACGATATATGGGTGTACAAAGACAAGGATCTTGTAATCGTTAGAAATAGCGATTTTACTAAATACGGAACTGAAAGTGTAAGAAGTGGACAAAACATACATGTCACAACTGCCCCTAATAACTGGAACAACACCGATTTTTTGACTTTAGTAACTGATTCGATAAATGATTGATAGTTAAATTTTACCTTTACCACTACAGCATCAACTGATACCTCTAAATCTGGCAATGGTGTAAGGTTTTGCTATTAGGATATTAAAGCAAGGGAACTTGGTTAGGTCTTAGAGGATACCTAAGTAATAGAAGAGCAATAATAATATAGGCAATCCAAGATAGAATGCTGTATCTATCTTCTTTTCAATTCCATTTTTAAGTATGGACAGTGAAAGGGCTTCTCCAATTGAGCCTACCTTAAAAATATTTATAATTAATTTATAAACTGGGTAATATAAATAGAGAAGAAATATAATGACAATATAGCCTACCAACCCACTATCGAAGAGTGTGGTCACCAATGCAACAAAGTTTCCTCTTATATCTGGACTAAAAAGAACACCAACTAAAAGAGCTATAGAAACTAAGGTTAAAGCTATAATAAAAATCTTCTTTATATATTCTATAATCTTCATCCCTAAACTTCCGTTTTCAAGTCATACGTTCTCGTTATTGGCTCGCCTTGCATAAAGGGAGCAATAGCATCAATAAGCCCGGTTTCAACCCTCCAAGCCATATAAGCTTGCTGATCTTCGGGACTATCCCATTCTTCTACCAGAACAACGCTAGAGGTCTCCTGGTCAACAAGGGTAGTTACGCTTCTGCAACCTTTATAGTTCCTTGTTTCTACTAGAGCTCCTTTTAGGATATTCAAATAGTCATCCAACATATCTGGTTTCACTGGAAACTCTAAAGTTATCATTACACTCATATCAACTCCTTATCTTTCATGACTTAACTATATCACGATTAAATCAGCTTTAGAGTTGTACCCAAGTTGTACCCAATTAATGGAGTTAAAGTGAAGAATGTTGTTGGAATAAGGTTGTTAGTTATGGCTTCCGTGCGTGCCACGCAAGCGCTCAGACTTAACCAGTTTCGTGCAGTTCTTTTAAAGCATCGAATGTCATTATGGAGGCTATTTCTCCATTTTCATCCAGTATCTCGTAAATTGGTTTATCCTTTGAATAGGGTCTTAAGCTAAAAAGAATAACTACATCTTCCTCCCCTCCGCCTTCTGTGTGCGGTTCATCATTTGCTTCGCCTGCAGTAAAAGTACCAGGATAACGAACCTCTTTGGAATTGCCTTCCAAGTCATATATATGATGCTCCCCTTTAACTACAAAAGTATTAAAGACGGATGTATGTCTATGGTTTACTATTTTTTCATTTGCAGAGAACTTAAAAAGAACATCAACAATCTTAGCTTCATCATCAACATGTAATATTGAACAACCTATATGATCAGCAGGACTACCATCAGGACCAGGTAAAGGCTTCCAGTTAATTTTTGTTTCATCAAAGTCTTGAATATTAAGCATTCCGTCTCTCCCCTAAATAAGAATAACCTAACTCAAGCTAGCCTAAGCTTCCTGTTATATCAAGAAAAAGTTTAATCCTCCAGTTCGTAAATCGGTAAGTGAACTTTCTTGATATGTTTAGGATCCTTCTGTCTGCCGTGATAACCATTCCATTGACCTTCGGGCAGATCCAGTTCGTCTAATAGATCTCTTGGGTCAACTTTCTTCATTAAAATTCTTTGGAATGAGCTTTGTTATTAGTCTAAGTATGCTGTGCATTTAATCTCTATCTTAAGCGCGGGATCAACCAAAGCCGTCACTCCAACTAAAGTCTGGGTCACTTCAGGTTTACACCCGTAGATCTCTTCCCTGGCTTTGAAAATATCATTTACATTTTGCATACAGTCATCAACATCAGTCACGAACCAAACTTCATCAATAATATTATCCATGGTAGCTCCGTATTCGGATAGAACATCTTTGATGTTCTTGTAACAATTTTTCATCTGTTCTTCCATGCCTGAGGGGGCACTTCCATCTTCTTCTGTTCCTATTTGACCAGATAAGGTTAATAATTTATCTACCAAGACTCCTTGTGAAAAGAAATCTGCATATGGCCCTGTTCTATATAGTTGTTTTTTCATGAA
>Ga0209091_10002211_pt1 | contig 16523 bp, 18 predicted proteins | sample ArcticOcean_MG_C_6_FD_187438 | JGI IMG/M metagenome (GOLD analysis project Ga0209091, IMG submission 187438) | Marine microbial communities from western Arctic Ocean - ArcticOcean_MG_CB8_128 (SPAdes) (version 2) | ecosystem: Environmental > Aquatic > Marine > Oceanic | place: Arctic Ocean...
CAATTTATTTTTTTATCAATATTTTTAATATCCAAAAACTTAATCGCATTAGAACTAGTAAAAATAATTGCTTTAAAATTAGTGTAATTTAAAGACTCATATTTTAAACCTTCAATGGCTATTAGGGGTAAATGAGAAACTTCATGACCAAGGGACTGAAATTTTAAAATCATTTCATGGCAATCCTCTAGAGGTCTGGTTAATAAAATATGCATTCTATTTTTTATGCGAATTATTAGATTGTTTTTTTAATATTTCACCAACTTCCATTCCAAGCTCTCCTGCTAGTTTTAAATGTTTTGATAATTTAACATGAAATCTTTTTTTTCCATCTAAAGAAAAAAGTTCTGCTTCAAGGGTTATTTTATTATTTTTAACTTCTGCAAATGCACCAATAGCAGTTTCACAGTCTCCCTCTAAAATCTTAAGCACATTTCTTTCAGCCTTAATACAATTGTGTGTCGTTGTATGATTAACTTCATTTAATATTTTAATTAAATCTTGATCATTTTTTCTACATTGCAATGCTATCACGCCTTGACCGGCACTAGGAATTATTTCTGACGTTGAAAAAATTTGAGAAATATTTTCTTCTAAACCTAATGATTTAACACCTGCATAAGACAAAATTATTGCATCATATAAATTTTCATTTAATTTTTTAATTCTTGTATCAACATTTCCTCTTATCAATTTACAAATTAAATCTTCCTTTATATTTTTTAGTTGAAATTCTCTTCTAAAAGATGATGTTCCAATAATTGAGTTAAATTTAAGCTCTTTAATATTCTTATTATCATTACTAATTAAAATTTCTCTTGGATTATTTCTTTCTAAAAAACAAGTGGTTAATAATCCTTTCGTTTCAGCTGTTGGCATATCTTTTAACGCATGAACGGCTACATCAATATTTTTATCCAACAATTCTTGTTCTATTGTTTTGCAAAATAATCCTTTACCACCATGTTCCGATACTCTCACATCTGTTATGGTATCCCCCGTTGTTGTAATGCTTTTTATCTCAATACTTTCTATTTCTGTGTTTTTTAATATTTCTGCTCTTGCTCTTTCTGCATAAATAATTGCCAGTTTACTTCCCCTAGATCCAATAATAATTTTTTTTTTCATTTATTGCTTTATAGTTCATAGCTTATAATAAAAATGTAATATTAATAAAAACTAATTCTATGAGCAAAAAACCTATAATTTTAGGAATTGAAACAAGCTGTGATGAAACAGCAGCATCTATCATTACCGAAAATAAACAAGGCACTCCAACAGTTTTGTCGAGTATCGTTTCAAGTCAGATTGATGTTCATAAACAATTTGGTGGTGTAGTTCCTGAACTTGCTGCAAGATCTCATATAGAAAAAATTGATTTAATTACAAAAAAGGCAATTGAAGAAAGTGGTATAACACTAGAAGAGGTTGATGCAGTTGCTGCTACAGCAGGCCCTGGCCTTATCGTTTGTTTATCAGTTGGATTAAGTTTTGGAAAAGCGATGGCATCTTCTTTAGAGAAACCCTTTATTGCTGTTAACCATCTAGAAGGACACGCATTAAGTCCAAAATTAAACTCTTTATTAAATTATCCTTATCTCTTGCTTTTAATTTCTGGTGGTCACACTCAATTTTTGAATGTTCAAGGATTGGGAAAATATAAGAGATTAGGCACCACAATAGATGATGCCCTAGGAGAAGCATTTGACAAAACTGCAAAAATGCTTGGTATAGAATTTCCTGGTGGTCCACAAATAGAAGAGTACGCCAAAAAAGGTGACCCTAATAAATATGAATTACCAAAACCGATTTTTCATAAGGGAGGATGTAATTTATCTTTTGCAGGACTTAAAACTGCAGTGCTTAGAATTGTGAAACAAATAAAAACTGATCAAGAAAAATATGATCTTGCTGCTTCTTTTCAAAAAACTGTTGAAGAAATACTTTATAAAAAAAGCAAAGTTGCATTTAAAGAATTTAAAAATATTCATAAAGATAAAGCTAATACATTTGTAGTTGCTGGTGGTGTTGCAGCAAATAAAAAAATTAGAGAAGTTTTAACAAAGCTTTGTAATGAAGAAAATTTCAAGGCTATTTTTCCACCTATAAATTTATGTGGAGATAATGCAGCGATGATTGCTATGGTTGGTTTGGAAAAATACAAACTTAGACAATTTAATGAATTAGATCACCCTGCTAAACCTAGATGGCCCCTGGATGAACACGCGACTTTTTTAAAAGGTGCTGGGGTAAAACTTTGATAGCATATCAAAAAAATATTATTTATTTGTGCTTTTAAAAACATAGTAAGAAACAGATTTAATTTCTTTATCAGTCAATATACTTTCGTAAGCTGGCATAACTCCTATTCCCATTGAAACAGCATTTAATACTCTTACCAATTCTGGTTTAATTTGATCTAAATTTGGACCAATTTGACCAGCTGACTTAGCATCAGCAAGCATGTGACATGCTGCGCAGTTAGCTTTATTTAAAAAAACATCCTTTCCAAAATCAAACACTTCATCTGATTTCAAAGGTTGAAAGAATAAGTTTAAAAATATAATTGTTATAAAAATATAAGCACTTTTCATTGACATAATTTAATAATAGAAATTTTTTTTAAATTCAACATTATTAAAATAATTCTAACTTATTACTAAATTTTATATGCTTTAGAAATATTTATTAAATCAAATGTTATAAAAAAGTATCTTTAATGGCTTAGACACTTGTGCTTTTACTACAATTGCAATATATATGTTCAATTATTGAACGTTAAATTTATATAATTGTATTAGATATATAAAAGCCATGACTAAAAAATCTAAAATTGTCATTGTAACAGGTGGAGCTGGTTTTATTGGTAGTCATTTAGTTGACTTACTATTAATAAAAAAATACCAAGTTATAGTAATTGATAATTTAAGCGGTGGTAGGCTAGATAATTTAAAACAACATAAAAATAATAAAAAATTAATTTTTAAAAAGATTGATATTAATAATATATCTAAAGATGAAAAAATATTTAGAAATGTAAGCTATGTTTTTCATTTTGCAGGCATAGGGGATATTGTGCCTTCAATCGAAAACCCATCTAACTATATGATGACAAATGTTCAAGGAACTATTAATATTTTAGAAGCCTCTAGATTTTCAAAAATAAAAAAATTTATTTATGCAGCCTCTTCTTCATGCTATGGAATAAACAACAAAAGAACTAATGAAGATGCTAAAATTAAACCTCAATATCCTTATGCTCTTAGTAAATTTCTTGGGGAAAAAGCTGCGCTTCATTGGCATAAAGTTTATAAACTGCCTGTTAATTCGATAAGAATTTTTAATGCATACGGACCTAGAGTTAGAACAACAGGTGTTTATGGTGCTGTTTTTGGAGTTTTTTTTAAGCAAAAATTAAAAAAAAAAGCATTAACTGTTGTTGGAAACGGTAAACAAGCCAGAGATTTTATTTATGTAACAGATGTTGCAAATGCTTTTTTAAAAGCTGCAACAACGAATAATGTTGGTGAAATTTTTAATCTGGGTAGTGATAAACCACAGTCAATAAATCAACTTGCTAAATTAATAGGTGGAAAAATAATACATATTCCAGATAGGCCTGGGGAGCCCAGAAAAACTTGGGCAAATATTAGTAAAATAAATAAAAAATTAAAGTGGAAACCTACTGTAAGTTTTAAAGATGGAGTTAAGAATATGTTAAATCAAATAGATCAATGGAAAACTGCTCCTTTATGGACACCAAAATCTATAAATACAGCAACGAAAACTTGGTTTAAATACTTAAAGTAAATATTAAATTAAATATTTATAAAAGATGAAAAAACACACAGATCAAATTAAAAGAGGAGGGATAAAAACTATTTTAAAAAAATTAATATCTTTATTTTTTATTTTTTTCCAATTAGCTTTATATCCAGTAACTTTCATAATTTTTATCATAATAATTTTAATTAAGCCCTGGTATTTAATTAGATGGAACACATTACATTCTAGCAGAATTGGCCACTTTGCACTTAATACTGAATTATATTGTTGTGAGCGAGATGCTAATATTAATTTTCCTAAACAAAAGTACAAAGATTTTTTTTATTTATCAAAAGTTATTAGTAATAAAACTTTAGAAAATATGTGGCGCAGAAATATCATAATTTTACCTAGATGGTTTTTAAAACCAATTCATATGACTGGTAATTTTTTTTATTCTCTGCTAGGTACAAAAAATATTCATGAAATTAACAGTCCTGCTTGTACTGATAGAGATATTTATAATTTATTAGAAAAGTTTAATCCTCATATAAGTTTTACAGAGGAGGAGGAAAATAAAGGAGAAAAAACCTTAGAAAAATTTGGATTACCTATAAATGCTAAATTTGTGTGTTTGATTGTTAGAGATGCGGGATATCTTAGCAGACATGATAAAGATGCGGGATATCTTAGCAGACATGATAAAACAAAAAAAGAAGGAAGATGGAGTTATCACAACTATAGAGATGCAGATATTGAAAAATTTGTTATGGCTGCAGAAGAGCTCGCTTCAAGAGGATATTATGTTTTTAGAATGGGTATTAATGTTTTAAAGCCATTAAAATCATCTAATCCAAGGATAATTGATTATGCAAATTCTAAAATAAGAAGTGATTTTATGGATATGTATCTTGGAGCAAAATGTTCTTTTTGCATTTCCACAGCGTGTGGTTTTGATGCTATCCCAATGACATTCAGAAGACCTGTTGCATTTATAACAGTTCCTATTTGTGCATTTGCTACTTCCATGGAAAAGTCTTTGCTATTAACAAGACCTCATATAAATAAATTAACAAAAAAAGAGCTATCTATCTCAGAAATTTTTTCATCAAATGCTGCCCGAACTTTTATAGATGAAAATTTTAAAAAAAATAATATTGAACTTAAAGAAAATACATCCGAAGAAATAAGAGATTTAGCAATTGAAATGGATGAAAGAGTAAATAGAAATTGGAAAGAAGAAGATGAAGATATTAAATTACAACAGGTTTTTTGGTCTATTTTTGAAAAAAATATAAATAATTTATATCATGAGGGTGGTACTCATGGAAAAATAAAAGCAAAGTTTAGTGCCAAATATCTTAGAGATAATAAAGACTGGGTAAAATAAAGTTTAAATTTAATGTACTATTTTTTTTTAAGATCATCATTCAAGAGATAATAATTAATTTAAAAAATTTTTTATTCAAAGCCTATTTTTTAAATTTTCCTCTTTGCTCAACAAAGGGCTGAGTTCATCTATAGACTTTCCAAATTCTAATTTAGGAATTACGCGTTGAAATGGATCTACCATTAACTCACATAATATTGTTTTTTTACTATTTAACACTAAGTCTAATTTTTCATCTAAGTCATTATGATTATTTATTTTTATTGAATTAATTCCATACGATTTTGCAACTTTTTTAAAATCAGGTAATCCCAAACCAGATCCTGGATCTACACCAACATAATTAGCTTTTAACCAGACTTCTTGGGTTTGTTTTATTAAACCATAGCCATTATTATTTATTACAAAAATTTTTATTGGTAAATTAAGATCATAAATTGTTTGAAGTTCTTGTATATTCATAGGCAATGATCCATCACCAATAATTGCAATTACATTTGATTTAATGTCAGCAAGATTTGCTCCAATAGCTGCTGCAACGGAGTAACCCATTGGAGAATGATTAAGGGCTGTAAACATTCGTTGTTTCTTTTTAAACTCATATCCTTGATATGTCCAAATCAAATTAGCACTTGCATCAGGTATGATAATGTCATTATTTAATGTTTTTTCAGACAATTTATTCATAAAAATATAGGGATTTACATAATTTGTTTGGCTGTAATATTCATCTTTAATTATTGGATATTTTTTTTTCCAAAATTTAATTTTTTTAATCCAGTCTTGACTAACTGAAAAATCTTTCATACTAATTTTATTTAATAAAGGCATAAAAAATTTAAGATCACAATTGAATTTTAAATCTATTTTTAAATTATTAGTTTTTTTAAATTCAGCTTGGTCAATGTCTATAACTACTCTTTTGGCCTTTGGTGCAAACGAAGATGGGATGCTTCCAGTGAGCTGGGTATTTAATCTTGTACCTAAACAAATTATTAGATCAGAGTTTTGAACAGTAAAATTTCCATACCTTGTAGCGGCAACTCCAAATATACCCACATTTTGATCTTTCAATTTATAATCACTAAAAATATCAACTGTTGCCCAAGTGGGGCAAAAGGGAATTTTTGATTTTCTTAAAAAACTTAACACCTCGCCTTTCGTATTTGAAAGATTAACTCCATTTCCAACTATTACTAAGGGTCTTAAAGATTTTAAAATTAAATTTTTAAGAGACTTAAATTTTTTATTTCTGTCAACTAAGGTATTTTTGATTTTTAGGGGCACAAAAGACCTAATTTTTTTTGGGTTTATATAGGCTCTTTGGATATCATCTGGTATATCTAACAAAACAGGTCCTGGCCTTCCCGATTTTGCAATATAGACACATTTTTCTAATTCATATTTTATTTCATTACAATCAGTTATTAATTTAGCATATTTAGTTATTGGTTCTAGCATTTTAACTACGTCCATTTGTTGAAATCCTGACTGTCTAATAATTTTACGATCTTTCATTGCTGAAGTAGTAACTGCACCACTTATAAAAAATGTTGGGGTTGAGTCATAATATGCGCATCCAATACCTTGCAATAAATTAATTATACCAGGACCACTTGTTGCTATAGCAACACCAATTTTCCCACTTATTCTAGCATATGCATCTGCGGCTATAGCTGAACCCTGTTCATTTTGTGATGAAATATTCTTTAAATCTTTTGTTTTATTTATACTATCCAACAAATGGACCACACTTCCACCCTGGCCAACAAAAACATGTTTTGTTTTTTTAGAAAGAAATTTAGCAATAAAATCTGAAACTTTTACTTGATTTTTCATACTGTAAGTTAATTTATATAGTTTAATTTTTTTAATTTTTGACAACTTCTAATAATAATTTTATTAATTGATGCTATATCATAGTTAAAATGATCGGACAATTTTTTATTTGAAATAATAAAAGATTTTTTTTTTGGCATTATACTAATTATTTCAGATTTTGATTTTAACAATTTTATCATTAAATTGATCATATTAACAAACTTAATCGGATAAGATGCTGAAAAATTATAAATCTCATTTTCTAATTTTTTTTTTTTCAAAATTACATTTATTAATTTAACAATTTCTTTTACATCTAAAATATTATTAAATTTTTTATTCAGATTGTATGAAAAAACTTTTTCATTATTCATGATTTTTTTTATAATTTTAATTATAAGTGGATTATTCTTAGATAAGTTAAAAGTTAATACACTAGGAATTCTTAAACAAACAGCTTTAAACTTATTGTCTTTTTTACAAAAAAGTTGCTCTGAAAAGAACTTTGATTTCCCATATGAATTAGACTCTAGTGGTTTTTGATTTTCAAATACAACATCATTTTTAATTAAACCATATACATCTGTGGATGACAAAAAAATCATTTTTTTAACATTATTATCATTTGCAAATTTTATTAAATTTTTGGTCATCTTCACATTTGTTGAATAAATATTTATATTGTCGTTACCTTTTTTTGAAAAAGGATGCTTGGCTGCACAATGAATAATGGCATCCACTTTTATTGTTAAATTAATTTTTTTTGTAAGGTCTTGGTAAATAACTTTATTATTTTTTATTATTTTTTTTTTATTTGTTAATTCTAGTAAATTATAATTTTTATATTTTTTAAATTCGTTAACAATTTCTCTTCCGACTACACCATCTGTACCAGTGATTAATACTCTCATTTTTTTATATTTTTATTTTAACCCAAGAATTTCAGGGGTAGTAAAAGAATAATCACCCTTATATTTTAAATACTTAAATATTTGCTTCAATTCATTAACGTGCATATGGCTGGTAGAAATTATTCCCCATTTATCAAAAATTTCTTTACCTTTTTTATCGTGATATGCACCAAAAGTTATATAACTATGTTTTTTTGTAACACGTTGAATTTCCTTAATAGCCTTAATCATATCAGAAAAATTTAATCTATAAATGCAATGAAATGATAACACAGCATCAAAAAAATTTTTTTTAAATTTTAAATTGTGATAATCCGATAATTTGAGATTTTTTTTTACACTTTTCATTGATTTTTTTAGAGGATAGATATGATCCTCGACACCATATATTTTAATACCAGGCACAAGTTCCTTTAAATCATGTAATAAAAATCCTTTCTTACAACCAACATCTAAGACTTTTGAGCCAGATTTTAAATTGTAACGCTTGATAAGTGGGGGCAATATATTTTTCCATCTGCCATCATATTTAAAACCTCCAAAACCATTTAATCTGCTTCCATCATATAAATCTTTGCCTCTTTCCCAGGCCTTAATTTTATTGATGAAAGTTCTTTTGTTAGCAATTGATGATCTTTTTTTAGTGGGACTATCATAATAATTTAATTTAAAATATGGCATAATATTTTTAATTATTAATATATATTTTTTTCCTTTTCAATTAATAATTCAAATTCTACTTGGACAATAAGGTAATATTTTTTTAATCTTCCATATGGAATTAATATGATTTAATTCATTTAAATTTGATACTTTCATTTTTTCTGATGCAAACATAATGAATTTTTTTTTTTTTATTATCTTTTTAAGAATCTTATTTCTTTCACCTTGATAATAGGGAAGTTGGAACAAACTATATGCTATTATCCCGTCTATACCTTTTAAATTTGTAACAAGATCATTTAAAATTAAAAATGAATTATTCATATTATACTCACTTGTGCTTAATAAATATTGCAACTCATTTTTTTTACAATAATCTCTAATAATAATGTTTTGTATATGTTGAGGAATTCTTTCTCCCATAAATGAACGACTAAAAATGTAGCCTTTAACTTTTTTCATTAATTTTTGGTAATTTATATCTCATTCCTATTTCTGAAATTTTTCGTAAAGTTATAGGTTCAAAAAATTCACCTATTTTTTTATCTCCAAAAGGTGTAAAAATACTCTTAAATCTACAATTCATTGACCACCTTGTTTCTTTTTCAATGTTTACTCTATTACCGTGTGGAAGAGATTGATTAAAAATCAATAATTGTCCAAATTTTATTTTTATCCATTTAATATCCTTTTTAATATATTGAAAAAGGTGTTCACTGTCTTTTTTTAATCCTTCAGAAAATTTTTTTTCAAATTTTTTATATTTTTTTGGTGGTAAAATGTACATTGATTTTGTATTAAAACAGTCAACTAACGGCATCCAAACCACTGTCTCAAATGGAGAGTCCCCAGACCAAACATCTGAGTGAACTGGTAGCAATGAGCTAGCATCATTAGGAATTTGAACACTTAAGCTAATCCTATTTTGCATAACCAATTCATTTCCAACTAAAATATCTAAATAAGGTTGGGCAATAGAAAAATACAATTTTTTAAATTCTAATGACTTGTTAATATGATTAATCAATTTAAGTCTAAATGTATTTAAATCTATATTATCTAAAAATTTATGAATATTATTTAAAATAAATTGAGGCTTAAATTTCTTTTTGATTTTAAGTTCTTTGTAGATAAACTTGATGAAGTGACTTTCAATTTTTTTAATTGTTGATCTATTTACGATATCTTTGATTATATAACCATTATTTTCAAATTCTTTTGACAACTTAATATCAGATTTGTCTAAAAAAATTGCCATTTATTATTATAAATTTAAATTAATCTTTTTAATATATTTTTTTTTCATAAAAACTGTTTATCTCTTTACAAATTTTTTTTAATTCATCTTTTTTAATATATTGATTGACTGGTAAAGTAAGAATTTTTTTTGATTGTGTTTCTGTAACCTTAAAATCTCCTGATTTATATCCTAATTGTTTTGCTGCTGGTTGCATATGAATTGGAATTGGATAGTGTATTGATGTTTCTATTCCTTTTTTTTCTAAATATTCTTTTAATTTATCTCTTTTAGCAACCTGAATTACAAAAGTATGATGGGTATTAAAATCATTTGGGTTTTCTTTTGGCATAAAAATAAATTTCTTATTTAAATTGTTCATATAAAATTTTGCATTTTTTCTTCTTTTATTATTTATTTTAGGAAGGTTTTTGAGTCTAAAATTTAGAATAGCAGCTTGAAGATTATCCATTCTTGAAACATAACCAAAATTTTTAACTTTGTTTCTCTTTGTCATTCCATGATTTCGCACATCTTTTAAAAAATTTTCTATTTTTTTTGAATTTGTAGTTAAATATCCAGAATCTCCTAAAGCATTTAAATTTTTTAGTGGATGTGCTGAAAAACAAGCAACTTCTCCAAAAGATCCTGCCATTTTACCTTTATATTTTGACCCTATTGCCTGTGCGGCATCTTCTATAATTGGTATTTTGTATTTTTTGGAAATTTTTAAAATTTTATCCATTTCACAAACTCTACCTGTTAAGTGCACAACCATTATAGCTTTTGTTTTTTTTGTAATTGCTTTTTCAATTAAATCAGGATTTATACATTGATCATCTTTAACATCAACAAAAACAGGTTTTGCACCTAAGTGAACAATTACTGCTGTAGAAGCAACAAAAGAATTGGGTGGTGTAATTACCTCATCATTCCTTCTCACTCCGATTGCATGAAGACCTAAAGTTAATGCATCAGTTCCACTATTTAAGGCTACACAATATTTAACTTTTAATAGTTTTGAAATATTTTTTTCAAATTTTTGAACTTGATCACCTCCTACGTATTGTCCTGTGGCAAGTGTTTTATCTATTACCGATAAAAGCCTTTTACGTTCAACTTTATATTGTTGAGGTAAGTTAACGTATTTAATTTTCATTTATTTTTATTATAAAAATTATTTACAGTTTTTATTATATAATTCATTTCAGTTTTTTTAATATGTTGATCACAAGGAAAAGTAATAATTTTTTTTGTGTGGTCATCAGTAACGGGAAAATCACCTTTTTTATGTTTTAAAAATTTAAGCGACTCTTGAATATACATTGGCAATGGATAATGAACCTTGGCTTCTATCCCTTTTTTTTGACAGTACTTCAGTAATTGATCTCTTTTTTCTGCAAAGATAATATATAAATGAAAAACTATTTTAAAATTTTTAGGCCTAGGTGGAATTGTTATTTCTTTTAAATTACCTAATTTTTTATCATAATATTTTGCATTTTTTATTCTTTGATTTGCTATTGATTTAGCTTTCGGTAATAACCAGTTTCCAACTACCGCTTGGAAAGTATCTAATCTTGAATTGTAACCACAAATCTTGACTGTATCTCTGTCAATCAACCCATGATTTCTTAGAAGTAATAATTTTTCATAATATTTTTTATTATTAGTTGTAATGATGCCCCCATCTGACCAAACATTAATATTTTTTAATGGGTGTAAAGAAAAAGCACCAAACTCTCCCCATGTTCCTGCATTTTTATTATTGATAGCGCCAAGTATAGATTGGCATGCATCTTCCACTATGGGTATTTTATATTTTTTAGATAACTTTAATAATTTGGGCATATTAGCCATGTAGCCAGTGAAATGAACGGGAACTATTGCTTTAGTTTTTTTTGTGATTTTTTTTTCAAGTAAATTTACGTTCATGCAAAAAGTATCATCACAATCAACAAAAACTGGTTTTGCGCCAATTTCTGTTATGGCACCTATAGTTGCTACAAATGTATTGGCAGCAGTAATTATCTCATCTCCACTTTTAATATTTAAAACTTTTAAAGATAGTTTTATTGCATCTGTTCCTGAATTAACTCCTACGGCATATCGTGTTCCAATAAGTTTAGCAAAATTTTTTTCAAATTTTAAAAGTTCTTTTCCTAATGTAAAGTCACCAGTTTTAACAAATGCTTTTAATTTTTTCCAAAGGTCATCACAATTTCCGAACTGCCTGCCTAAATATGAATATTTAACTTTCAATTTTTTATTTTAAATTAATATTGTTCATTCTTTTAATATTGAAAAAATATTCATTATTAAATGTATTTATCAAAGTTTTTTTTTCAAAAGCAATTTTTAAATCTAATACAGCGTCTTTTACAGTATATTTTGTTTCAAAACCTAAAATATCTTTAATTTTTTCAGAGCTAACATGATACGATCTATTATCGTCAGATTTTGTATTAACTATACTTATGTCACTTCCAATAACTTCTTTTACATCTTCAGCTAATTCATTAACAGATTGATTTTTAAAACCAACATTAAAAATTTGTCCATTAACCTTTTTAGGTTCGGCATTTAAGATTGCTAAATAAGAATCAACCATATCATCTATGTGTACGTTTGGTCTTAGTTGATCTCCACCAAATACTTTAATTTCTCGATTGTGAAAAGCATGATTTGTAAGAATATTAACTACCAAGTCTAATCTTTGTCTTTTTGCATATCCGCATACAGTTGATGGTCTTATCGTTGTTGTAATGAAATCTTCTGATTTATAACTATTCAAAATCTTTTCGCAATCAGCTTTAAATTTAGAGTAATCTGTGAGTGGCTCAAGATTCATGTCTTCAGTAACATTTTTTTCTTTTTTTATTCCATATACAGATGAAGAAGAAGCGTAAATAAATTTATTAATATCATTTTTTTTACAGATCTTAACCATAGGTTCAAATGCATCATAATTAATTGATTTACCTAAAGTGGGATTTAACTCAAAACTAGGATCGTTAGAAATGCAGGCTAAATGTATTAGAGCATCATGACCAGGTATAATTTTTTCAAGTAATTTTTTATCTCTAATGTCACCTTTTATCTTCTTCAGTTTATTGTTGTTTGCCAATACATCTTCACCATAAATCATTAGATCAAGCACCGTAATTTCATAATTAAGTTCTAATAGTTTTGGCACAAGTTTTGAACCTACGTATCCTGCTCCACCTGTTATAAATATTTTTTTCATTAATAAATTATTTTTATTTTCTATTAGCAGAATATTCTGATCTACCAATAATTAAATCAACTAAACTTAATAGCCAAATTTGATGAACATTTTCTACATGATTGTAAGCACGACTATTTACCCAAAAATTTAAATCAGATTTTTTCTTAAGCGGGTTATTAATATTGAAACCTGTAAAAGATACTATTTTTCTTGCCTTCTTTTTTTTTGCCGTTTTGACTGCATTAATCATATTTTTTGAATTACCGCTTGAAGAAATAAAAAAAATCAAATCTCCTTTATCCATATATAATTCAATTACTTTTGATACCCATTGATCATAACCATAATCGTTTGCTAAACACGTTATAAGATCTGCTTCATTATAATTTGTAGCTCTTATTCTCGCATTTTTTGTTAAATCTACTGTAAAATGACTTGCGATAGCAGCACTACCACCATTGCCAAAAACTAAAATTTTTTTCCCTTTTTTTGAGTTGTCAATAATTACTTTTTTTAATCTTATTAGATTATCTAAAATAACATCATCTCCTTTAAGAAGATTTTGTAATTCTAATAAATATTCTTTTAAAAAAGTTTTTTCGTTCATTTTATTTCTGTGTATATTCTATAGTTTTTTTTAACTTTTCAAAACTTATAAGATTTATATTTAATAATAATAAACTATTGCGACTTATTGTGACCACATAAAAACTAATATTTAAATCATAAGAAATTCTTTTCATTAATAAATTATTTAATTATGTGTTCCATGTACTTGAAAAGTTTTGTTTTATTTAAAGGGACCTTGTTTGATAATCTTTCAACAGAAATCGCTCCTGCTAAAGAGCCTATAAATAATGATAATAAATGCTTTGATTTTAACTTAATAAGCAGTGAAATAATAGAAAGCATTGTATCACCCGCACCAACTTTATCCACAACTTTGGTAGCAAATGCTGGACTATAAAAAAAAAATTTTGAATTAGAATCATAAAGAAAAGCACCATCACTTCCTCGTGTTATAACCAGATTTTTGATATTTAAAATTTTTGCAATTTTTTTTGCTAGAAGTTCAATTTTTTCAGTTTTACTTCTCAACTCATGTCTTAATTCTAGTTCATTCATAACAACACAATCTACATTTCTATATTTTTGGATGGTGTGATACCCAATATTTGCAGAGTTAGCTTGAGCATTTAGGGTTAAAAATTTTGAATTTTTACATATTAGTTTGGCAGCACTATTAGTAATTAGACCATGACCATAATCTGAGACTATAACCACATCATATTTTTTTATTTCTTTTAAAATCATTGAATTAAATTTTAATTCTTCCTTAGAATTTAATAACTCATCATTTAATGAATAAACACCTAGTACTTTATTTTGACTTATATTTTCTATATATCTTTTTTTTATAATTGTTGGTGAGTTAGATTTTATCAAATATTTAAAGGATATATTTTTAGATAGTTTTTTTTTAATTAAGTTTAGTTTTTTATCTTTTCCTAAACAACTAAGAACTGTTACCTTGTTACAGAAGCTTGAAATATTTCTTGCTATTGCAATAACACCACCTAAATATGTTTCTTCATGTAAGTCTCGCAAGACAAGGTGTGGCTCTTTTCCAGATTTACCTAATGCTTCACAAAACACATATTTATCAATAATGGTTTCCCCTATAATCAAAACTTTTAATTTTTCTAATTTTTTAATTTGTGATCTAAAATTACTTGCGTAAATTTCTTTTTTTACTTTATCAATGAAAGTTTTTTGAATAGAATTAAATGGAGAAGCCACATTATTTAGGATTGTACTAGAACTGTGCGTTTTATCATTAGTAATGAAAATCTTTCCTTTATTTTTTTTAACTGCCTTTAATTCATTTTTAATTTGTCCTGTTATATCGTCTTTTTGATTTTTATAATCTGGACCTTTACAATAAAAATCAGGTTTTATTTTATTAATTATATTTACAGCAGTTGCTGCATTATTTAATACAACATAATCTATTTCAGAAATTGCTGTTAGGCTTTCTATTCTTTGTTGGTTTTTAAAAAAGGGTCTATCAAATCCCTTATCAATGAATTGATCTGGGGTTACCGAAACTATCAATATGTCACCTTTTTTTTTTGCTGTTTCAAAATGTTTTAAGTGCCCTATATGTAATAGATCAAATGCTCCATGGCATTGGACTATTATCTTTTTTTTTCTTCTATAAATATTCAATACGCTATTTATATCTTTGTAATTTATTATTTTTTGATAATTCATAACTATTTTAGATATTTAAATCAAAATTTTGGTTTTACTTTCATTTTTTTTAACTTTTTCTTAAAATCATTTATCCAGTTTTTTTTGAACCCTAAAGCTTTATCGTCTACAAATATGTCATAATTAGGTTTTCCTAAAATCAATTTATGATACTTTAAATTCCATTTTCGTAGCTGTTGTTCCGTTTTTTTATAGCCATACTTTTTAACTGTTAAAATATTACTATTAAATCTACCCATATATCTTGCTGTAAATATCTTAATTTCATGTCCCTCGTCATAAAGTGAATTGATAAAAGTAATCACTTTTAGATTTGGAATAGATTTACCATAATTGCTTTTTTTTGTTTTACAAATTACATTATCAATATCGAAACAAAATATAGATTTCATTTAAATTTGTAATATCTAGTTTTAAGCTTTTTAGTCATGACGGTGTACAATTTCATCTTTAATGTTTTTTAATTTTAAATCTTCTAATTTTTTCATTTAATTATTTTTTTTTAAAAAATATTCTACCACCTTTTTTTTAACCTTACTTATTTCAATCACTAAGTTATTAATTTCTTTTATATTAATTGTGTTGGCTATTTTTACTACGTTTTGAAAATAATTTTTAGTAAATTTCATTTATATTTATATGTTTGCTTAATTAACTATTAGTGTAAATAACATAATGATAAAATAAATATATCAAAAAAACTAATTAATTAAAAAAAACAATTAGATGAAGTATTGGTTAATGAAACCAAAGCTTGTGATACACTGACAAAACCTTACCAACTCCCACTAACTTTTTACTTTACACAATAGATAAACAGCATTGATTAACATTATCTAATACGTTTATGTGTATTGTACATCGCATGGTACGAACTTGACAGTGACTTGTAAGACTTAGATTTCGAGCAGATGTATATTTACTGATTTCTTATAAGTGGATAAACTTTAGGGCTTAAGTATTTAAAGTTAGTAATCATAATCAAAATTAAAGTAGCAAGCCCAATGCCAATAGTCACTTGCAAAAATATTGCTAAATCAAACTTCCAAGTAATTTGAAAAATGTTTTCAATAATAAACTGTGAGCCTATGACTGCAAAAGATAAGGCTATTAAAATTATGGATGTAAATATAATAAAAAATTCAATAATTGAAGAAAGTACAACCTCAACCTTAGAAAAACCTAGAATTTTAAATATTAAGTTTTGAAATTCTTTAATTTTTCCCTGGACTA
>Ga0209091_10002215_pt1 | contig 16509 bp, 13 predicted proteins | sample ArcticOcean_MG_C_6_FD_187438 | JGI IMG/M metagenome (GOLD analysis project Ga0209091, IMG submission 187438) | Marine microbial communities from western Arctic Ocean - ArcticOcean_MG_CB8_128 (SPAdes) (version 2) | ecosystem: Environmental > Aquatic > Marine > Oceanic | place: Arctic Ocean...
GTCGAATTGGATCTGTAGTAATCCGTATGGACTGGTGTAGTACCTAGATTTTTTATGGCGAATTGGATCTGCAGTAATCCGTATGGACTGGAGTAGTACGTAGATTATTTGCGACGAATTGGATCTGTAGTAATCCGTATGGACTGGTGTAGTACCTAGTTTTTTTATGGTGAATTGGACCTGTAGTAATCCCTATTGTTAGGAGAGGTCCCTCGTTTTTTAAGTGAGTTGATAAAATCAGAATGAAGATCTTAATATTTCTGAGTACCTGAATATTGATAATTTTATCCAATTACAGTGAGGAAATATGCCACTACATTTTGACTACAAAGAATTCGGAGACCGACGCAATCGCTTACTGGAGTTGATGACCAGTAGTGAATTAGATGGGATGCTTATTTTCAGGCAGGAAAGTATGTTTTATCTAACTGGATATGACACATTCGGATATGTTTTTTTCCAATGTCTATTTCTGGGAGGAGACGGAAAACTGATTTTGCTTACCCGCGTACCGGATTTGCGGCAGGCACAGAACACGTCCATTGTAAAAGATATCCGGATCTGGGTGGATGGACCGGAAGTAAATCCGGCTTTGCAGCTCAAGGAAATTTTGCGGGAATATGGTTGTGCTGGAAAAAGACTTGGAGTGGAATACGACTCTTATGGCTTGACTGCTAAAAATGGAAAAATGCTGGATTCCGCTCTGGACGAATTTTGTGAATTGATAGATGCCTCTGAAATGGTTAATCGCCTGCGAGTCGTGAAAAGCCCGGAAGAATTGGTCTATGTCCGGAAGGCTGCAGAATTGGCAGATGATGCTCTGGATGAAGCACACCGCTTAGTGAAGGATGGATGTGATGAGGGAGAACTACTGGCTGCCATGCAGGGCGCAGTTTTCAAAGGTGGTGGAGATTACCCGGGAAACGAATTTATTATCGGTTCCGGTGAAAACGCTTTGCTTTGCCGATATTTTTCTGGAAGACGGAAACTGGATCCGGAAGACCAGATTACTTTGGAATGGGCCGGAGTGTTTCGCCATTATCACGCTGCTATGATGCGTACAATTCCTGTCGGAAGAGTGACAGATCAGCAGCGAAAAATGCACGAAGTTTGTCTTGAATCAATGGCAGCTTGTGAATCTGTTTTAAAGCCGGGAAAGGCCATCGGTGAGGTTTTTGATGCTTACGCCAGAACTTGCGATAACTTGGGAATGAGAGCGCATCGGCTGAATGCAACCGGATACAGTATGGGGACAACATTTTCGCCGAACTGGATGGACTGGCCTATGTTTTATCATGGCAATCAAGTGATTGCTGAAAAGAATATGGTGTTTTTTCTTCACATGATTTTGATGGACAGTGACTCCGGGATTGCCATGTGTTTTGGACATACTGTCCTGGTGACGGATTCCGGATGCGAACGCCTTTCGTGTCACCCTTTGGATTTGGTGGTGCGTTAACCGATCCTCCTTGGTCACTTTCCGGTGAGACAGCACGGATGAGTATTACTGTCTCGCCGGGAAGTGCCATGTTTTTATTATAGACAGGAGAAAAGTTAAAATGGAGAGAAAGGCTTTGCTGAACGACAAGTCGTATTATGCCGTGATTTTTACTTAAATACAAATTGAAGTGAACAAAAATTATGAGGAAATGGCTGAACTGATGATCTCATTAGAAAAAAAATAGCCTGGATTCCTCGGGGTAGACTCAGCTCGAAGTAATGGTATCGGGATAACTGTGTCTTATTGGGACACCGAGGAGTCTATCAGGAATTGGAAGAATCATGGAAAACACCTGGTAACACAGCATAAAGGCAGGTCTGGCTGGTACAGTGATTATCATGTCCGCATTGCACAGGTCAAAAGAGAATATGAATTTGATAGCAGGAAAAAATGAAATAAAAAAATTAACGTATAACATCAAGCTGATTTTAAAGAATATCGACAGATGTCTATAAAATTAGATGAATGTTCATTGTATAAATCCAAATTAGCGAAAGGTAAAAATTTAAAATGGTGGATAAATTAAATCTCTTAAGTCAGATGCGTAAACATGCGCAAACATTTTCTTCAGCAGTATCATCCCCCTTAGTGGTTGATGAAGCTAATATAAATAGAGCCTTGGTTTTGATTGATGTAGCTGCAAGGGATTCCGAATTAGGGATACTCCGTAAAATGTCTTTCAAGACTCCAACTCTGTTAAAAAATCTACGTCTTGAAAAAAATTTGATCTACTTGAAGACTGAGATTAAAAAACGAATTCCGGAGGCCATTTCAAGTGAGGGCCCTCTGACGAAAGAGAAGCAAAAGAAAGAATTTGAAAAATTTAAACGTGCCGAACAAAAATTGCGTAAATTACTTGATACAAAGGATTGCTGAAAACATTCGTCGTTAATTTTTATTAATTTCTTGGCCTGAGATCAAGAATAATATTTGATTTTTTTATTAATAAAAATAATATTTTATTGAAATAGACTACCAGAAAAACTATTTAGATTTTTCGGCTGCATTTTTCTCTTCAATTGTAGTATGGAGAGGACTGTCTGGTAACAAAGCTTGAGGCCCAAAATACGAGGTTCAAGACTATGAATTTAGCAGGCACAGAGTTTCAAAATACCACCGGACTTTTGTGTAGTGGTGTTTTAAAACCTTCACATGCCGTGCATGTTGGAGGTTGAGGGGGTAGGGCTTTGCTTTCATGGTGAAAGCTGACCCTGTTTGAATGAGTGCGGATTGAATCCGGACTTGTTTCCCTAAAGTATTCTATTGGAAGGGAATACATTTATTCCATGGCTAGGAGTTAACTTTCTCACTTATAAAAGATAGAGGAGATAATATGTCATTAAGAATCAATAATAATATTGAGTCGATGAATGCTCATCGTAATCTGTTAAAGAATGACCGTGCGCTTTCGAAGTCTCTTGAAAGACTGGCTTCAGGACAGAAAGTTAATCGGGCAGCCGATGATCCGGCAGCTTTGGTTATTTCTGAACACATGAGGGCACAGGTCAGCGGGATGGAACAGGCAATCAGGAATAACGAAGTTGCTATTTCACTCGTACAAACTGCTGAAGGCTCCATGAATGAAATCTCGTCCATTCTGGTAAGTCTTCGCCAGCGAGCAATTTCTGCGGCAAACGTTGGTGCAAGCGACAGGGATATGATTGACGCAAATCAGGCTGAGATTGAAAATGCGCTTGCTTCAATTGACCGTGTTGTTTCAACCACTCAGTTCGGACATTACAGACTTCTGGACGGAACAAATGCTGCGAAGACAACCACAAATGAAGACGGTAGCATTACCACTAAAGAAGGGCTGCGTTTCCATGTTGGACCAAATGCTGAACATATGGCTTCAACCTCAATTAGAGACATGAGCACAAGTCAGCTTGGTCGAGCTACAGTTGTAGAAGGTGAATTGCCAAACAAAAGCAACTTCATGTCACTCGCTGACATTGATGTGCGTAATGAGCAAGGTGCTCAGGATGCACTTGCTATAATTGATCAGGCTCTTACAGAGGTTGCTACAGTTCGTGGAGAATTAGGTGCTTTCCAGAAACATACCCTGGAATCTAATCTCACCAGCATGCAGGTCGCAGTAGAAAATATGACTGCAGCAGAGTCTACTATTCGTGATACTGACATGGCTCAGGAACTGGCTACATTTACACGTAACCAGATCATGACTCAATCAGCAACAGCACAGTTGGCTCAGGCAAATGCAATGCCGCAACACGTCTTGCGATTGTTAAACGGCTAGCAGGGTTCAGGGGCAGTTTATCCCCCAGACATAACACTATTCCGGCTCCATTTTATTGGAGTCCGGAATGGCTGTTTATATTATTTAAATGAATATTTATCTATATTATTATTCAAAGATTTGTCGATGACTGGAGTTTATATTCCAGTTAACTGGATCGAAAAACTTGAACCTTAAATATAACGAGGAACTATGCCGTTGGGGATGAAAAACAACATTGCATCTATCAACGCAATAAATCATCTGGCCAAAGCGCAAAATGAACTGTCCGATTCGCTGAAACGATTATCTTCAGGACAAAGAGTCAACAGTGGAGCAGATGATCCTTCGGGTCTGATTCTTTCAGAAAGTTTACGTGCTCAGGTTGCCAGTGCGCAACAGGCGTTGCAAAATTCGGAGTTTTCTCTGTCTCTTGTCCAGACTGCTGAAGGTGCTTTGGTTGAAGTAAACAACTTGTTGATTGAAATGCGTCAGTTGGCTACAACTGCAGCAAATGAGGGGGCTACCGATTACAATGCACTGTTAACATTGCAGTTTCAGATACATAAAGCAATTGAGGGAATTGACCGTGTTTCCCGTTTTACTAGTTTTGGGAATAAAATGCTACTAGACGGAAGTCATGGTACAAAAGGAAGTGGTAATGAAGAAGTTGTTTTTATTAAAGCATCTTCCAAAACTCTAGCTTCACCCGTTAGCGGATATGATGTGGATATTACCGAATTTCCGCTACGGGCAACTTTAACAGCAGACCTTGATGACGATGATGCTTCCGGTCTGCAAATTACTTTAGAAGAAGAAGATGGCGCTATAATTAGGGTCAGTAATCCGGATGGAGCCACTGCAGTCGGATTTGTAAAACGTCTGCAAAAAGCAGTCTTGGATTCGAACATGAATTTGAACATACACTTTGATGCTGATGATGAAGAACTTACAATTGAACATCGGGAATATGGACTCACCAAAGGATTCACTGTAACCGGAACAAAAGATGATGTGATTGTTGACAACGCTTTTGAGCCGGAATTGCTTTTAGGACGTGATATAGAAGGAACAATTAATGATGAACCTGCTGATGGTGATGGACTGATCCTTACCGGCGAATACAATAATGAGAAAACCAGCGGTTTGAGTGTAGCTTTTTTAGGTGATGGTACCGGCAATGCCGGATCTGTGACTGTCGCACAAAATTCTCTTAAGTTCCAAGCTGGAGTAAGTGCAGATGAAAAAATTGTAATTGCTCTGAACAGTACCCATTCTACTGTCCTGGGAAGAGGTGTGGATAATACAAGCGGATTTGAAAATTTGTCCCAAATCAGTCTCAAGTCTACTCAAGAGGCCATTGATGCAATTCGCCTTGTAGATGAGGCTCTTGATCAACTATTATCAATGCGCAGCCAGCTTGGTTCTGTACAAAAATATACACTGGAAACAAATATTTCAGTTCTCCGCAACACAGTAGAAAATTTGACTGCGGCAGAATCCAACATTCGAGATACAGACATGGCTTTGGAATTGGTTAATTTTACGAAAAACCAAATCATTACAGAAGCCGCAGCAGCTGCAGTCGCACAGTCAAATCAGACTGCTACCAGAGTTTTGCGGCTGTTGTTCAACAATAATCCACATGGAAACTGGTCATTTTTTAGAGACCACTGATCGTTGATTAAATAATGCGCCTTGACGATACAATTGCTGCAATAGCAACACCTTTGCAGCCATCCGGACTTGGAGTGATCAGAGTAAGCGGAGAGCAGGCAGTTTCTGCAGTAGAGGCTCTGTTCAAGACAAATGGGGAACCGCTGAAAAAGACGGAAACACACAAGCTGGTACACGGCTGGATAAAAGACGACGGAAAACTTATTGACAAAGTTTTAGTAGTCGTCATGCGTGCTCCTCATTCATACACCACTGAGGATGTAGTTGAAATTCAGTGTCACGGAAGCCCTTTTGTGTTGCGAATCATCCTTGATTTGGTTTTACGGCAGGGAGTGCGTTTGGCAGGTGCAGGGGAGTTCACTCAAAGAGCTTTTTTGCATGGGCGACTGGACCTGACACAAGTGGAAGCAATTTCAGACTTGATTCAAGCCAGTTCTGAAATTGGGGCAAGACTGGCTGCACAACAACTTCGTGGAAAACTTTTTCACGCCATTGATGATGTAAAAAAACAAGTGATCTCCATTGCTTCACTAGTTGAGGCCAGCATCGAGTTTCCGGAAGAGGACCATGAATTCACTCATCAGGAAGATTGTCGGCAGCGTCTGGATCAAGCTAGTGCCGATTTGGAAAGCTTACTTTCTCATGCTGACCGTGGAAGACAAATACGTGATGGGTTTAGTGTAGTATTGATTGGCCGGCCGAATGTAGGAAAGTCTTCGCTTCTAAATACCTTGCTTCGCGAGCAAAGAGCGATTGTAACCACCATTCCCGGTACCACCAGAGATTCAATAGAGGAATCTGTACAAATCCAGGGTCTAGCTTTTCGCTTAACGGACACAGCCGGCATCAGAAAAACAGAAGACCTGATCGAATCAGCAGGTATTCGGCGTACACAAAATGTCCGCGAAAAAGCCGACCTCGTCTTGTTGATTCTTGATGCCAGTGAAAAACTTATGGATGATGATTTGAGTTTAATCAGTGAAGTTGAAAAGGAGCGGACAATTGTAATTCTCAATAAAAAAGATCTAATGGATGACACTACCCCACGTTGGTATGAAAAAATATCCCGTTTGGAATCTGTTTTTATTTCAGCAAAAACAGGTGAAGGTTGTGATGAGTTGGAATCCAGCTTATATAAAAAAGCTACACTCGGGGGTTTGCCTCAGGAAGATGAAATCTGGATCACAAACCGCAGGCAGCAACAGGCTGCAAAAAATGCTCTGTCTGCTTTGTTCTCAGCGCGAAAAAGTTTGAATCAGTCAAGTGGAGAAGAGTTTATTGCAGTTGATTTACGCTCTTGTTTAAACGCCTTGGGTGAGATAGTTGGTGAAACTACGCCCGATGATTTACTTGGGCAAATATTTTCGGATTTTTGTATTGGAAAATAAACAAATGACAGACAGTGAATTGAAACTATTGCTTGAAAAACAAGAGTTACTTTTAAAGACTCTTCTGGAATTATCACAGCGCCAATTTGCAGAATCGGATGCTGTAGCACTGGACGAGCTCTTGAAACAAAAAGATAGCCACTTTGATGAACTGCAAAAGTTGGATCCTTTGCAGGAAAAGTGGCACAAGAAATACAACCGTTCCTTAGGGCCGGAAGAACAAAAACTAGATGATAATATTAAGGATTTACTTGAAAAACTACTACTCTCAGAACAGAATTTTGTAAAAATAGTAGGCCGTGATAAAAATGCTGTCTCATTACAAATTGCTCAAATAAGCAATCAAATGCAGTATCGAAAAGATACTACAAGGCAAAGGCCTCAGATTAAAAACATGACAACTTAAACACAACATTATTCATAGTGAACAATGCTTTTTTCTGCTTACCAAATTGAGTCCCTGTTAGCCGATTTTCAACAGACCGGCTCTCCAGCAGGCAAATCTGCCAGCGAAACTCTAAGTCTTTCTGCTGATGCGATCCAGGACGCACGTCAATACTTGCGCCCACTGAAACGCAGTCATCTGAACTGGGTTACTCCCAAAGATATTAGGGGACTGGTCGAAGACATTTCTTTTTACGATCCTGTTGTAGATAATGTGCAGCAGAGTCGTGCCGGCCGTTTTGTTGTACCTGCTTATGTACCTGAAGTTCCTGCACCATCGTTTCCACTTGTAAGGGACCACACTAAGATGGCCCCGGAAAATAAAACTACAGAGCAGGAATCATCGAAAAGTCCTGTTACAGTTCAAAATACTATGATACCTGAAGTAAACACCGAATCAACTGAAGTGGAAGATAAGGTTTCGGTCAGTGGTTCTGAGGATATTTCGAAAGAAAATAGTCTGTTAATAGAAACTGAGAAAAGTTCTGAAAAATCTACCCACGGCGAATTGGCAGTTTCTACTGCTTCATTATTTGAAGGTATTGATGATGAAGAACATGAACTTGAAGAAGAAGGATTACAAGGAGACAATAGTGAGGAAAACGATGTCGTCTTTGGAGATGGCCGCATTGATCAAAAATCAATGAGCAATTTTGTGGCTCATTATCCTGACAGTACTCTTAAGTTCCTGATGCGTAAAAATTTGGACGGTAGACCATTACCGGTTGGATACGAAGAAATATATTCACAATGGGAAAATCGCGGATTGTCCCGTGGACGCCTGAAAAAATATTTATTTAAACTGATGGAATGGAAAAACTTTCCGGATATTCCTGTTCATGATGTGGTTAATAATATCCGCGAACATCAATATTTTCTTGAAATAAAGTAATGACAGCAAAAAGTTTCAGACCAAATGTTGCGGCAGTGATTATGCATCCAACAAATAAAAAAGTTTTGATGTTCCGGCGAATTGCCAAAAGAAATGAAAATTCAGAACTATTGTCAGATGGAGGACAGTTAAGATGGAATTGGCAATTCCCCCAAGGTGGGATTGACCCAGGGGAAACCGAAGAAGAGACACTTTTTCGTGAACTTGAAGAAGAAATTGGGACCAATGATGTTACAATCATCAGGGTTGCTGAAAAAAGAGTCCGTTACTACTATCCTCTCAAAATGCTGCATATTCTTCATAAACAACCTGAATGGAAACCATACCGCGGCCAACAACAACGCTGGTTTCTTCTACAGTTGAATTGTGACACTGAGAAAATTAATTTTTCCCATGAACCCATTGAATTCGATGCCTTCCAATGGATCTCACCTCGCCTGGGATTAAAGAAAGTTGTTTCTTTCAAGCGCAAGGCATACCGTAAAGGGTTGCGATATTTGGGGGTTTTGTGATTTGTTTTGATTTGATTTGTTCATAATAACAGCAGTTGATCTGAAGCTCACTCCAAAAATAATCGTTTTGAATTTGAACACGTTTGCTATACTGAGTAAACTGCAATTGTTTAAATTTCAATGCCCGTATATAATTATATCATCAAAGTAAATAATCATAAAAAGGCAATTCAATGCTAATGCTCCTTTCACCGTCTAAAACACTGGATTATGAAACGCCTGCGACTACTGACAGCTTCAGTATTCCGGAATTTCTGGAAAAATCTTCTGAACTGGTTAAAGTTATGAAGCAGAAGTCTTTTCTGGATTTGATGGAACTGATGGAGGTCAGTCAGAAAATTTCTGAGCTTAATGTTGAACGTTTTAATCAATGGAAATTACCCTTTTCCACCAAAAATGCAAAACAAGCCGTTCTAGCTTTCAAAGGAGATGTCTATACGGGTCTTGACGCATCTGCACTTTCTGAAAACCGTTTGACTTATACCCAGTCGCATCTGCGCATTTTGTCTGGCCTTTACGGTTTGCTGCGGCCGCTTGACTTGATGCAGCCCTATCGCCTGGAAATGGGGCTGAAGCTGAAAACAAAAAAAAGTGAAAATTTGTATCAATTTTGGGGTGAGAAAATTACTGATAAATTAAATGTTTTATTGGCAAAACAAGATGAGCCAGTTTTAATCAACCTTTCTTCAAATGAATACTTTAAATCAGTACAAAAGAAAAACTTGGACGGTCGTTTAATTACACCTGAGTTTAAAGAATTGAAAAACGGCAAATATAAAATGATTAGTTTTTTTGCAAAAAAAGCTCGTGGTTTAATGGTACGCTTTGCCATAGATCACAATATACAGAAAGCAGAAGTATTACAAAATTTTGATTATGATGGTTACCATTTCAACCTTGAACTAAGTCAGGTAGATAAATGGGTTTTCAGCAGAGGCTGAAAAATTGACTGCTGTTTTTTTCAACATGAGACTGCTGAGTCTTAATTCGCTGGCGAAATATTACCTCTCTTTATTAGGTCTAACAACTTTCCCCTTCATTCTACTAAATTCCACTGTCATCACCGGAATTTAAATCAATTTGAATCAACTTCAATTTCTATTCCTCCCAATCAATAAACGTTTAAAGCAGAAAAGGGCAATTTATTGCTTGCTTTAAGATATAAATCATTGTATTGATATATGATGATTTAAGAGACTCAACAAGACATTCTGAACTTTTAAAGCAAGAAATACATGACAAACATTGCACAAGTTTTAAGATTACTAGGAGACGAAACACGTCTCAGAATTTTGATATTGGTCTCACAGACGCCGTTGAATGTCAGCGAACTTACAACAATATTAGGAATGGCACAATCTGGTATTTCCAGGCATTTGAGTCATTTACGAAAAATGAAGTTGTTGCAGGAACGAAAAGAGGGCATTTGGTCATATTATCAATTTGCACAAAAAGAATCCCTCGACAGCGAACTCCACCTGCTTTGGAATTATTTACAGGAGCAACTTTCAAACATAAAAGACCACAACAACGATAGGGTGCGATTACATGAGGTATTGCGTCAACGAGAAATAAGCGGTGGTGGTTTAAATGAACGTCTTCTTGAACCTGGTCAATCTTGGTTTGCCTGGTCGTGTCTCCTCGGAATACTTCTGGGTCAGAATGGAGAAAACAAGTCCGGATTTTCCTCTGGTACCTCAGAACTTGAAATTATAGACCTTGGCTGCGGAGACGGAACGCTTACAGTAGAAATGGCTAAATTTGCTACTAGTGTAATAGGTGTTGATTTTAATCCTGACATGCTTGCCTCAGCTCGACAGCGTATAGATCGCCTTGGACTCAAAAATGTAAAATTGCTGGCTGAAGACGCAGGTAATTTGTCTTTGCCTGCTGAATCCTTAGATGTGGTTTTCTTTTCACAGTCACTTCATCATCTTGATAACCCGCAAAGAGGTTTTCAGGAAGCCGCACGTATTTTACGTCCAGGAGGAAAGGTACTAGTAATGGAACTAGCTACACACAGTGAAGAATGGGTACTGGAAAAACTTAGTCACAAATGGCTTGGATTTGAAAAAGAGACTTTGCATGATTTTATGCATACAGCAGGATTTAGTAATCTTTACTCACAAATTTTACCTTTTCGCCGAGAAGAATTGTTTCAAATTATTCTTGCTGCAGGAAGTAAAACTTAATCTAAATCCCATAAATTGATTAGTCGCATTCTTCACCTTAAATCACTATTACTCTCAGTAGAAGATAATTTTGTTGCGACAATTAGTACTTTTGTAAGTAAAACAAAGGCTGGGTTAATCCAACTCACCTGGAACAATAAATAATAATATTATGAATTATACAAAACCAAGTGCCGTCAGACTTTTAAACATGTTGGAACAAAAAATTATCGTGTTCGATGGCGCAATGGGCACGATGATACAGCAACAAGGTCTCACGGAAGAAGATTTCCGAGGCACTTCATTTCTGGAGCATCCTTCACCGCTTAAAGGCAACAATGACCTGCTTTCCATTACACGTCCGGACATAATTGAAAATATTCATTTAGAGTTTTTAGAGTCCGGTGCAAATATTATTGGAACCAACACTTTTAACGCAAATCGTATCTCACAGGCAGACTACAACCTGGAAACAAGCGTTACTGAAATCAACCGGGCGGCCGTAGAAATCGCACGTAAAGCAGTAACTAAGTTTCAGTCTGGAAAATCTGCAGAAGAAATTCAATCTGATCATCCCATTTTTGTGGCCGGCTCGATCGGACCAACCAACCGTACCTGTTCCATGTCTCCGGATGTAAACAATCCTGCTTACCGTGCCGTGACCTTTGACCAAATTGCAGAAGCCTACCGAGAACAAGCGGTTGCACTGATTGAAAGCGGAGTCGATATACTCCTACTGGAAACGAGCTTTGACACGCTGAATATGAAAGCAGGAATTTATGCTTTGGAAAGTTATTTTGAAGAAGAAGGAATCCGCCTGCCTGTTTTTCTATCAGTTACAATTACGGATGCTTCCGGACGTACGCTTTCTGGACAGACTCTAGATGCTTTTTATAATTCTATTCATCATGCCAAGCCTCTATTTTTGGGGATCAATTGCGCTCTCGGCGCGAAGGAAATGCGACCGTTTATTGAAGAAATGGCGCATATTTCTGAGTTTCCTGTTGCTGTTTATCCAAATGCAGGATTACCAAACGCCATGGGAGAATACGAACAAACTCCAGAAGAGTTTGCCGGCATCATGGCAGAATTTGCGCAGGAAGGCTGGGCCAACCTGATGGGTGGGTGCTGCGGGACAACTCCGGAACATATCAAAGCACTGGCCGATAAAATTTCTCATTTTGTTCCAAGAAAATTAAACCCGCTGCAGAAACAACGTTTCGGGGAAACCGCAAACAGCAATTCCGGGCCTGTAATAGTTGGTGAAGGCATTCCGTTTTATTCCGGATTGGAGTCGTTGAACATCAATCCAGACATCGGATTTTTGATGATCGGTGAACGTACAAATATCATGGGTTCACCCAAGTTCCGAAAACTTATTTTGGATGACGATTTTGAATCTGGACTCGCCGTCGCCCGTCAACAAGTTGAATCCGGTGCAAACTTTATTGATATTAACTTTGACGAAGGTTTGCTGGACGGTGAAAAATCAATGACGCATTTTCTCAATCTGATTGCAGTGGAACCGGATATTGCACGTGTACCGGTTATGATCGACAGTTCAAAATGGTCTGTGCTTGAAGCAGGATTGAAGTGCATTCAGGGCAAAGGCGTAGTCAACTCGATCAGCCTCAAGGAAGGTAAGGACAATTTCTTGATGCAGGCACGGGAAATTCGCAAGTACGGGGCAGCGGCAGTGGTGATGGCGTTTGATGAAAACGGTCAGGCAACAGAGCTAGAACACAAAGTTGAAGTCTGCAGCCGTGCTTACCAACTGTTGACCGAGAACGTTGGTTTTTCGCCGCACGATATTATTTTTGATCCGAATATTTTGACTGTTGCCACTGGAATGGAGGAACACAACCACTATGCGGTGGCTTTCATTGAAGCAGTAAAACAAATTAAAAAACGCTGTCCTGGAGCGTTGGTCAGTGGTGGAGTGAGCAATATTTCCTTTTCGTTCCGGGGTAATAATCCTGTCCGTGAAGCAATGCACTCCGCTTTTTTGTATCACGCGATTCACGCCGGTCTTGACATGGCTATTGTTAACGCCGGCATGCTGGATGTCTACGAGGAAATTCCAAAAGATTTGCTGGAAATTGTTGAAGATGTCCTACTCAACCGTAGAAAAGACGCCACTGAAAGACTGATTGATTTTGCCGAAAGCTACAAAGCCGAAGGTACACGTAAAATTGTAAAGGACACAAAATGGCGTGAAGGAACAGTTGAAGAACGTATCATTCATGCTTTGGTGAGAGGCATAACTGAACATATCGTAGCTGACACCGAAGAAATCCGCACAAAATTTGACCTGGCTTTGGAAGTTATTGAAGGACCTTTGATGGCGGGTATGAAAGTTGTGGGGGATCTTTTTGGTGACGGCAAAATGTTTTTACCACAGGTTGTGAAAAGTGCACGTGTGATGAAGCAGGCAGTAGCCCACCTTGAACCGTTTATGGAGGAAGAAAAAAAACAATCTTCCGAGGTGATTAACATGCCTAAAATTGTGATGGCCACCGTGAAAGGTGATGTTCACGATATTGGTAAGAATATTGTGGGTGTTGTTTTGGGCTGTAACAATTTCGAGGTCATTGATTTAGGCGTGATGGTACCCTGCGAAAAAATATTGGAAGCAGCACGTGAGCATCAGGCTGACGTGATTGGACTTTCCGGATTGATCACTCCGTCACTGGATGAAATGGTGCATGTAGCTGGGGAAATGAAACGTCAAGGTTTTACTAAGCCGCTTTTAATCGGCGGCGCAACCACGAGTCCAGTGCACACTGCGGTCAAAATCGCACCTCAGTACGACCAGCCAGTAGCCTATGTTCCGGATGCGTCAAGAGCAGCCGGAGTTATCCGAAAATTATTGAATCCTGACCAAAAAGTACAAGCCGCAGAGGACCTCCTTCAAGAACATGAACGACGTAGAAAAGCTTATCAGGATCGAAACAGCGAACGCAAATTGCTTTCCATTCAAGACGCACGAGAGAACCATACACCAATTGACTGGAAAAATTGCCAGATTAGCAAGCCGGCTTTTCTCGGTTTGCGGGAATATGAGGTAGAAGTTGAAACATTAGTCGAGTACATCGATTGGACACCTTTCTTTTACACATGGGAGATGAAAGGACGTTACCCCAAAATTCTTACCGATCCAAAATTAGGCACTGAAGCCAGCAAACTTTTTGAGGACGCACTAAGTCTTTTGAGGGACATTGTTGAAAAGAGGAGCTTTCAGCCAAAAGCCGTGATCGGTTTTTTTCCTGCAAACAGTGACGGTGATGATATCCTGATTTACTCCGATGAATCACGTAAAAAAGTTCAAACTACATTCCATACTTTACGTCAACAAGTGGTAAAAGCAGATGACAAACCAAATCAGGCTTTGTCTGATTTTATCGCACCCAAAGATTCTGGACGTGCAGATTATTTGGGAGGATTTGCCCTGACAACCGGTGCAGAAGTAGAAAAAATGGCTGGAAATTTTGAAAAACAACTCGACGATTACAATTCTATTCTCGTAAAAGCCGTTGGGGATCGTTTAGCTGAAGCGCTTGCCGAATTCATGCACAAACAGGTGCGGGATGAATGGGGTTACGGTCGTACAGAAAATCTAGAGATGGAGGATTTAGTCAGTGAAAAATACAGGGGAATCCGCCCTGCTCCAGGATATCCCTCTCAACCAGATCACACAGAAAAGCCGATCCTGTTTGAATTGCTGGACGCAAAAAAACGAGTTGGTATTAAACTCACTGAAAGCTATTCCATGTCTCCGGCCAGTTCGGTTTCTGGAATGTATTACGCCAATCCTGAGTCACGCTATTTTGCAGTGGGCAAAATTGGCAGAGATCAAGTTGAAGACTATGCCGGACGCAAAAAAATGTCGGTATCCGATGTTGAACGATGGCTGTCTCCAGTTTTGGGTTATGATCCTCGTTCATAAAATGATTTTGCGGTTCTTAGCAACATTAGCAGCTAATTCTTTTTAACTAAAAATGGCAAACTATGCACTTGATTGAATTATACAAACAGCAAAATTTTGTTTTTTCCATCGAAATTTTTCCACCTAAAACTGAAAAAAACATGGAAAAACTCAAAATTACGCTGGAGAAATTCAACGGCTACACTCCGGATTATTTCTCTGTAACTTACGGAGCAGGTGGGACTTCCCGTGCAAACACTCACGAAATGGCCGCACATATCAAGCATGAATTGGGCGTTCCAACAATGGCCCATTTGACCTGTGTTTCACACACAGCCAAAGAAATAGATGATGTTTTAACAAAACTCAAAAACAGTGAGATAACAAACGTCATGGCTTTACGTGGTGACCCTACTGCTGGAACTGAGCGTTTTATTCAACCGGAAGGTGGTTATCATAACGCTGGTGAATTAATCTCTGCAGTACGAAATCACAGTGATTTTGGCATAGGCGCAGCTGGTTATCCGGAGGGACATGTCGAAAATCCGAACAAAGATGATGACCGTAAACACTTGCACGGTAAAATTGCTGCTGGAGCAGAATTTATTGTGACTCAGTTTTTTTTGGATAACACTCATTTTTTACGCTGGAGAGACAAACTGTGTGAGGAAGAAGGCGTGAGTGTTCCTTTGGTTGCCGGTATTCTTCCTCCGTCAAGCTGGAAAGCAACTAAACACATGTCGGAAATGTGCGGTGTAACCATACCGGAAGATTTGGCTGAAGCCCTGCTTAAACATGAAACCGATCCAGAAGCCTCCAAAGAAATTGGTTTTGTGCATGTTGAAAAACAGATTGAAGGTTTGCTCCGTGAAGGTGTGGAAGGCATTCATCTTTACGCGCTCAACAGTCTTGAAACTGTAAAACGTTTAGGACCAAAACTTAGAGACGCAGCAGGGACTTCCTCCGGTTTAGCAAAAGATTGATTTTTACCCCTCCTTTTCGATTGTAATTTTCAACGATCCAACGCAGAATAAAACGTTTAAGTCATTCAATACATTTCTAAAATTCATAACCTTCAAGAAAAAACCATGCAGGAATACCTTCCGCAAGAAATCGAAACCAAATGGCAAAACTACTGGGAAGAACAAGGTTTGCTGGACTTTGATTTTGCTTCGGAAAAACCCAAATTTTACATGCTGACCATGCTGCCTTATCCTTCTGGGGATTTACACATTGGACACTGGTATGCAATGGCTCCTTCGGATTGCTATGCCCGTTTTATGAAAATGCAGGGTAATGAGGTCTTTTTCCCTATCGGTTTTGATGCCTTTGGATTGCCTGCGGAAAATGCTGCAATTCAAAATAATATTCATCCAAAAACTTGGACGTATGCCAACATTGAACGAATGCAGAAACAGCTGCGTACAATGGGTAATATGTTTGCCTGGAAAAATGAGGTGGCTTCCTGTGATCCAGAATATTACAAGTGGAGCCAGTGGTTTTTTCTGAAGATGCTGGAACACGATCTAGCATATCGCGAATATGCGCCGGTGGATTTTTGCAACCATTGCCAGACTACTCTTGCACGGGAACAGGTTTGGGGCGAAGACCGTGTCTGCGAGCGCTGCCAAAATCCGGTCGTAAAAAAGAAATTGAATCAGTGGAAATTGCGGATTACGAAATATGCGGATGAGCTGCTTGATTTTGAAGGACTGGACTGGCCGGAGAGAGTTCGTTCAATGCAGCAAAACTGGATCGGACGC
>Ga0209091_10002221_pt1 | contig 16486 bp, 17 predicted proteins | sample ArcticOcean_MG_C_6_FD_187438 | JGI IMG/M metagenome (GOLD analysis project Ga0209091, IMG submission 187438) | Marine microbial communities from western Arctic Ocean - ArcticOcean_MG_CB8_128 (SPAdes) (version 2) | ecosystem: Environmental > Aquatic > Marine > Oceanic | place: Arctic Ocean...
GGACAATATAGGCGGTGTAGCACATGGACCCACTGATATGCTGGCAGTCGGTACAAAAACACAACACCTGCGCGGCAGGCGTGGCGGCGGTTTCGAAGCGCACATTTCCACATAAGCACCCACCAGCTACTTTGTCTGTCATAATTTTTCTCTCAGTTAGTTTTCGCCCGAAAATTAGTTGGCTAGCGGATACGGTGCGACATTAGGATAGTGTTAGATTGTCCATCAATCCTCTCGTTGTCAGCGTGATGGCTTTGGTTGTCATAAGTTAAGCTGGTCGCGCAGCTTGTAGTAGAAAACTGAAGGTGCCAGAAACCATGGGTCGCCGGTATAAAAAGGGCGAGTTGAGAAGTTAATGTCAGCAAACGGAGAGGTGTGTTTTTCGAGGCCACAGATTCGACGTCCCATCATTGAACCACAATAACTAGCGAGCGAAATACCCGAGCCACAGTAACCCATTGAATAATGCACGCCGTCATTTTCGCCAATGTGCGGTAGCTCATCAAAGGTGTAAGCGACAAAACCGTGCCAGGAATGTGAAATGCGGGTGGATTCGAGTTGTGGGAATATTCGGCACATGGCCTGGTGCAGGGCAGGTGCACTGACCAGTGGGTTTGTTTCCTTCAACGCAACGCGCCCACCAAACAACACTCTTCGTTTATCCGGCGAAAGACGGTAGTAAAAAACAACTTTACGCGAATCACTCATAACACGGTTTTGGGGTGATAGTTCGTGCGCAAGCTGCTCATCAAGCTTTTCAGTTGCGATGATGTAGCTACCAATCGGTATGACTCTGCGCCGCATCCATGGCGTGACGCTGCGCGTGTAGCCGTTGGTTGCAATAGCAACTTTACCTGCCCGAATGTTGCCGCGAGATGTATGAACGATGAATCCGGTGCCATCACGTTCGATTCGGACAACCGGGCAGTGCCCAATAACTAGCGCGCCACCTTTGCGTGCACGATCAAGCAATTCCAGGTGATAGTGACCGGGATCAAGTGCGCCGTGGTCCGGGTAGACTACGCCGCCATGATAAAGGTCTGACCCAATTTCACTACGCTGCTCTGAACGCGGCACCATGTGCCACGGTACTGCAACTTCTTCGGGGAGTGCTTGTAGAGCTTTCCCCGCAGCATCATAGGCAGCCGGATTATGTGCACCAGAGAACCGGCCTGGGCGGCTCCATTCGCAGTTGATGTTTTCTTCTTCAATAAACGACTCAAGAAAATTAAGTGAATCGATCCCTTCCCGGAGTAGGCCAATGGCTCTGTCACGTCCGTATTTGGCAGATAGTTCCGGGTACGTACCCTTAACGCTGGTTGATACCTGTCCGCCGTTACGACTGCTGCAACCGAACCCAGGCGTTTCAGCGTCCAGCACAAGTGTGCCGAGCCCATCCCGGGCTGTTTGTAATGCTGCATGTAGACCGGTGTAACCAGCACCAACAACAAGTACATCAACTTCATCTGGTAGTGCATCATCACGTCGCTCCGGGCGCGGCGCATCGTCCCACCAATAGGGTTCGGCTTTGAAGTCATCGGCCAGGAGGTTTGTGTTCATAGTAGGTGGTCACTGTTGAGGTGTGGCGCCAAATTTAGGATGTTGCCATCCGTTGATTTAACCCCGTACTTTCGGAAATCCGTCATCACGGAACGGCGCTTCGACACCGCATTTTTTTGCGCTGATCATTGGGTGTATGTGTGGTCCTTCGCCAATTTTAGCGATCCGCTCCATGGTATCGCCCGGGCGCCAGGCAACGCGAGCATCGTCGCCAAAATAGCGAAGGGACAAGGTTCGCCGCCTTTTTCCACTCGCTGCGGGTGCGCCGCCGTGTAGCATTGCCGGGTGAAACATAATCACATCTCCCGGCTGAACGGCGAACGACACGATGTCGTAGCTACTGCGATCTGCTTCGATATCTGGCAACCGCGGAAGGTCGCCGGTGTCGTAAAGAGGAATTGTATCGTCGGCAGGATCGAACTTTGAACCATCATACAAAGTGCCGCGATGGGACCCACGTACAAATTCCAATGACTCCTCAATTGTTAATGGTTCGAACGTTATCCACGCCACTGCCAGGTCGTTACCTTCTATGGGTAAGTAAGGTAAGTCCTGATGCCAGGGCGTACGCCTGGCCTGCTCGGTTTCACCACCGGTTTTGTGAAAAACCTGCTCATACATGAACCATACTTCTGTTTTTTGCCAGAGTGCCGCGACGATGTCTGCGAGTGGTGTATCACGGTTAACCGATTCGTATGAGGGGAAGCAAGCTGGGTTAGCCAAATCTCCATAGAACGCACCTGGGGAGCCTGGAATCAGTTTTGTTGCACCGCGTCCAGGGTTGGCCAGTGACCATTCGTATGCTGCTTGAGCGATCGACAGCTCTTTTTGATCGAGTAAACCGGGCACAGCGACGACGCCATCCTGACGGTACGATTCGATCATATCTTGGCTGATTTTCATCTCGTCTTCCTCATACACACATCGTGCCTGTCGACGTGTTTTTGCGTACTGTTTTAGCGCGAGCACGATTTTTGATTTATTTGCGATGTTATTGAGCGTCGGTAAGCTCATCTAGCATCGAAAGCCATCGTTCTGTGATACTGCGTTTACTATATGCCTGCTGCAACCGATCGATACTATGGCTCCACCGGCTCTGCTGATAGCAGCATGTCTTATTCAGCCATGAATGACGTCGCGGACGAAGAAGGTTTCGGTGTGGTCTACCCACAAGGCACGGTCGATCAGCAAGGTAACGCGTTTTTCCCCTAAGCCAACAGAAAAGCACGTTGGATAATCGCTCATCACCAGGTCAGCCAACAACCACAAACAACAAAAAAACTTGGTAGCGTTTAACCACTAATCGTCATACCGCTCCATTCTTTCATAAAACAAGCAGGAAACCGATCTGATTCGACCCTCAAACTTTCGATCGAAAAGCCCTGTTATAGTTCCTATCCTCTAGAGTCGATGTAATCTAACAGGCAAATGCGTATAGCCTTTCACAAAGTTTGAGGGCGTTCGTTTAGGCGCTCCAGTCACTTCGACCTTGTGGAATCGCTTTTGAATTTCTTCCCACAGTACTCGAAGTTGCATTTCCGCCAGGCGGTTGCCCATACAGCGGTGGAGGCCGAAGCCAAACGATACATGCTGGCGGGCATTTTTCCGATCGATGATGAGCTTATCTGCGTTTTCGAAAACCTCTTCATCCCGATTACCCGAGATGTACCACATGACGACCTTGTCACCTTTGCGGATGGTTTTGCCGTGGAACTCGACATCTTCTAGCGCTGTTCTGCGCATGTGGGCCAGAGGTGTTTGCCAACGAATGATTTCCGCAACCATGTTCGGAATCAGCTTAGCGTTAGCGCGCAGTTTTTCATACTGGTCTGGAAACTGATTCAAAGCGAGAACGCCTCCAGAAATGGAGTTTCTGGTAGTGTCGTTCCCTCCAATAATCAACAGCAATAGCGTTGATAAGAATTGCTGAGGTGGCATGTCTTTAGTTTCAGAATTTTGTGCAAGCATCGTCACCAGGTCGAACCCTTCGTGGGCTTCAGTACTTCTATCCGCCCAAAGCGTTTGAAAACTTGCCAAACAATCATTGAGTGCCTCACGCGCCTCATCCCAACTGTTTACAAGCCCGGATCGTGGACCGCCGGTTGCGACATCCGACCAGAACGTGAGCTTGCGTCTTTCCTCAAATGGGAAGTCAAACAAGGTGGCCAGCATTTGAGTAGTGAGTTCAATGGATACTCGATCAACCCAGTTAAATTCTTCGTCTACCGGTAAACCTTCGAGAATTTCAATCACTCTAGAACGAATAAGATCTTCCATCTTGGCCAGGTTAGGTGGTGCAACGACGGGTGAGACGACTCGCCTTTGTTGATCGTGCTTCGGCGCGTCCATGGCGATAAAACTTGAGGTGTCTATGTCGTTTTCACTATCGCTTGCAACGCCGAGCGGGTCCTGAATAGTGATGCTTCGCGTGGAAGAAAAACGTTGGTTGTCGCTATCGATTTCTTTTAGATGTGAATGTTTTGTGATCGACCAATAGGGTCCATAGCGAGAATCTGCATGGTAATGAACAGGCGAGTCTTTTCGTAGTCGTTCGAAAAAGGGCCAAATGGCATCTGCTTGAAACAGGTTGAAGTTAGAAACATCAAGCCCAGTTAGATCTGCAGACTTTGCGTAGTCTCGCGCTCGGTCTAAATCAACCTGTTTGTAATCATCGGGTGTCCACGAACTTGATAGACCAGAACTCATCACTCACCTCAGATTGGGATATGTAGCGTTCTTAGGCTACTGGCTAGGAACGCCTACCGCAAGTTTCAGGTATTCTAGTGTTTGATTCTTAGCAAGATGCCCCTAAATGGTTCCACCACTTTTTGTGCCATTCGAGTTGTTGTGGTCCTAAACGACCACAGCTTCCTGCATCTGTTTTTACCATGTAAGTGATTTGGTACACGCTATCGTCATCACCGCTGGCAGGAGATTTAAGCATTGTTGAAGCGATATAGATTTTATCATCAATAAATTCAACCTTTGTCAGTTTGTTCTTTTGTCCATACTTTTTCATATAAGCGTAGCTAGGAATGGGGAGCTTACCCAGATCATCATTTGCGTTTCCTGAATCATATTCCGTTAACTGCAGGGTCGCGTAGCCCCTGGTAGCGTTTCACCACTAATCGTCATACGGCTAAACCGTAGCCCCTGGTAGCGTTTAACCACTAATCGTCATACGGCTAAACTCTTTCATCAACCAAGCAGGCAACTAATCTGATTCGAGACTCAGACTTTCGCTCGAAAAGCCCTGCTATAAGCCCTATCCTCTCCCGCCGATCGCGAGTAATGATATCCTTGTCATCGTGATGCTTTCAGGGAGAATAAGAACTTTACAACACACTTTTCCAAGATGTTTATGTATAGAGGTGTTTGGCCTGTGGATAGGAAGCTTAAACCGCATTTATCCCGGATTTCAGAAGTATCTTGATTGGTTTTTTACGAAAAGAAGCCCGTGGCAGCGATTTACGCCAGCCTTTAGCGCTGGGTCCTATCCCCTATCCCATGATTTTATTAATGACTGGCATGATGTTCAGGCGCATCGTAACGGCATGCCTAACGATAATGTTGCGTAAATATTATTTTATTGTGGCTTAAATCAGGAGACTGTCGAAATGACTCAAAAACAAAAACCGGTAATCATTGTCGGAGGCGGGGTCTCTGGCCTGTCTGCGGCAAAACGACTGAAGGAAGCGGGCGTGCCGATCATACTTCTGGAAGGAAGGGATCGCCTGGGTGGCCGCGCACACACGGTCGATATTGCGGGGAACCAGGCCTCCTGGGTCGAATTGGGACCCTTCTGGATTGAGGACCATCTGACTAGCGGGCGTGCCGATCATACTTCTGGAAGGAAGGGATCGCTTGGGTGGCCGCGCACACACGGTCGATATTGCGGGGAACCAGGCCTCCTGGGTCGAATTGGGACCCTTCTGGATTGAGGACCATCTGACTAACCCCGCCTACCACTTATTGAGGGACATCGGGGCCCAAGTTCATCAAATCGATATTGGCCCCTCAACCTTGCGGATCTATGACCAACGTTCGACGGGTTGGCTAGGGTGGATAGCGACACTGTGGGCGTTTCTCAAGCTTGGTTGGAACTTTAGCCGGTTCGGTAAACTTCGGCCGAATACCTCTAAGTTTAATAACCTGGGCGAGCGAATCGACGTCGTACTTGGTAAGCGGCCCAAACGTGAGCATCTCTACCTGTTCAAAATATTTTTCGAGAGTCTTAACGGTGGCCGCACCTACGAGACACATCAGAATCTGTTAAGCGATGATCTCTGGGAGTTCATCAACCCTGAAGAAAAGAGTAAAGTCTTGATTTCTGGTGGATTCCGCGTGTTGGTGGAGTTGTTGCGTGATTCTCTGTCTGCTGATGAGGTGATGCTGAATCAGACCGTCTCACGAATCTCGATTCAACAAGACCCAACCGCCCAACCGTCCGTGCAGGTCGAAACGGCCGACGGAAAGGTCTTCGAAGGCTCCCATGTCATCGTTACCGTCCCCCTTGGTGTATTGAAGGCTGGAACCATCACATTTGATCCACCGCTCCCCAACAGTAAGCAGGATGTAATCGAGCGCATCGGCTTCGGAAGTGTCGAAAAGGTCGTCATGACGTTCAAAAACGCCTTCTGGCGAAGAAACCCACAGAAGCAAGACCATTTCTTCAGTATTCCCGACCCTGTCGCTTCCCACGGCAGTTTCTTCGATGTATCGACCTCATCTGGTGCTGGGCCGGGTTCGCCCACATCTCACTGCCTTGCTAGCGTATTTGGCCCGCCTAAGGCTGCGTGGGTGGCGGAGAACCCTGAAGCGGCCGTACAAGAGGTACTATCTGAGCTACAGATGATGTTCCCCGATACGTTCGAGCCTCCCGTCGCGACAGCCACATCCAACTGGACCACTAGCCCCTTCTCAGGGGGCTGCTACCCGTACACTAGCGTCGACACTCGGCCCGAGCCCCTTCTCAGGGGGCTGCTACCCGTACACGAGCGTCGACACTCGGCCCGGTGACTTCATTAAATTTGCGGAACCGACGCACGATGGGAGAGTCCTGTTCGCTGGAGACACTTGCGCGGAGGGAGTCGCCCTGGGTTATGTAGAAGGAGCCATGGCCGCAGGTGAGCGGGCAGCGGATGCCATAATTGCCCGTCACGGACTCCCCTAGGGATTGAACACAACGCCCATGCTCGGACGTTGTGCCAGAAGCCAGCTTGAATGCCCTATCCCCCCGCACCGCCGCTTCTGTCGGTTGCATCTTCTTTGCTGCCACGTAGACACTCTCCTCGGGGTCGAAAACCCCGTGATGTGTCTCTTAGCTTAGGGCACCCAAAAGTCCGAATTTTGCTGACGGGGAACAATTTCGACAACGCACCTGTATCGGTGCCACCAAGAACCCGTATCGTTGAAGCATCAGCGTGGATAGGAAGCTTAAACCGCATTTATCCCGGATTTCAGAAGTATCTTGATTGGTTTTTTTGCGAAAAGAAGCCCGTGGCAGCGATTTACGCCAGCCTTTAGCGCTGGAGCCAATCATAGAATGCGGTTGATGCACTAATCAGCCGCCCACGCGCACTTTCCAAGAGCGCTGCATGATCTGCGTTCTTCAGCACAATCCACTGCTTGTGCGCGTTCTGTAGATTGGTGAACAACTCGGCGTGGATAGCTGTTTTGGCCAGGGGATCAAACTCTGCCTGAAGAAGAAGCACAGGCACTGAAATGTTGGCTGCAGCCAACTGGTTGTATTCATGAGTGTATCGCCAATCCATTCTGATCGGGTCAGCCTGCAGGCTATGGCGAACGTACTCATCAATCGCTTTTTGGCTGATTGTACCCGGCAGGAGAAAATCACTAGCCGCAGCCTTCGCTGTCGTCGGTTTCCGGGGCGGTTGACCAGTTGGAAGGTCTTCCGGGTACACGAAGTTGTGCTTAAGCGGATAGCCGAACAAAGTGAGACTGGCGATATGCTGCGGGTACTGCTGCGTGGCCAGTTGGCTAATCATTGAACCCATGGACCAGCCCCACAGGTGCACTTTCCGGCCCGTCTCTCTACTCAGCCAATCAAGTACAATCGACACATCTTTCGCAGCTCTGTTCGGCGTGTTCCAGCCACTTTCGTCTCTTGGCGTCTCGCCGTAACCCCTTGCATCCATAGCCCAGGCGCTAAATCCGGCTTCGTTGAAGCCATCCATCAAGGACAATTCTTCACCTTGCACCTGAAGATCAAAATCCGGCAAAGAACTCCAGGTTCGACCGTGATGAAGCAAAATGACACCCCGTGGGTTTAGGACTTCTTTGGACCACACAGCAATCGGATGACCATCGGCGATCACCGTCTGTTTCTTTGCGTAGTCCGCCGCCAAACAATCCGTCACGACCAGGAAGCCAATCACGCACAGAGCCAGTAATTTTATTGTTTTCAAATTGACACACACTTTTTCTGAACCCTAAACAACGTCAACGATAGACGATACAAAGCACCAACATAGCTGCACGAGGACATGCCACTTTTCACATATCTCAGACACACACATTTCAAGAGCTGCAAAAGGCCTCCTCCAATAGCCAGAACGAAGTCTGGCTCCAGCTTACCGATGTAAGCTAACTGGAACTAGCCACCAACAAGGTGTTGTGGCCGGGGCAATTAGGGAGACAGCCCACTACCCATCATGTCAATAAAGTTGTCGGCATAGAAACCATCCAAAGCGGACTGCGGGAGCCCTTCCAACGTCTCACCAAATCGTTTCAGAGGGTTACGCCCGCCTTCTACATGAGGGTAGTCCGTTGAAAACATACACATTTCTTCGTAAGAATTGCGAATAATCCAACCCGTATCTTCATGTGGATAAGGTGTGACCCGCAGCTGACGGCGCGCGATCTCTGACGGCTTGGCAGACAACTTCTGCAATCGCTCTTCATTCCTCACAAATGCGTGGGCGGCAGAATCGAGATTACGGAGCCAACCTGGCAACCACGACGCGCCCAGCTCAATCGCACCCCACTTCAAATTTGGAAACTTGTCGAAAATCCCATCAATAATCAGTGTCGCCAAGGTCTGTTGAACTGAAGTCGAGATCGGTATGTAACTGACAGAAGTGAAATTTGCGTCACCGCCGTGAAAATCTGGTACGGGAGGTAGACCATTTTCCTTATAGGTGAGATTGACCTTCTCTTCACCACCGACGTGAAAAAGTATCGGCAACCCTGCTTCTTCGGCCATCGCCCATACCGGAAACAGACCGACATGGCTAGGTGAATGATTTTGGGGACACCAGGACGGCACCAGCAGCGCTTTAGCGCCCATCTTAATAGCAGCTCTAGCAGTTTCCTGGGCCTGGTCGAAATCTTCAAGCGGCACATAAGCTGTTGCGAGCAGCCTTTCATCAACGGAACAGAAATCCGTCATCATTCGATTATGAGCGGTGGCGGTGCCATAACACAGCGCCGTATCATCCGATTGATCAAAGCCAAAATTGCCGAGACAAAAGGTTGTAAAAACCAGTTGGCTCGCCACCCCAATCTGATCTATGGCGGGTGGTCTGTCTTCGCGCAGAAAAGCGCCTTGCGCGTCATAATTCTTGCGCAACATAATGTTTTCGGAAGCACCAGCGCGAAAGGCCTCGTCAGCCTGGCGTTTTTGGGCATCCTCAATAGCCAACCTATTTCCCACTCTGACACCCAGGTTTGGGTGCTCCAAAAACCGCTTGAGCAGCGACTTTTCAAAATATGGATTCAGGCAATCAGACATCTCCATCAGATGACTATCTGCGTCGTGAACAATTCGGTTTTCGATATAGGGCATGTCTACTCTCGATACTAGAGGCTGTATAAGAAATACTGCAACACCATGGCGTGTGTAGTCAATCCGCGCTTTTACACCCCTTGCAACTATCGCGGATACTTCGAGTCCAGGGCACGGCAACAATCATCTCACTTTGCGCTGAGTGATCTTTCTCTGGCGAGTAGCGTCAGATACAACTGCTCCAAATCTGGCAACCTCTTTCTGGAAGCCTATTGGATCAACAAATGCATCTGGAGAATAAGCTTGACCCGGTTTGTGCTTACTCGGCAAATCATACTGACCACCATGCGAAGCTACCCAGACATCGACCGGCAGTGCCATTTGACGACTGAAAGTCAGCGCAAAGTCATCAGCCACACCTGGATAAGTTGGTTCATTACGCTGATAATTTTTGGTTTATTCATACTGAACTCCCAAAGTGCTTTATCTTCGCTGGGCGATAGTAGACTACAACTGTTCGAAAACCTTCATAGCAAAGGCAATCAACGCGCCAACGACAAAAATATAGATCGGTGGCATGCTGATGAGCAAACCGATGGTTCGCTTTTCAGGCGCTTTGTAGTAGCCGAGCGCATATAGCAATCGGCCCACAGGCCAAAGTAAACCGATGCCTGCCGCCCAAATATGATCAACAGCAAACGCGAACAGCCACAAACCTGGAAGGAACAATACCAGATGTTCAAGCGTGTTTTGATGCGCGCGGACATAACATAGATAAGCCTCCGGTCCCTCATGCGAAGGCGCTTGCACATCAAATTTACCTCGCGCCATACCTGACTGATAAAGTGTGAAGTAGTAAACAAGCAGTCCAAGACAGCTGACAATGCCGGGATAAATAATTTCGTCCATGGTTTTCTCAAGGTTGTTTTAGAGTTGATTATCTAGTGTTCCGCCAAACACCGCTACCTCTTGACATCACTCGCATATCGAATCGCGACACACACAAATCCACACTAGCTCTGATAAGATCACTTTAAGCATGTGTCGATCTTTGGGGTGCAGTCATGGATAGAGAACAAAGGATACGAGCTCGAAATAGCATTTACGGCGCGTTCGTCGCTGATGCTGCGTCCATGGGCCTGCACTGGGTGTACAGTCAAAAACGAATCATCGACCTAACCCCGGAAAATCCAGAGTTTCGGCAGCCGGATGAAGCAGACTTTGAAGGCGGTGTTGGCTACTTCGCTCACGAAAACAAAAAAGTCGGTGACCTATCACAATATGGTGAGCAAATGTTGGTGATGCTTCGTTCGCTAAGTCAGACGAACGGCATCTACAATAAAGCAAACTATACCGAGGCATTCCGACGACACTTCGGTTACGGCGGCGAGTTCGTCGGCTACATCGACAAACCTACCCGTCAAACTCTGGACCGGATTTATCGTGATGAAGGTGACGGTATTGACCGAGTCAATGCCATTCCCTATGACGGCAATCAGCGGGACAAAGCCGCGATGCTCACCAAAGTGCTTGCCGCTGCCAAACAATACGAAGGCAAGGCACTCAAAGATCGCGTCTCGTGGATTGCAGACTCCATGGCGGAACCGGATGTCGCGCGAAGCTATGCGTTGTCGCTTGTTGACGCCCTGGCATCAAAAGATGACTTCCCAGGCGCGGTCGATGAACAGCTTCCTGCAGTGAGCAAGCTTCCTCCACTAGTCGCTTGCCATTTTGAAGATCCCAAGCTAACTGAAATCTCAGAGTCAGCGATCAAAGTCACCAATAATGCACCCAGGGCACTGGATTTTGGTCATATATGTACATCTTTACTACAGTCTTCTATTGAAGGAATGAAAACCGCAACCACCATTGATACGGCTATCAACGCTGGTTCAGAAAAAGCTCAGCCACAGTTGAAATCAGCGTTGGCTAGCAATGATTCAGTATCAGTGCTGAGCAAAGAATACGGCTTACATTGCGATCTCGGCGCGGGTGTTTCTAGCATATTGCACAACCTGTCGAGCGCATCAGACTATAAAGCGGCTATACGAGCGAACATATACGCCGGCGGCGATAACTGCGGCAGAGGCATCATTTTAGGCGCGGTGTGCGGCGCCAAATTCGGCTTGGCGACCAAAGACGGCATACCCGGTGAATGGTTACAAAAGCTTAACCGAGCGCAAGAGATAGAAAACCTAGTCAACAAGTTGCTACCCGATTGATCTATCAAGCAAGCCTATCTCGACATTGGGCGCTTCAAACAACCTTTGCAGACTTGGCCAACGAGAAATACACGCCTTCGTCTCGGCAAAATATTCAAGCTGAAGCTCACCAACTTTCCACAAGGGTTCTCGGTCAACGCAAATGGTTGGATCAAGAATCATCCAGCAGATTTCGCCAGGCGCCTCAATACCGCAAGTATGGAAGTGCACAAACCTCGGGTTGGTAAAAATTTTATTGGACCAACGATCCGGATCCGCCGCAGCATCCAAGAAGTACTGAGATCCAGGATGAATACCAGCGTGCCAAGAAAGCAGCGAATCGGCATCAAGCGAGAACCTCTGCGCAACATGATCATAGTGCGCCCGAATCGATGATACGTCTGTCTGCTTCCCCTCATAAGCTGTGACACGCCCATGTTCAACTCTAGCACCAACTACTTCATCAAGCGCAATGCTGGCAGGTTCATAAACTCTCGAGCCCGTTGGCGTTAAATATCGGGCCAACTTTAGCTCGCCAGAGAAACCTGAAGCATCTATGGGCGCATGCACCCCAACGGGGAACCGCAGCACTGTCACGTCATCAGGTTGAGTAACATTGCCGCCAGTTGGAGACATCTGGCCACGAAGATCAGACCCCAGCGAGCATGAAATCGATACCTCCCCAGCATTCAACAGCACCGTGTTGATCGCATGCTTCAACTCGGACATTGCCTGATACTCAATTCGCCCGTAATCTGAAGCCAGTTCAGCCAACGAAGACACATAGGACATCACTCGCCTTACCTTTGTTGGCTCTCGATCAAACCTCAACTGATCACCAATCCGCGCAAAAAAGATGCAACAGTCGAATTCTCCATGCATTAGCTTGGCCTTTTTTGCCTGTGAAGCTTCGCTGTCGCTGTCATCAACAAATCCGTTATCAGGGCCTTCTGTTTGGCGCAATTCGACTTCGGCACCCATTTCGGTTGCGACCTGCGCCACCAACTTCGCAACATCAGTTTCATACCAACCTAAGCGGGCATCTTCACAAAGAATCAACACACGCTCACCGGCCACCACAGCTGCACAATTCACCAGCAGGTTGTGTGCACCTTCTCGGGCTTTCTTTTCAACACTCTGGCTAACATTCATTTTTCTGGCCTCAAAGTAGTTTTCACCCCGCATCGACTGCATCTAAATTAGGCATCAGTCGCTCGATAGTGAAAGGCCTGATCAAACCGCCAGTCGAGATAATCACCACAAGTGATAGGTTCTGCCGCAGCTCTCTGCTCCGGAAAAATTTCGCCAGCATCAACGATCGACTCGGGATTTGGGTCAAATGCCAACACCAGAGAAATTCGATCCGTCACATCAGGACTGAGTACACGATGCGGCGCAGAACGAAATTCACCGCCGGTCCAACGCTGCAACAAATCACCTATGTTCACCACCAACGTGCCATCAATGGGCGGCGCATCCAACCAATGCCCTTGTGTATTCTGCATTTGCAATCCACCAATATGATCCTGACAGAGGATGGTCATTACGCCAAAATCGGTATGAGGTCCCACGCCATAGCGGGCTGTTGCCGGATCTGATGCGACCGCCATTGGTCTTGGCGGGTAATAAACAAACGAGGCTCTGGTCAGTGGGTTGTCGTTCCTTCGCAAAAAGAAATTGCTGTCTAGTTCCAAAGAAAAGGCTATGTTTCTCAATAAAATTTGCGCTAGCCGCTCAGCACTGTTGAGCCAGGCTTCAGCCGCTTTCTTGAAGCCCATTGCCTGTGTGGGCCACTGGTTTTTTCCTTGCAATGAATGCGCCTGATGATGATCAATGCCCGCATCGTGCCCCCAAACAAAACTCTCTTTGAGATCAGCCTCCACACCATCGGTCATCACAGCGCCACCGGAAGCCAACCAGCCACGATGATTCTCTGAAATAATAACGTTGGACTTATCACTCTCAGCTAGAAGGAAGAACAACTTTGCCGCGTTCCTTGCCTCATCAGTGACAGATTCAGATATCCCGTGATTACAGACATAGATGAAACCAGGGTCATGGCTGGCCTGACGTAACTTGTTCGCAACCTGCAGATTTAACTCGCCTCGAACCAGTTGGCCAATATCAATCACAGGAATGTTCTCAGAAGTGATTTGCGACATAGTTTTAACGCCTTTAAGACTTTTCGCTAGCGTAATAGCCAACAGTGTCATTTTCAGTGCTAACACCCAGACCATTAAGCAATCGGTTCGCGTAGTTAAAATAGCCAACGATTTGATTCAGCTCAAGAATCTCGCCGTCGCAAAATCCCTCGTCCCTGAGATCCCACACATCCTGTTCTTCCATGTTTGCCGGCTCAAGGGTTAACTTCCTTGCATATTCAAAGAGTGCTGCTTCTGATTTTCCGAACGCCGATTCCGGCGTGCCACTTTTAAACCCCGCGTAAATCTTCTCGGCACGTGAGTCATCATCAATCAGGTGTCTGGCATTGGCCCAATGATTGGCCAGGGAATACTCGCACTGATTCAGTATTGAAACCCAGCTGGCGACGCATTCCTGAAGCCACGCAGGTAGAGTATTCGCTGCATCGTGGAGCACCGCACGATACAGCACAACATGGCCTCGCATTGTAGAGGGTCTTAAAGAGTGTACCCGCATCACATTGTCCACAGTCCCGTGAGGTGTACGAGAAAGGTTCAGAACATCGAGTAATTCCTCGTCTGCATCATCATCATCAATCATTTCAATCCACGCTGCCATGCCAATCCCCAACTCACACTAGATATAAGCACAGCATAACAAACCGGCCCTTCAATCAATGTGCACCGGACAAAACCTGCGAAGTAGACAAAAACCTCAACAACCAGCCAGGCTGACCAGTGCACATTAACTGAACAGTATCAGCTGGGCATCAGTTGAAAAGAAAGCAGGTAAACGAACATGACAGTAGCCCAGCCAACCTATATAAACGGGAAAGCGAATCGAGATCTCTCGGTGATACCCGGCAGCAACGGGCTCCCTTTTATCGGTGAAACTTTCGATTTCATCGATGACAACCTTGGCATGACTCTGACGAACTACAAAAAGTGTGGGCCGGTCTTCCGGATGTCACTGGTGTTCCAAAATATTGTCAATACGGTTGGGCCAGAGTTTCTTCGCCAAGTGTCACTCGATCAGGACAAGGTTTTTCAACGCCGGCCGGATGGGAAGGTATGGTTGGAGAGTTCTTCCAGGGCAGCTTGATTGTCCAGAATTTCGAAAACCACCGCATGCAAAGAAGTTTAATGCAGACCGCAATTAAAGCAGAATCCTTACACGGCAATATCCACAGCATCAACAACATCGTTCAAGCATCCTTAAAACATTGGTCAAAGCAGGAACCAATGCTGTTTTATCCTGCGGTGAAACGGTTACCCGAATACTGGCACGAGCCGTTCAAATTTGATCCGATGCGGTTCTCTGAATCTCGAGCAGAGCATAAACAGCACAAATTTTTGTGGGCGCCGTTCGGTGGCGGCGGTCATAAATGCATTGGCTTACATTTTGCCGATATGTTATTCAAGAGTGTGTTGCCTAAGGACAATTTGCCGCTGATTCTCATCTCGGAATGTTAAACACCATACCGATCTCAGGCTGCTACACTAGTCCAGAGAGAACTGTTGAGTCGGGCCCTAGGCTAACGACTCATGTGTAGACTTAACAGATCAAGGACAATGAATGGATGTCTCAATAGGACGTCGTGGTTGACAGAGAACTAAAAAGAGAAGTAGGACACAAAACATGAAGAAACTGGAATTTGGCTGGTTCCTGCCCACCGCTGGCGACAGCACTGCTTACGGTCTGCCAGAGGCTAGTGTCGACGCAGACTCTGCGTATTTTGAACGTGTCATCACCGCTGCAGAAAACGCCGGTTTTACTTATCTACTCATTCCTGTAGCCGAACAATGCTGGGAGGCCTACATCACCGGTGCATTCATGGCGGCACAAAGCAGCAAAATATCAATGCTAATTGCCGCGCGTCCTGGCTACGTAAACCCTGTGCTTCTGGCGAAAATGATTGCTACTTTCGACCAACTGAGCGGCGGCAGAATCTGCGTCAACCTGATTGCGGGCCAGGCAGAACTCGAAATTAAAGCAGAAGGGATCACATACGAAAAAGAAGATCGGTACGCACTCATGGAAGAAGAGGTTTCCATTATGAAAGCGCTATGGACAGCGCAAGAACCACTTCATTTTTCCGGCAAGTACCACAACATATCAGGAGCCAGAATTTCGCCCAAACCCGCCCAGAGCCCTCATCCAAGGTTCTACCTCGGTGGGGGTTCAGAAGAGGCATGGAATCTTTCTGCAAAACACTCCGATGTACACCTGTTCTGGGGCGATACGCCGGAAAGAATTGCGCATAACATTGAGGACATCCGGGGTCGCGCAAAGGCATTCGGCCGACAAGATGCCATCGGTTTCGGTATGCGCCTCCAAATAATATGCCGCGAGAATGAAGCAGATGCGCTTGATGCTGCAGAGCAACTTATCTGTCACATCCCAGAGGCAGCCAGAGAGAACCTCAAACGCCAAACAGCGACATCAAAGGCCAATCAGCGTGTGCAGGAACTGGCGGCAGAAAAAGGGCTCTGGATATCTCCACACCTGTGGACCGGACTCACACGTTTCCGTCCCGGTGCTGGTATTGCCGTCGTCGGCAATCCGGAACAATGCGCTGCCACTTTGCAACAATTTATCGATGTCGGCTGTCATTCATTTTGTTTGTCCGGATACCTGCATGATGCCGAAGCAGAACGCTTTGGCCGACTGGTACGCCCAATTTTAGCCAAACAAAATCCAGATCGGATGTCCTGATTCATCGCCCATCACCAGGTCACAGCCAATAACCACAGACCCTGACAAAGCCTGACAAAGCCTGACAAAGCCTGGTAGCGTTTAACCACTATTGGTCATACGGCGCTAATCTTTCATAAAA
>Ga0209091_10002222_pt1 | contig 16485 bp, 17 predicted proteins | sample ArcticOcean_MG_C_6_FD_187438 | JGI IMG/M metagenome (GOLD analysis project Ga0209091, IMG submission 187438) | Marine microbial communities from western Arctic Ocean - ArcticOcean_MG_CB8_128 (SPAdes) (version 2) | ecosystem: Environmental > Aquatic > Marine > Oceanic | place: Arctic Ocean...
CTAGGTCTTGCTCCGACGCCGCTAGCCAACGGCGAGACCCCGGCGGCGGTGTTCAACGAGCAATCAAACCAAACCCTTGCCCTGGCAACCCTGCTGCCTAGCTGGAGGGCCACCGAGCTCTACACGCAGGTTCAAATGACGCTACATATGCACGCCGACACCGACGACGCGAGCGCGTATCTTGTCGTGCACTTGCGGGATATCCAGCAGATAGTGGCCGCCAAAGTCCCGCGGGACCAAGAGGTCATCGACCACACGCTCAAGGCGCTAAGCGACCGCGTCGAGGAAGATGCCGACGTCAGCACGTGGCTAACGAGCTCGCCAGACGGCAAACATGAGGGTGGCCCGGTGGTTGTGATCACAACGTCCGCGGCGCACCGGGGCGGCATCCTGGTTCACTACAGGCCCTCGGCGGCGGCTTCGAGCTCCTGAAGCACCGCGGCCTGGCCGCCGTCGTCGTCGTCGTCCGACGGCACCGAGAGCGTCTCCAGCTGGTCCAACGCTGCGTCCAAATTGCCCTCGCGGAGCATGTCCTCCAGGTTGCCGTCAATCATCGCACCGGTCGGCGACACCGGTGGCGGCGGCGGCGAGTGCGGCGGTTTGTGGAACAGCTCGTCCTCAATCTCCCCCAGATCGTCCAGCACCGGCGTGGCGGGGCGCGTGGCAACCGCGTCGGAGATGACCAAGCAGAGCGGTCGAATCCGAGCGTAATGCTCCTGGGCTTCGCGGCCAAACACGCCACCCTTGAGCAGCTTGGCCTTGCTCGACGTGTACTGCTCGAACGAGCCCTCGGCAATGGCCTGCAGCGCCTCGATCACGCTGCTGCAGGTGCGGGTGTTGTACTCGGCCACCACCGGCGGCTCGCCGTCGCCCTTGTAGTTTGGCATTCGCTTGCCGGCGTTGGGGTTGCGCAGCATCGCGCGGAGCTCGGCCACTGGGTCGTCGGCCACCGCGAGCTTGCGGGCGAGCAGCTCGATCGACGCGCAACCACCCCGGATGAGCGCCGCCTTGAACTTGGGGCCGACGTACGGGATGAGCGCCAGATCGCACAGGTTGACCGCGCAGCCCGTCTGCTCGCACTTGTGGTAGACCCCGCACTGCGACTGCCGCTTCTTGTCGTCGAGCAGCTTGAAGAACCCTTTGACCGGCGTCTTGCCAGAGTCGCTCAGCACCGCGCCGGGGATTTCGGGGCTGAGCGCGATCGGGGCCCCAGCCACCTTTTGAAACCATTTGGCCATTGTGAGACAATGCGGCAATAATGACTTTAGCATAGTTGTAAATAAACATATGCCGAAACTGCGGGCAGCAAAAAGCTCGCCTTTTGGCTGGGACCACACCGACTGCAGCGTATTACCATTTTCACCCAACGACCCCGACGGCATGAGAGTTCCCCAGTTCCCCATTGGGTGCGAAGGGGCAGTTAATTACAAAGACCGCAACCCGTATCCTGCGATGTGCAGAGACGAAGTGGTAGATAGTAGTAGCTTTAATCACCATAAATACAAATGGTACAAGGCGTGCTGCAAGGTCGAGGGAAACGCGTGCATACCTCGACAACGTTGGGGCGCTGACAGTTTCGCTGATGCAAATAATCGTGGAGTCCTATTGTCGAGCAAGACATACTTGTCGGCGTGTAGAAAGTACGGCGGTTCAGGTGACTGTCAGTATTCGAGTAAGCACGTCTTTGACAAAATTCAATACGGTGGGTGTGCATGCCATGAATCGCAGATACCACAAGTTTACGCTGACTTAAATATTGATCCAGTTATGTGCTCATCTGGCCATGAGGGTGCTGGTAATAACTTCGGCACAAACAGCAGCCTGCCCCAAGCTTGGTGTGGAACCTTAAAAGGAGCTTGCAAGGACGGCGACATTAAGAAATTCGGAGGCACACCTGGCGGAAATCAAATGTCCGTTCATGTACAACGTACAACGGGTTACCAGCATAGTGCGTTGGGCAAAAGGCCGGCATTCTTAAATGTGGAGGAGATATCATATCAGGCCTGTGGCGGGAATCAAGATGGAGCAAATGTATACACGGGGTATGTTGCACAGCTTGCAACGCATAAAAGGGGGGGCCCCCCCCTCGTTCCTGACGGGACAAGAATTCCGGAGCCGTGCGCTCCGGGATATCGAAACGCATTAAGCAAGCACGAGTGCAAACGTCTGACCGCAGCAGCAGGGCTTACGTTTGTGGATAATCCGGATGCCTTAATTACAGCTATAACCCATGCAAGGGGGTGTGTCAAAGTGGCAGTAGAAGCCGGGCAAGACGAACCCTTTGCAAAGGGGCCGTGGCATGCTGAATCCAGTACTGACCGGTATGACGACCGTGTAATGTGGGTTGAAGATGAACCAACTACAGAAATTGTTACAGCGTTTCGGCTGTGCGGCAAGGTTGGAAGCGCGTGGGGCCTCGACGAGCGCGCCATTCGGGACAATCAAACACGCCACGGTGCGACGTTGGGCCGCCAACAAAATCGCCAAGCTTTAGCCGAGGTAACGAAAAAAGTGAATACCGTAGAGCGCGAATATAAAGAAGCTGATATCTTAGCAAACTTAAGAATTGACGACGTTGTAACATCCACATACGTAGACACCAAAACTAAACTTACTAATGACCGGTTGTCCAACTTGACAAATACGGTTCAAACAGACTTCAAAACGCTTCAAGAACAAGTTTTGACCCTAGAAAAGATCTCAGACGCGGCCAAAATCCGGAACAAGTCATGGCTGACTAAGCTGCTCTTAGACCTCAACAATCTTCTGAACCATCGCTGCACTGACCCCAACTATCCCACTGCCTCAGTTGATAGTGGGGGGATGAAATGCCTGTCTTTAAGCTCCGGATTTCAGTGCCCGGTTGGATGTGCTAAAATGGAACAAAAGTGCGTTGAACCTGACATCAAAGACTATTATGGCCGGAATCGGACATGGGGGTGCGACATTTTACCGCGACCGCGATCTATAAATGCCCTGGGTCACATCGCACCGCTGGGGTGCCCCGGTGCGGTGGGTTATGTAGACCAGAAACCATATAGAGCCATGTGCAAAGCTGAAGGGGATTTTAAAACCGGATATAAATGGTATGAACATTGCTGCGATTGGATAAATGATGAAGAACTTGGTGATAGATGCCAACCCAAGTCGTCTAGTATTATTGGAAATGATAAGTTCGTGGATGGCGCGTATCAGGAATGCAAACCGCCTACAGGCTCACTAGCAGCCACTGTGGCGGCGCTCCGGAAGCAAATAGACAAGGCTCCTTCGGGTCCTTCTGCGGCGGAAAAGGATTATGCCGAAACAAATCACACACATAGTGCAATTACAAGTCGTGTCACTAAACTAGAGACTGATACGGCCCAGGCGGGGCAAGCCGCCCCACTTGATCACAAGCATATGCTGGAAACGAGTGCAGATCCAAGCACCACCGCAAACGCCGGAGTTACCGCGGCAGAACTACTGGAGCACAAAGAGAGTATAAGGTCGCAACTAGAACAACAGCGGAAAGAACGCAGCGAAGAAAGAACAAAGCTCCAAAAGGACCTACTTAAGCTCACCACACACACTTTCTCAACACACACCAAAGGATCGGGAGATGACCTTACTAAATTTATCGATGAGCACGAGGAGCTCAAACACCTTACCACAGATGGTACAATCGACGGCCTTAAAGCCGCCATCAAGGCTCAGATAGATGCTGATGTAGCTGAAGAAGCCGCCGAAAAAACCATTCTCGAACACATTGCCGAACTTAATGACCTCGATCTGGAGGCGCTTCGGCAACAGCTCAATATTCCCGACAATAATATTGAAGACATTGCGGCAGGTGTGCTTGCCGATGCCGAAATAGCACTTCAAGCCATAACCGAGCGGCTGCAAGCTGATCTAAAAGACCTTCAAGATAAACACGGCGGTACTGCGGCGGATGTTGCAAAATACATCGCAGCGCATGCCGAGCTAGCAGCTCTGTCTGGCCAACATGTACAAACTTTTGAAGAACTACGAGCTGCTATTGAAGCTAAAGATAGTGCTGTAGTCAGGCAACTAAAAACCACCAAAACCGAGCTCGATATCAGCATTCAAAAGAATCTGAATGACATTAGCGCGACTCTTATTAAAATTGGAATAAATGCGGATGATATTGAAGCCAATAAGACAGCAATAGGGACCAACACTGGCCAAATAGGCCAAATGCGCAACGACTTGGACCAGTTGCACGCGGCTGTGTGCCAACCCACCGATAAAGACTTTTCGGCGTGCCGGGCAGTGACGATTCTTCAAAGGCAGCTCGCCGCATTAACCGAGCTCGACGCCGCGCAGGCCACGCAGCTTGCCGAGGCCGTGAGCACGCTGGAAAACGATCTGTACCAGGAGCGCGGCGTGTACAACGCCAAGCTGTGGGGCTGGGGGCTCGTGGTCGGCATTGTGGTCTTGATCGCGGTGGGGCTGCTGGGGTACTACCTGTGGAGCCGGTACAGGGCGTGATAACCGATCCTAATCGCTTACTGCGCTAGGCAGGCAGCTCGCCGTGCGCTTGGTAGAATCCCCGGAGCCCGTTCATGCACCCCGGGCCCCACCGGGGCGTAAACGCGCCCATGTTCCGCAGCTCGATCGCGGCGCGTTCCGGCACCAGCTCGGGGTTTGCCCGGGCGTACTCGACGACCTGCGCCACGGACACGCCGTTCTCGTCGTACGCCGCCGGGGCGTTGTGCAGTGTCCCCGACTGCGCAAAGTGGGCTCGTAACGCGGGCAGGAACACCGAGTTCCACTCGGCGGCCGCGGGGTCCCACTCAAACCCCATCTGGGTGAGCTCGTTGCGGTGGTGCGGCGCCACTTGGCTGGGGTCGGCACGGATCTGCGCCAGCACCGGAGTGATGGTTGCGGGGACGTGGTGCCCGCTGTTGCGGAGCTGAACCTGCTGGTGCGCGGGCAGTCGCTCGGGTGTCTCTAGCACCATGCTTCCGTTTTCGCCGTCGCAGCCCAAGCCGGTGCTGCACCCGCTACCCATAGGTTTTCGGTGTCAGCGAGCGTTTAGCTGCCGGGAACGCAGCATGTCGGTGGTAAAGGGTTAGCAATGGGGCGAAATCTAAAACCATTTTTGTCGTGGTAGCTACGTTACTTAATTCGTTGGCCCCATGGACCATAGGCATTGTGGCGGGGGTAAAACACGTCGCCAGCATTCCTGCGACCAACCTGGGTGCACGCACAAAAGCAAGACGGCAAGCCACTTGAAGCAACACAAGGCAGATGTACACGACATAGATGCTGTGTACCACCACTGCGACCAACCTGGGTGCCCGCAGAAATTCAAGCACGCAAACTCCTTGAAGAGCCACAAGGCAGATGTACACGACATCGATGTTGTGTGGCACCACTGCGACCAACCTGGGTGCACGAAGAAATTCAAGCGCGCAGGCACCTTAAAGAACCACAAGGCCTTTGCACACGACATGGATGTTGTGTGGCACCACTGCGACCAGCCTGGGTGCACAGACAAATTCAAGAGAGCAAGCCACTTGAAGCGACACAAGGCGGACGTGCACGACATAGATGCTGTGTACCACCACTGCGACCAACCTGGGTGCCCGCAGAAATTCAAGCAAGCAAGCACTATGAAGGGCCACAAGGCAGATGTACACGACATCGATGTTGTGTGGCACCACTGCGACCAACCTGGGTGCACGAAGAAATTCAAGCACGCAGGCACCTTAAAGAGCCACAAGGCCTTTGCACACGACATCAATGCTGTGTGGCACCACTGCGACCAACCTGGGTGCACGCACAAAGTCAAGCAAGCAGGCGACTTGAAGAAGCATAAGGCCTATGTACACGACATTGGAGAACACGAGTGCGACTACTGCAACAAGATGCGCAACGCCCGGAACGATTACGAGGATCCGAACGCGGGCACGGTCTGCATCTGCCGCGATTGTTTCAAAAAGGTAACAGGGAAAACGTCACGAATCGAATTGCTGTGGAGCGACTACGTCGACAGAGAGCTTGGTACCGAGGGGTTGCTCGGCGCCGACGATTCGTTACGCACGCTTGGTGGGTGCTCGCTCAAACGACCCGACAAGCTGTACGCCGACCATTCGCTCGTTGAAGTTGACGAGTGCGATGAGCACCAGCATGTCGGAAAAAACTACACGTGCGAGCAGGCGCGACTCTCCGAGCTATACGATGAGCCGTCAATTTGCGGCAAGCCAATGGTCGTTATTCGATGGAACCCCAATGGCTACAGAGGCGGCCCTAAGCTGTTGCGGGAAGACCGCATGCAATTGTTTGTGCAGCTCAAGCGAGCGATCCGAGCTCAGCGACGATCGCAACCACTCGACCACCCGTGGCCGCGGGTGGTTGTGTACTACATGTTCTACACCAAGACCAACCCTGGAATTGTTAAAGATATAGTGCACCATTTTGTCAACACGCCAGCAGATCTTGCCCGCGCACTGGCCGATTAAACGTCATTTGTGGCCCCTTTAAGTGGGCGTTTTCGTGCAAATTAAAGGCTGCTACAGGTAACACAATCATTGCTGTGGTGCTGCACACCGACGCTGTCTACGAGGTGCTGTTGCGCTGCGTGGCGTTGGGGTGCTGGTGGCCCCTGCCGCACGTGTGCCGGAGCTGGCGCGATGCGTGCCGCAGGCTCGTGGTGAATGTGTCCGTCAAGTTTCGAACCTTGTCTCGGGCCGACTGCCGCTCGCTGGCCGCGCACCTGGCCTGCTTCGACACCGCGCGAAGCTCGCTAAATCTGATGCACACCGACATCGAAGATGCGAGCGTGCTTGCGCACCTTGGCCATGTCAAGCTCGGGGGCACAAAGGTGTCCGACGTATCGGCGTTTGGTGGCGTCAAGTCTCTAGACATTGCTGGGGCGCCGGTGTCGGATGTGTCGGCGCTGCACGGGCTTGAAGAGCTCAACGCCATGTACACCAAAGTGGTTGATGTCTCAATGCTAGGCGGGCTCCGCCGGCTCGACGTGTCGTGCACCAATGTCAGCGACGCGAGCGCCCTTGGCGGGCTACAGCACCTTGACATCAGCTGGACCAAAGTAACAGACATGTCGGCGCTCGGCAAGCTGGATCGGCTGGACGCTGGCTTGACCAACCCGACTAATCTTGCGGCGCTGCGCAACGTGAGACACCTTGACCTAGAGGGGGCCGACGTGTCCGACGTGTCGGCGCTCACCGGGGTGTCGGTGCTCAACCTATCGAACACGCACGTTGTGGACGTGTCAGCGCTGTGGGGGGCGCACACGGTGATGCTGGTCAACTGCCCCGTGGCGGACGCGAGTAGGCTTGGCCGAGTGACGGTGCTTAACCTGTCCGGCACCAAAGTGCACGATGTGTCGGCGCTTGGGCAAGTTCGCGAGCTTAACCTCAGCAACACCGACGTCTCGGACGTGTCGGCGCTCACTGGCGTCGTCACGCTGTGCTTGTGCGACTGCGTGTACGTCAGGGACGTGTCAAAGTTAGGCGCCGTACGGAACCTAGACCTAGGGTACACCAGCGTAACTGATGTGTCCGCGCTCGGCCAGGTCGAAACGCTCGACCTTACCGGCACGAAGGTGAGCAATATAATGGACCTGACCGGAGTCAGGACGCTGCACCTGACGCACTCGTTGGTCACCGTTATTCCGATGGACTTTGCATTTAGCACCGTCGTGCTGCCCTGCGGCGTTCGGATGGTCAAAAAAAATTCCGCGTGGTCGGCATCGGTCGAGTGGGTCTAACATGATTGAAGCCGGCAATAGCACCGTCGTACCCAGCGACGACACACCGCGGCACGGTGTGCTGGTTGCGTGCGTGGCCATCGTGTCCATCGCCGTCTGGCTGGGCCTTGTCATCTGCGCAAAGGAGTCGTTTAAGCGGCTGATGGGTCCAGCCCCCCCACACCAAGACGGATACAACGCACTTTAATTACCGAATATGTTTGGCCCCACGATGCTCGGCAACGGCACCGAGCCAACGGGCGGCGGGCACTCCGGCTCGGGTGTGATTGCGTGCGTGGCGATTGCGACTGTGTCGGCGTGCATGGGCCTGGTGTACTGCCTCTCCGAGTACCGCAAGCGCCGGCTGTACCGCGATCTGACAAGCTATCAGCGAATTTGAAGCCCACGCGGGCTGCCGCTCGAGATTTGTCAGGACTGTAGCGACTCTGGATCCCCCGGTTGGTGTGGTGTGCTGCTTGTCATCATTGAATCAACGAATCCGTGAATCACTAGCCCTTTACATTGTGGATTAACCCCACTGTTTTGAAATTAAACCCCTAAATTCAACGGTAACATCGCGATGGACACGGCGCTGCTCTGCAAGCTGCTCCCCGACCGCTACAGCGAGGCGGCTGCGGAGGTGCGGTTGGCCGCAACTTTGCGGCTACCACGGGAGCTCGTTCAGGTGCACGTGGACAAGCACATCAATCACGTGTGCATCGACCTGCTTGATCCGGCAAAGCTGTGGGCTCACGTGCACCGGGACACCGCGTTCAACTTGGGGGTCTGCGTTGCAGGCTCGGCAGCATTGTGGTCGCACCTCGCGGCGGTGAATGGCGAAGCCCCTTGCTGGATGTACAACGACATTGATGTATTTGTGTTCAGCAATGCAACGTTCAGCCTGCACGACTTTTTGGTGCAGTGGGTCAAGCTAGCGGGCGAGTGTGTCGGACGACGCGCGGGTCTGTTGTGGCAAGACATGCTACCCCACACAACGGATCGGCCCGTCAGAGCCGTTTACTTAAAACAAGGCAGCCGGGCGACGCTACGCATTCCAGCGCTGCGGCTGAAGGTTCAAATTATTGATACTCGGTCATCGTGGCACGGGCCCAACGCATGGCGCAGCATGACGGATGTGGTTGCGTCGTTTGACATTGACGTCTGCCGGTTTGCATTTAACGGCGTTGCTGCCGCGAAGCTGGTGGAAGGCCCGGTAGGGGTGCAAGCCAACCAGGCCAGGCCATCGGACCGCCAAGTGAACATGCTGCACTGGAACTACCCGAGTGACTTCTACCTGCATATGGCGTACATCCGGGCTACCAAGTACCAAAGCCGTGGTTTTGATGTAAAGAGGAGCAGCACATCCGACGCACAATGGTACGCGGCATCGGCGGCAATGAGCGCAATCTACCACGGGCAAGAGTTAGAAGAGCAGGGAGTCTGGGTCTGAGCTGTGCTTGCGAAGCTCTTCGATACCGTGTAGCTGCACCAGCGCCGTCAGAGCGAACTGAGCCGCGGGCTGCCGCTTTGCCATTCCAAGCAAGATGTCTGGAAGCTTTTGATGAAATATCACCGTCCGCGACAGATCTGCGTGCGCGCATGTTTTGCCGAGCAACGCTTGGCTTGCCTCGGGTGTAACAACGGCGTAAATCACGTTGCACGGGTGGAGGGTTGCAGTGTGTCGTTGCATGATTGTCTCAATACATGTGATCAGGGCCGCCCTGTACGTCGCTGGGCTGGTTGGGTTGGCCATCAAGTAAAAAAGTTTGCTCAACTGTCGTTGCTGGCTCGAAGAAGTGTTGTTGGCCCGGTACCAGTAGAGCAAGTCAAACACATCGGCTCGTGCCGGAACAATGTGGGGTGGTGCCGGGGCGGTGGCCGTTCGGGCGCCGTAGACAAGCAGAACATCGACCACCCCGAGATCGCCGCCATGCTCCAGCTCGCGCTCTAGGGCGTCACAAAGCATCTTGCTGCCAGCGTGGTGCTTGGCCCACACGCACCAGCCAGGCAACTCGGTTCCCGGCGGGGGCAGTCCGGCAAGGGCCCAGGGGGCAGCGGTGTCGCCCGCCGGTAGAACCCACGCCGCCATGACTGGAAGCACGTGTTATTTTTAAGAACAATAGCCAAAAAGGCATTTTTTGTAATCGATAAGAGAAAAGCATGAGGCGGCCCCGGATGTTACATCTACGCTAGCAGCTGAAGCTTGGCGGTGCTTGCGTTGCGCTTTGGCTTCTTCTCCTTCTCCGGCGGTGGTGGTGACGGGCTTCTGGCTGGGGTGGCGCTGGCCGCTGCTTGAGCATCTTCGAGCTTGGTGGTTAGGCCGTCGGCAGTAATATCGTCCCCAAACAGTGTCGTGATGGCACTGATGCACTCGTCGGTCTCGAAGCAGTCCTTGATCAGCTGACCAACGTCGCCCTCCACCGCCATTGCCACAAGTTTGGTCAACAAGTCGTTGTCAGAGCTGGACGCCACCAGATCGCTCACCCTCGGGTCTCGCGCCGCGTCAATGGCTTCTTGAGCCACTTTGACGGCGGCCTCCAGCTCGGTAACGGCGTAGCAGTACAGTCCAAGCATCGCGGAGACCTTCTCGGAGTCGCGCTTGCGCGCGGTCTGCGCTTCGTTCACCTGTTCGCGAATGGCCGACACCGACCCCAGCAGGTCGTGGCTTGTTGCCGTGATGTCATTCTTTGGCCAGCGCGCCATCTGCTTCCTCGTTGCCACGTCAATGTTGTTGTAGAACGTTACCCCCTCCCAGAAGTTACCGCTAATTAGCGTGCTGCACACGCCATGAAACATGTCCGTTTAGGGAATCATTACCCAATTGGGTCGCAAACGCACACCCATGCTCCGCGACGCTTACTGGGGGGGTGTCCGCTATCTGGAGTTTGGGGGCGGCGGCCAGGACGCCATCGCTGCCCTCGGGGCATTTGGGGAAATTGTGCGGAGCAATCCGGCGGTCAAGGCCCAGGTTCGCGGGGTCAGCGGCTGCTCCGCCGGCGGCATTGTTGCCGCGCTGCTTGTGGCCAACAAGCTCGACCCGCAGCAGACGCGCGATGACATTGCGGCAATCAACTGGGCCGAGTACACGGTGGGCGCAATGGATGCAATTGGGCCGCGTATGGGGGTGGTGGGCCCCGAGGCGGGAAGGCGAATGCTGGGCGGTGTCATCGAGCGGCGGTGCGGCAGCAAGGACATTACCGCCCAGCAGCTCTACGACCAAACCGCGCTCGTGCTGCGGGTTCGGGCGGTGCAGCTGGAGAGCGGGAAATGCGTGTACTTGGACCACCGATCGCACGGCGATGTTGCGCTGATCGATCTGCTGTGGGCCACTGCGGCGGTGCCGCTGGCGCACGCCCCCGCGGTCATCAAAGGGTTGCACTACGTGGATGGTGGGCTCACGTGCAACTACTCGCTGGACGCGTTCCTCGCCCCTGGGCGCACACACGGGTTTCGGGTGACACCGAGCTACCGACGGGTGTTTGGCCGCGCGGCCCGCGCGCTCGAGAGCCCGGTCACTGACGTGCGGCGGTGGCGAAACCTGGTCACGTGCTGTATTGGCTCCTCGTTGAGCACGCCGACCCCGCCGTCCGAACGGCAGTTTACCACCGAGCTACCGGGCAACGGCAATTTGCTCCGCTCGATGGTGCTGGCAACCAGCGGCCCCCCGATAGACGAGCTGCTGGCCGTTGGACGAACGGCGCAGCAGCAGTGGGGAAATCGGCGCCTTTGCTACATAGTTGTTGCAATACTTTTGTCCGAGCATATTTTGTAGTCTGTGTACAGAAACAACTTTCATGCCACAGGGAAAGATGTCAACGTATGTGATGGTTCTGGGTGTCATCGGAGTCGCCCTGCTTAGTTTGGCAGCGGGAATGGCATTGATGTCTGCCCCACCGGCAGCTGTGGCGCGGCCCGCCGCCGCGGTCATTTCGTACCAGAACAACAAGCTTTGGGTGCAGCCAAACTCCGCCGGTGTGTCCCAAAACTTGGTGCATGGGCATCCCACGCACATCAAGCGGCAGGGCACGCATGTCGATGTGCAGCTGGACACCGGCGCGCTCGTGCGCATGACTCCGTCCACAATCACGCTGTTTGCCAAGAATATTGCCGACGATGCAACACTCTCAGACTGTACCACCAGCAACCCGCCCTGCCAGATGTCGGTTCCAAGCGGTGACGGGACAGAGCGCACAACGGGCGTGATGCTTGCGTCCAATGGCACCACAAGCGTGCTAGCCGACATGAAGCAACTCCCGACGGGCGACGCGGAGCTGTCGGTCACGGGGTCCAAGCTATCACTGTCGCTCCTGGGTGGGAGGTCGCACAGTTTTCCGATCAAAAAAGCCTTTGCAACCGGTTCCGCGGCATTGGTGCTGCTCGACGGCCCAAACAACTACGCCTTGACTGCCATGATCACCAAAACCCACATGTCGCTGGCGCTGCCCCCCAAAGGCTCCGAGTTCGGGTCGGTGGAACATATTCCGAGCTGTGAGACATCCGCAGCGCAGATGTCGACCCCCTGCACCCACAACACAATCATGATGGGAAAAACCCTTACCCTAACCCTCGCAAGCTCGAATTCAGCGCTCTCCGAGCTGCAGGTGGGGGCCGTCCCGCCGTCGGGGTGGGTGCTGCACCCAGTAAGCTACATGCACGTCGACTCTGACACGGGGCTGTACGTGCGAATGATGCTATTGGTGCTGCAGGATGCCACGCAGCTTGGGCTGGCGTACGCCACGTACAAGAATTCAACACAGGTCGTGGTGCACCAGGCCAGTGATGAAACGGCAGACACGATCATTCAGGGGTTTAACTTTGCCTCAACATCGCCTCAGCGGCAAACAGTGAACATTAGCCCCACCGCTGCCGCTCATTTCAACGTCACAATCAAAAGTGCTGTACGGGCGGCTGTAAACGTTGCCGCAATGCGCTCGTGGCACGAGAAAGCAAAAAACATGAAGGATGCACACAACTGGCTTGCAGGTACGACACTTGACAACGACTTTAAAGACGCCTGCAAGGTGGCAGGGGCGTCGCAGTGCGTAAGTCATAGCACCAAGGGCACCGCTGTTGGCGGGCTTGATATGGGCAATACCTTTGCTACCAGTCAAACGGACAAAGAGCGTTGCGAGTATTACCATTGCGTAGCAGGGTGCGGTACGTCAAACTGCACTGATCCCAGCAAGTGATTATAGCCGCCGTGCAATGATAACCAGCACAATGAGCATCACCAGCTGAATTGTAATCATTGCAGCCAAAAGCGCCGTGACCATCGTGTCAGGCTGCGGGGCCGCTGTAGTGTAGCTCTTTGCCGCGCGCATCGTCGGGGGCGGCACTAAGTGCTCGGGTTGTCGCCCACGGGCTTGCCGGGACTGCACCTGCTCGGCCTCGCGCCGCTGAACGTACACTGGCTCCGGACGTGGAACGTACGCCGGCTCCTGGGCGTACGCCGGCTCTTGCATTGAAACGTACGCCGGCTCTTTGACGTACGCCGGCTCCTGCCAAGACGGCCCAACCTGCTCGCCCGACGGTGTCGTTGCCATCTCAAGTTGTTGCTGGGTGGCGGTTGGGCGTCTCATTTATTTTTTTAGGGGAAACTACTTTTTTACGCATTAGTGCCCTTATTGAGCATCGCGGCCAGATCAAAAACCTTATGGCCCCGACTTTGCTTCTCGGGTTTTGGGGGCGAATCACGGTTCCCCGACACGAAGCTTCCCAGCAGCTGCGATACCATTCCAGCGTACCCAGCGCCATCGCCGCGGGACGCGTGCGCGGGCTTGTTGTCGGTGGCAGGCGACTTTACGTTGACAAACTCGAGTAGCTCCTCCACATCAATGTATGGCTTAAAGACGCTGACAAGCACTTTGAGCGCCAGCGCCGTCGCAATCGGCCACATGACCTGCTTGGCGATGTAGAGGCGCGGGTCCTCCGGGGCAACCGGCACGGACTCGTTGTACATTTCATCGAGCTTGTACAGCGTCACAGGGTCTTCGGCGAGCTCGTTCATCTTTTTGTCAAACTGCATGAGCGTGGGTATGTTCAGCCGGAACAAAACATTGGCGTACTTGATCACCTGGCCAGCTGTTTTAATCCGGGAGATGGCAATGCGTTTCTGCTTGCCGTTGATAAGCCGCTGGTAGGCCTTCCGGGTTTCGTATTGCATCGCGCGTGACGTGTCTTGCATGGTCCATTGGGCCTTGCTTAGCTTGACCTTGTAATCGTCTTGCAGCTTATTTAACTCGGTTAGCCAGCGCTGACGCGCATCGAGCTCGGATTGCTCAATCGTGGGGGGTGGCCGCCCGGGGGGGGCGGTGTCGGAGTCGTGCGTTTCGTCTTTGGAAACTGCCTTTAGCAGCGAGCCAAAGCTAGACGGTTTTCCTTTGCTGACCGCGGCGGGGGCGACGGTGCCGGCACCTTGTCGGAGCTGCGTGAGCACTGTGGTTACCGTGCTGCTGGTCACAACAGGGTGGGGTGGTACCTGTGGTGGCTCTGCTGGCAGGGCAGAGTGCAATTCCGCGACCGGTGCAGGCGTCACATCGCTGTGTGCCGATGTCGGCACAACCGCAGGCTCGGTGCTTGGCTCTGTGGCTGGCTCTGCTTCTGCAACCGGCTCGGCGGTTGGCTGGGTCGGTGGTGCTTGCATGGTTGTGTTGATGTAGTCGGCAAGCATCTCGCGGGCCGCATCAGGGCTCGTGTGTTGCGGCGTAGCATCTGTTCTTGGCACGGTTTGTCGATAAAAGCTTGCGTCGGATGCTGCATCCCCCATTTTCTTTAGCTCATCCTTATGCAAGAGGGAAACGCGTTAGAGCAAATCGGGCCCAGCACCTCCGGAATCCGGATCGGGGCACCACGCCAGCACCCGGGTCTTAGATGAACCTGCGTCTGCCAAAGGCAACGCGTCGCTGGTGAGGCGGCCAAAGTGGTCGATTTGTGAGACAGAGTCGCTAGGACCGATCATGTCTCCCCTAGCCATTGCCTGTGCGGCGCGTACCATCTCAGTGAGCTGTTGCTCCGAAATAGTGGATGAGGGCGCCTTTGGCGCGTCAAGCACGGCTGCCGCGCCCTCTTGCGACTGTATCGCCGGCTCAACCGCCTCTTGTTCCGGCATCGCTTCGCCACCTTTCACCCGGGCCTGCTCCAGCTGCGCCTCGCGGGCATCCTGCTCCAGCTGCGCCTCGCGGGCATCCTGCTCCAGTTGCGCCTCGCGGGCTTCCTGCTCCAGCTGCGCCTCGCGGGCTTCCTGCTCCAGCTGCGCCTCGCGGACTTCCTGCTCATCTTGCTCCTGCTGCGCCTCGCGAGCTTCTTGCTCATCTTGCTCCAGCTGCGCCTCGCGGGCTTCCTGCTCTAGCATGGACTGGTCGTCGCGGGCTGCCACCTCGCGCACTGCCCCTGGCGCACGCGACAGCGATGCAAGCACCTGCCGTACGCGCTGTGCAGTGAATAAAAACGCTTCCCGGTGATTGTACGCGTTGGCCGCGCGGCTTGACACGTCACGCTGCATCAGCACGGATTTGTAAAGCTCGCGTACAAACGTGTGCAGCGCGGGAATTGTTACCTCTACGCTGTGCTGTGTTCGGTCGATGGCTTCGGCGTACGTGGAGTGCACGTAAAGCAAGAAGGAGTTGGCAAAGCTCGCCGGGAGATATGGGTGGAGCGCTGTTAACCGTGTCGCCTCTGCTGACCAGTAGGATTCCGGTTGACCCAACACGGCCCCGCAGGCAATTGTGTGAGTGTTTGGCTTGTAGCGGGCGGCCATTGAATCAATTAACTCGAAAATGCAATCTTGAGCTGCAGTAAGCAACTCTTGGGTGCGGTCGGAGCGAAGCCAGATTGTGCCGAGCCACTGGTCATCAATCCTAGTGTCCTCGCATGCAAGTGAGGTGGCCATGTTTCTATGTAAGGAACCTATTATTTCATTCGGCTGACTCGCTAACTGGGGCGACATCTCCGACTTCAGCCGGCGCCTCGTCTTCAGCCGGCGCCGCACCGTCCTCGGCCGCTGGCAGCGCTGCGGGTTGCTCTGCCTCGCTGTCCGAAGACTCTTCAAGCCTCCGAATGACCTTTTCTGCGATCTTGAGCTCCTCGGCCTCGCCAATTTCCGGCAGCTCCGTCACCTTAGGCTCGTCGGCGTGGTGCTGCAGGTGCTGCGACACAATTTGCTCAATCGCGTTCAACTGCTGCAAGACTCTCGGGAATGCTTTGGACACCGAGGCTTCGATGCCGTCCGCCTTGGTCTTTACACCCAGCATATCCGCGGGGAGTTGAACTTGCACAATTTCCTCCAACGCCGATAGCCGCTGCAAAATCAGGGCCGCCCCTGCAAGAATAATAACGGTTCCAAGCACGCTAAGTGCAAGGCACGCTTTGGGTGTCAGCAGACTCTCGAGGTCCAACGTAAACATTTGGGTGGCTTTAGTAAAACGTTTGAATGTTTGGTGACAAACGCACTCAGCTTGCTGTCGCAGTCATCTGCCTGGGGGCAGCGCTATCACTAATGGCTGTGGTCGCGTCACGACCCGGCGAAACAGTGCCCAGCACCGTGGCGGTGCTGGTTGGGCTGTGTGCGACTCTGCACTTTGTCCCGATGGTCAACGTGCTGTTTGTCGTCACGGCCGCCACCCTCCTTTTAAGGCCGCAGATGGCGACTTGAAATCACGTAAACGTATGGCCCCATACGGATTTTTGTAGGGCCTCCTAAACGGTAGTTACTCAGCTCGCCGTCTGCGAGTACACGTTCCAGTATTCGCCGTCGCCGTCGGGCGTTGGGGTGC
>Ga0209091_10002226_pt1 | contig 16463 bp, 7 predicted proteins | sample ArcticOcean_MG_C_6_FD_187438 | JGI IMG/M metagenome (GOLD analysis project Ga0209091, IMG submission 187438) | Marine microbial communities from western Arctic Ocean - ArcticOcean_MG_CB8_128 (SPAdes) (version 2) | ecosystem: Environmental > Aquatic > Marine > Oceanic | place: Arctic Ocean...
AGAAGAAGAAGCAACAGAGTTGTTGGAGTGAGGAACAACAACGTCAACATCAACATCAACAAAAATGTGTTTGAGGAATCTTCGACGACGACGGAAACGGGTAGCAATGATGAGGAGGAGGAGGAGAAAAGAAAGAAATTTAACGTGGCAATTGTTGGCGCGGGATTTGCGGGGTTATCGTGCGCGTATAACGTGATACGACGGTGTAGTAGCGGTGAATTCATCAGTTCGAAGAGTAATAATGATGGTGTTAACGTGACGGTGTTCGCCGCCGAACATGCTGGTCGCGGCGGCGCGTCCTCCGTCGCCGCGGGGTTGTTACATCAAAGAACGCCGAAAGGGTCAAAAATGCCGTACGGTTCCGTCGGGTACGCGAAGACGTTGGAGATGTTGGAGAAGTGTCAAAAGATTGAAGAGATGATGGTCGATCCGGATTTGAACGTGAGCGGTATTGATTTTCGGTTCAGCGGCGAGTTGAGGGACGTGAAAAGAGGGAAGATGTTTAGGAAGGTTGGGTGTTTGAAACCGGCGAGGACGGAGAAGGATGCGATTGGCATCAGGAAGAACGTTTTGAATACTAATAACGGTGAAGAAGAAAAAGAAGAAGAAGACGCGATTCGTTTTGTCGAGAGAGAGGAAATCGAGGTGGATTTGCTTCGATTACGAAACAAAGGAGAAGAAGAAGGGGACGAAGATGAAGATGCGAACAACAATAACATCAACAACTCGTGTGGATTTTACGTCGAAAACGGCATCGTCGTGGATGCGCAAAGGTATTTGGAAGCTTTAAAAGTTTTGATTGAATTCGAGGCGGCAAAAAACGCGCACGCGAACGTTTCGTTCGCGTTTAAGAAACGACGCGTGGAGAGTCTCGAGGAGATTGCGAACGAGTTCGACGCTATCGTATTGTGTTGCGGCGGTGAAATTCTACGAGACGGCTTTCTCGACGACTCCACGAAGCGAGAACTCTTCGAAAAAGCGGGAGGGACGTTAGAGCTCCAAGCCGGCCGCGCGCTCGTGTTGGAACGCGAGAACTGTTTCGTTCGAGAAGAAGAAGAAGACGAGTGGGAAATGCCGGGCATTCTCGGATCGCACTATCTCTCTCCGTTTCAAAAAACCAAAGCGATGTTTGGACCGACGAAAGAGAGAGGCGAGAAAGTGAAACCTGGAGATGCCGCTAAAGCTGGGTATTACTCCACGGAAGCCGCGAAAACTTCTTTCCCAAACACTCCGGAAACTATCGATTTCTTGTTGCGCGAATTGAACGAAAAAGTGTACCCTAAAGCGACGACGATTCATACGACGACGAGCAAGGACAAGAACAAGAACAAGAAGAATTTCTTCTCGATTAAAGACATCGATACCGTCGCGTACGGCGTCCGCGTCAACGGCCCGCGAACGCCCGCCGGCAGATTCCCGAAAATCGTTCAATTTGATACTCCAACAACAACAACTCAAAGCGACCAAGATCATCATCCTCAAAGTCGTTTTCTCCCAAAAAAAACATCAACGACGGTAAAAAAAGTACTCGCGGTCACCGCCGTCGGCGCGAGAGGTTTGCTCTACCACGCGCTGTTAGGCGAGTGGGTTGCAGCGGCGCTCGCAAAAAACCACTGTGTTGGAAACGACGTAAAAAACGAAAATAAAAAAGACGCCAAAGAGTCGTTCGAAACCATCGTTCCCGAAGCGTTTCGTTAGTTAAGTACGCGTAACAGGAGATATAATAGTAGTCTCGTGCTTTAAATCGCTTTTTTTAATACTACTAAAAGAATACTAGTTTACTACTATTACTACTCCTCGTACTCGTAGCAGATATTTGAGTAAAGTACTCTAGTAGTAGTAGATCAAACGAATCAAAATCGGTCGTCCTTTTCTTTAAAAAATTTTGACTCAAAAAATCGTCAAAAAAAAACAGTTCAAAAACACTCGAAAGAAATTAAAAAAAAGAATACTCGTATGGAGATTCATCCGTTCCGGTTGAAGCCCGGTCAAGTGCGTTTTGCGCTTTGTTTTTGTTTTGTTGCACTTCGTCGTTGTTTACTACCTTTTATTATAAACGACCGCTGCTTTTCGTCGTTGTTGTTGTTGTGAGTGGTAGTGGTATTCTCTCTTAACATCATCATCTCTTCATCCGTTCGAGATCAAATTCATCCGACGGATGACATCGCTCACAAACGCTTCTCTTTCGTAACGCTTTCTCTCTCTTAACGCGTGCGTTTAAAACAACAACACACAACTCTAGGACGTGAAAAAAGAGCTGGAATCATTCTGCCAGCTGAAAAACATCCAAGCCGGTATTATAATCACCGCGGTAGGGTCGTTACAAAAAGCGAAGATTCGCTTGGCGTCGTCCGTGCAAACGAACACGAACGAAGTCGCCGAACTGACCGAGGAACGGTTTGAAATCGTCTCCATGACGGGGACGTTATCCGCGAAAAACGGGATGCACGTGCACGTGGCAGTTGCAGACGCGAACGGAGAAGTGTGCGGAGGACACATGTTAGAAGGATGCGAAGTGTTCACGACGTGCGAGATTGTCTTGGGCGAGTGCAAACGTTTCGCGTTTGAGAGACACGCGGACGTGAACACGGGGCACAAGGAGCTGGTGGTGGTGAAGAACACGGCGAGAGATTTAGAGAGCGAGTATTATTTAGATGGTGGTGGTGACGAGGGAAGCGCGACTACGCCGACGGGGAAGAAGGCGAGGAGGATGCGGCAGATGCGGATGATGGAGATGGAGAGAGAGCGGTTGCAACAAGGAGGAGGAGGAGGAGAGAGAAGAGGATTGTTCTCGAGGATAGCGGCGGTGATTGTGCCGCCACCGACGCCGATGAGGACCGTGAATGAAGTCGCGGACGAAGTGTAGTAGCTCTTATATTTTCTTGCTTGTAGTAATAACAATTCTTATTTAATTATAATGATATAATAATAGTGTACAATACAACGCGCGGCGTAGTTCTTTAGAAATTCCTTTTCTTCTTCTCGCTCAATCAAACGACGGGAATGGGAGTCACCGGAATGCTCGCGTCGCCGTCTTCCTTCTTTGAGTCTTCGTCGTTATTATTCGTCGCCGCATCTTCTGAAGAGGGAGTTTTCGGCAACAACTTTTCGTCCCTAAATCCTTGGTTTAAGATGTCGATGTTTTGTTGCCCTTCGTATTTAAACGGCCTCTCGCCCAAGACTTTGACCAAGTCGTGTCTTTGCAACACCTCTTTATCTAACAACGCTCTCGCTAAACTTTCGACGACGGCTTTCTTCTCTCGGACTAACGCGACCGTTCGCAGATACGCTTTATCTACTAACTCTCGAACTTCCTCGTCAATCATTCGAGCGGTGTCTTCGCTGTACGGCGATTTGAAATCGTTGTCGCCTTTCGGAAAGGAGAGTAAACCAATCTTTTGGTTCAAGCCGTACACCGCGGTCATGTTGTACGCCATTTTCGTGACTTTTTCGAGGTCGTTTTGCGCTCCCGTGGAGATTTTTCCAAGCATGACGTCTTCCGCGGCGCGACCACCGAGCGTCATGCACATCATGTCGCTTAACTGTTCCGTGGTCGCTAAAACGTTTTCATTCGGGAGGTATTGGGCAAACCCCAAGGCTGCGGAACCTCTCGGGACGATGGAGACTTTTAACAAAGGCTCGGCGTGTTCCATGAACCAACCGACTACGGCGTGACCAGCTTCGTGATACGCGACGGTTTCTCGTTCCACCCGAGAGATGACTTTATCCTTCTTCTCTAAACCAGCGATGACGCGATCGACTGCTCTTTCAAAGTGTTCCAAGACGACGAATTCCGCGGCATCCCGCGCGGCGACCAACGCGGCTTCGTTGCAGACGTTGGCAATGTCCGCGCCCGCAAATCCAGGCGTTAACGCGGCTAATCGTTCCGAATAGTCCTGAACCGGTCCATCTAACGTGATTTTCTGTAAATGCACTCGAAAGATTTGCTCTCTACCTTTCACGTCCGGTCGATCGACGGTAATTTGTCGATCGAATCTCCCCGGTCTCAACAACGCCTTATCTAAAATGTCCGGACGGTTCGTGCCGCCGAGAATGACGACGCCTTGAGTCGACCCGAAACCGTCCATCTCGACTAATAACTGATTCAACGTGTTTTCTCGCTCATCGTTGCCGCCGGCGAAACCACCTCTTCCTCTTTGTCGGCCAATCGCGTCGATTTCGTCGATGAAAATAATCGAAGGTTTTTGCTCCTTGGCTTTGGCGAACAAGTCGCGAACTCGCGAAGGACCGACGCCGACGAACATTTCCATAAAGTCGGAACCGGAAATAGATAAGAACGGAACGCCAGATTCACCCGCCGTAGCTTTTGCGAGTAAAGTTTTCCCAGTCCCTGGCGGACCGACTAAGAGAGCACCTCGCGGGATCCTCGCGCCCAACTTTTCGTACTTTTCCGGTGATTTTAAGAAATCGACAAACTCCATGATTTCCCTCTTTGCCTCGTCGCAGCCGGCGACGTCTTTGAACATCACCTTTGGCGCGTTTTTATCCAAAGTCGCGATCGTCGCTTTACCGACGTTAAAAATACCTCCACCCGGTCCACCACCACCACCGCCCATTCCACCCATACCGCCAACCGCGCCTCTGCGCATAAAGTACAACCATCCCGCTAAAATGGCAATCGTCGGCAACGCGCGCAAGATTTCGCCTTGCCAGTACATTTCTGAGACGTACGTCACCGGGACAAATTTCGACGATTCCACGCCCATGAGTTCTTGAGCTTCTTCCATTTTCCGTTCAAACGTTTCTAACGAACCGATGTTGAAGGAAAACTTGTGCGTTTGTTGATTCTGTTGTTGTTGATTTTGTTGTTGTTGATTTTGTCCAGCGGTTCCGCCGCCGAAACTTCCTCCGGAATCGAAGCCATCCGCGACGGATCCTCCGCTCGTGTTAGACAACAAGCTCGCTCCACTTTTATTCTTTAAGAAAACCCTCGCGGTGGATTTATTCGACACTTCGATTCGATCGACCAATCCTTGCTCCAACAGTTTCGTCTTGAACTCTTGAAACGAGATTTCTCTCGCGTCCGACTGCCCGGCTCGAGAGAAGGACACCCCCAAGCCGAGCAAAAGAAGTAAACCTAACTGTCCGGCGACTTGTTGCGACTGCAAAAGCTCCGCGAACGATTTTGGCTTCTCATCCTCGTTGTTGTTGTTACTCTTCTTATCGCCGCCTTTCTTATTATTATTGCCGCCCGGAGGCGCCGTGTTCCCGGTGCTCCCGTTCGAGTTGTTCGTACCGCCGCCACCACCACCACCAAGTTTACCATTCTTCGACGCTTTTAAAAGCTGGTCTGCTTTTGCCGCGTTCTCCGCGGCATTTTTCGAGGCTTTTTCCGACGACTGAGAGTTTGCGCTGAATCTTCTTTTCGCGGTCGTCCCTCTCCTCTTCAAAGCGTTCCAAGAAAAAGAAGAAAATCCTTTTTCTCCGGCGGATGAGAAAAGCAATCGTTTCATTGCCCCAAGAGAGAAGGAAGGTTCAGACGACGACGAAGAGAACGTGTTTTTTGTTCTCGCGTTGAAAGTCGTCGTAAAACACTTTCTGTTGTTACTGTTGTTCTTATTCGAGTTTAAGAAGACTTCATTACGAACGACGCGAGATGACGACGTAGACGACTTTAGAGAGAAATTCTTCCCCAACAAAGTCTCCGTCGTGCTTTTTAAAAACGCGTTAAAAGAGTTCTTGTTCCGCATGACGACGTAATAAACGACGTATTAAACGACGTAAACGACGGTGACAGTAAATCGTGCGTGCTTTTTGCACCAATAAAAATACTCTCTATATCTGCTGCAGTAAATCAGTACACGAGTGTTATTGTGGAGCCCAAACAAACAGAAGAGAGAAGAAAAAAGAAGATATGAGTTTAGGGTGCTCACATTTAGGGTGCATACTTTATTATCAAAACCCTAAACTTGGAAATTTGGAAAGAGTTTTTTTAGAAGTTCAGCGTCGAAACGGATATCGATGCGCACGAATGATGAGACACGGTGGACGATGACATTACCGGATAAACTCCAATCCTTGCGAGGATTCAAACTCTCGAAAATTCTCAACGATGGCAAGGACTCTGCCTCCGGCAACGTCGTCGCACTGTTAGGCACCTTCAAAACCGGATTGATGGAAACCACCGAAGAAGAAGAAGAATCATCATCGGTCGTTATAAAGCTTTCCAGACCGCCGATACCGTTGGACAATGTAGAGGCACTCGCGGACGCGATAACGCTTTACGAACGCATGCCGTACTCAGGAATGGAGTACGGGTACTACCACGGCGTCGTCAACAACGGCTCTTCCGAGGAAAAGTTCTTCGCCCCAGGCTTGTCCGTGGACGTCTTATACCCCGGGTGTTTGAAAGAATGTTCGGAGGAAGCAAAAGCGAAGCTCCTCGCGAAGCACGTCAGCCGCAACCAAGCGCAGAGGCCGGTGGTGTTCCGCGAGAACCCGCGAGCGTACTTGAAAGCGCATTTACCGTACATCGAGGCGATCCCTACCAGCGCGATGGGGTGGGTGTACAAGATTTTGAACAAAGAGAAAGAACTCGAACGATTGCTCTTCGACGACGACGACTTGAACGACGGGTTTCTCCTCAACACGGACCCGAAGTGGACGACGCATCCTGACCCGAAGACGACGCCGAAAGAACAGTGGATGAACCATCCGGGGACGCGCGAGCTGTACTGTATCGGGTTGTGTCACAGAAAAGACGTGCGGTCGCTGCGGGACTTGCGAGCGGCGCACCTGCCGATGTTACGTGCGATGGCGAAAAAGGGCCGGGAGGTAATCAAAAACACGTACGGGCTCGCGAACGAAAGCTTGAGGATATTCGTGCACTACCCGCCGCAGTTTTATCACTTCCACGTCCACTTCACGAACGTGTCCATGGAACACGGCGTCAGCGCCGAGCGCGCGCACCTTCTCGACGACGTGATTGAAAACATCGAACGCGACTCTGAGCACTACGCGAAGCGCTCCATCACGTGCCGCATGGGCGAGAACGACGAACTGTGGAGGCGGTTCAAGGAATTAGATGATAAGGCGGGGGCAGAGGCAGCGGACGACGACGCGAGATAGCTCCTCCCGTTCTTTTAACTAGAAAACTTTTAACTACAAAACTATATATGCTACTAGTATGCTGTGCTTTTTAAAACTTTATTCCTCCCGATCATCATCATCCCGATCCTCCATCGTTAACAACCAGTCCTTTTGAAATTGCTCGAAACCTTCCACGAGTACGATGTGGCCTCCTTTACTCTTCGCAATCTCTCTCGTTTTTTCGAGTTTACTCGGACCGGGGTTCTCGCCGATTAAGAGGATGTCGGTGGATTTCGCGAGCGCGTTGGAGACGGAACCGCCGAGGCGTTCGATGTCTCGTTGGATTTCGGAACGCGATTTCGAAAACGTGCCGGTAATGCAGACTTTTAAATTGGAGAGTTTGTTGTTGTTGTTGTTGTTGTTGTTTGTTCTTGACGATGAGGATGAGGATGATGACACGTCGCCTCCAAAAACGGGAAGAATCTTCACGCCGTTGTCCAGAATTCGTTTCACCTCGTTGGCGTTGTTCGGCTCGCTCCAAAAGTTGGCGATGCTTTTCGCGACGATATCGCCGACGCCTTCGACAGCTTCGAGAGAGATTTTGATACCGTTCTTCTCGTCGTCGTCGCTCGCTTCGTCCGCGCTACTCCCAGTTTTTTGATAACGCTCCGCCGCTTCTTTGAACTTGTCTAAACTTTTGTACGTTTTCGAGAGTTCCTTCGCCGTCGCTTCGCCGACGAACGGTATTCCTAAAGCGTATATGAATTTTGCCAGCTGAACGCCGTTCGTTTTCACGTCGTTGATGGCAGCGAACATGTTCAGCGCGTTTTTCGTAAACTCGCGCTTTTTCTTTTGCGCGGGGTTTTCGTAACGCGCCCAAACAGGAGGCATTTCTTCCTCGTTTCTATTCGGTCCGTAAAATCTTTCCTCCAACGTGAAAATGTCCGACGTGCGCTCGATGGCGTTCGTCTCAAAGAGTTTCTCGATTTGCTTTTCCGCTAAACCGCGAATGTCTAAGGCTTTTTTAGAGGCAAAATGCGTCGTCCCCGCGGTTCTCTGCGCTGGACACTTCAAACCCGCGTTACATCGAATAACCATGCCGTCCTCGGCGTCTCGAGAGACGAGCGAGTTGCAACACGGACACAACATCGGCGCGGCGTAGGCAGAAGCGCCGCCCAGATTTAACGACGACGACGTTGATGACGATGACGATAAACCTAGCGCTGCTCCCAAAGACGAAGGAGAGGAGGATGCCTCTTCCGCGTTTCCTTCACTCGTTATCCGTTCAGCGTCAGTGGCGACGCGAATAATTTTCGGAATGACGTCCCCGGCTCTCTCGACGACGACGTCTTGGCCAATCTGAATCTTTTTGCGTTCAATTTCGAAAAAGTTGTGCAACGTCGCGCGACGTATAGTTGCTCCGTTTAACTCGCACGGTTCTAATATAGCTACTGGTGTCAACACGCCGGTTCGTCCTACTTGCACTTCTATGGATTTCAACGTCGTTATCGCAACATCCGCGACGAACTTATGCGCGATGGCCCATTTTGGTGCTCTCGAGTCGGAGCCGATCCGATCGCGCAAACGCGTTTCGTTTATTTTATACACGACGCCATCGATTTTATGCGACAACGTGTCTCTTAAATCGTACGTTTTCGCGTGGAACGCGAAGAGTTCGTTCAAATCAGAGGAAATCGCGCTCCTGGTCAAACATAAATCGGAAAACCCCCACTTTTGACACTTTTCGTAAAATTCAATTTGCGTCTCGAACAATTCTGCGCGGTCTCCTCCTTCTGTCCCCCAACCGTGCGGAATGAACGATAAAGGAACGTCTGCGTTCGCTTCTTTCATGCGCATGACCCCTGCGGCGGCGTTTCGCGCATTTTTAAACGGTGTTTCTCCGTTTGCACTTTTCCTCTCGTTGACTTTTTCCAAAGCGTCTTCTTCTACGTACACCTCGCCGCGAATTTCAAAGACTTCAGGGTAGGACGATCCTTCTCCCAATTCTCTCGGTACGTCTCGACATGAAGAACTCAACACGTGTCTCGTGATGTCTTCGCCAAACTCGCCGTCCCCGCGACTCAACGCGCGGACAAGTTTCCCGTTTTCGTATCGCAAACTCGCGGAAACGCCGTCGATTTTCAATTCCCCGCAGTACTCTACTTTTTGCAAAGCCGCCGCCGGCAAAACTTCAACCAAGCTCTTCCTCACCCTCTCGTCAAACTCTCTCACTTCGTCCGCGTTAAACGCGTTCTTCAAACTTTGCATCGGCGACAAATGTTTATACTTCTTATACTCAAAGGATGAGGATGCATTCGATAAAGACGACGAAGACGCCAACCTACCGCTCCCTACCCGCGAGTACATCCCGTCGTCAAATTTCCCTCTCAACTTCTCAAACTTTCTCTCCACCGCTTCAAATTTCATCCGCAACAAGTCGTACTCTCCGTCCGTGAGTGTTTCTTTCGCTTCGTCGTAGTATAAGCGATCGCTTTCCGAGATTTTTTGTGATAAATCTCGTAAAATTTTTTCCGCTTTGGACGAGCTTTCGATCGAATTCGCAAACGCATTTGCGACTTGAAGTAAGTTCGACGAAGGCAAATTTTCTGAAGACAAAGACGACAAAGCGCGCAGACAACCACCGGTGGTCTTCTTCTTCATCTTCGTCTTCGAAATCGTCGTCGTCATCTTTGCAACAAAAACAGAATCGAGTAAAAGTTTTGCATTTGAATTCGCAAATGTTTTTCCCTTCGACGTGGACAACAAACGCGACGAAGAAGAGAGTAAAGAAGAAGCAAAAGTCGGTATCATCGTCGTCGTCATCGCGCCGCTGAAACTTTGACTTCTCAAAACGTAGCCAAGTTGGCGCATATATATAGTGTGTGTGTATATAATAGACCGCTCTTTTTCTCTCTACGTAAAATGGAGAAAAATAGGGGAATTCAACCAATTAAATTCTCGATTTATTCGTGAGAGGTTTGACGTACGACCAAGCGAGAGCAGCGCGTTCGTCGATTGAATAACGAACGCGTTCAAAATGTGTTTGTGTTTTTAGAACGAAAAAACGTTTACTGGCTTTGCTCTAATTCCTTCAGTCTTTCTGTGTAACCTTTCCATCCCGGACATTTCTTTTCGACGGCGTAGCGTAAACACTCGAGGTGTTTATTCGCGCGAGCGAAGTACAAAACCGATGAATCCCAAGGCGCTTTGGCTCCTTCGCGTAAGTATTTGAGGCACTCGAGATGACCGTTTTCGGCAGCACGTGCACACGTAAAGTCACCGATACGACACTCATTTGCAACGCAATACTTTACCACTTCCAGATTACCATGATGTGCGGCCGCAGTAATCGTCCCTCCACCCCACTCACACTCTTTCTCCTCTCGCGCCCACTTGAGCAACTCGAGTTTATTCGTTTGAGCAACTTGCCAGCAGAAATATGGTTCGTATTTCAAGTGTCTCGACCACAACAACGACTTATTCTCCCACACAAACTCCAACGTAGATATCGACGACATCTCGCTCACTTTAAACCTCTTTCTCAACTCCCCCTTGCGAGTTGATCTCTTAATCAACTTTCTCGTTTCACCATTCACCTCGTACAAGAATTTGAGATCCGTTCGATTCAATCTCGGAAGAATGTGTTTGAAACTCACATCGTCGTTATTCACGATCAAATCCCACAAATTCTGATACCGCGTTTCTCGCATCATCTTGCCCCTCGTGTTGTCGCGAACATCATATCGCGTGTGTTGTGTATATCGAAGAAACCTATCCTCGAGGAGGCACGTAAAACTTGCCGAATAAAAGTGAAGCATTGAAGAACATGCAGACATGCGAGTTTTTTTCCCCCACCTCATTGGAGACAAACGAGGGAAAATGCTTCATAACAAATCATACTACCATGAAGACGGGCAAACGCGCGCGAGAGAAAGAGCTCCAGTTGAAACGAATACAAACTTTACGAGACATCAGAGATGGGAATTTGATACGGTTACGTCGTAATAAGGAGGAAAACGATGATGACGACGATTCAAGAAACATCTTTTCGGAAGAGTTTTGGAATCACATCGGACACGAATTTCATCTGAAAGTGAACGATGGATTAGTCACGATAGGAACTGATAAAGAAGCGAGAGTGAAAGCAGACTCGCACGCGTTCGGCATCGAACAAGAAAGTTTCGTGCAAGAACTCATGCACGACCACCAAAGACGTGTGTGCGAAGACGGGTACACGATAGTATCAATAGCGGAAACCGCGAAAGAGAATGAACTTTTTAGTTCGAAACGAGAGTACGAAAGGAAAAGTGGATTTCAATGCGAGTGCCAACATTTAACGGAGTTGATTGAATTCCTGGACGAAAAATGCGGATTGAATCCAACGTGGTCGTTAGTGTACGATAATTATTGGATCTTAGCGCGACGCGTGGAGAAAATCGTGCAAGAAATATCGGGGGGTAAAGAGAATCGATTGAACTTTGACGCGTTGGTGTGGCGGGTGAGGAACGTAAAGAACGAAGACGAGAAAAGAGGAGAATCGAACAACACTACGATGATGACTGCGTTTACGCCGCACAGAGATCGCCAGCCAAAAGGCAGAGACGGCACGAGGAAGAGTTTTCGAGAAGACGAGTCGCCGAAGTATTGCACGATTTGGATTCCTCTGACGAACGCGACGTGCGAAAACTCGTGTTTATACGTCATACCGCGGAAGTGCGACGAAGGGTACATAGAAGGCGACGACGATACGGATTTAGAAAAGACGCCGTTAGAGAAGTGTTTGAAGGATAAGAAGGCGTACCAGAACATAACGGCTTGTCCAGTGGATGTAGGCGAGGCGGTTGTTTTCAGTCACAGAACCATACACTGGGGGAGCAAACCGAGAGATAATTACCAAGGAGAACCGAGAGTGAACGTGTCTTTTGGCTTTAGCGACGATTCGTTCGAAAAGGCGTATTTGAAAAACAGAAACGGCGTGAAAGTGACCGAAGACGCGGACGACGTGCAAAGTTTACCGACGTTGAAAGAGCGGTTGGTATTGATTGCGTCGCAAATGATTGTCTATCACGAACGGTTCCCGCCGAAGAATTTCAAGGCGTTGAAACTGTTGAAGAAAATACACGACGCCGGGAAGAGTTTCTTGGACGAGAGGTACCGAGAAATCATAGAGACGGAGTATATACGAGCGACGAGTATGTTAGCCGGTCGTCGAAAAAATGAGAGTGGGGATGATGAAGATGAGGAGGACGACAACGACGATGACAACGAAGACGATGAATTAGACAACGCTTTAGATGCCATGCTCGATGCCAAAGCGAAAGGTCGCGGTGACGATTTCGAGGACGATTACGAGGACGAAGACGACGACGAATTCGCAAACGATCCAAATCCGGACGATTACAGCGAGAGCGATCCAGAACGTCCGTATGAAGTGACCGAGAAAGATTTATTTTTTGGGAATGCCACGGAAGAAGAAACTATTACAGCGAAGAATATCCATCGGAGAAGTATCGGGAAAGAAGAACTTCCGATGCCGAAAGAACGAGAGGTGTCGAGAGTAAACGTGCGGGAACACTCGAGCGAATACCTAAAAAGACCGGAGAATAAAGAGAAAGTAGACGACGCGAAGAAACTGCTCGGCATCAAAAGCTAATAGCATCTGTAGTAATAATAACATAATACAACGCACGTAGGATCATTAAACAAGCGAAAAACTAGACAATGCGCACAGGTTGACGTACTCGATGCCGGCGGCGTTTGTCAACGCTTCTTCGAACATCGAAACAAAGTGTCGACCTCGCGAGCACGTACCAGATTCCGAAGATGTATCGGGTAAAATATCGTACGCGGCGTCCGATGCGTTCGGAAGCGAAGAGAGCCTGTACGACACAAACACCAAGACGAAGTAAATAAAAAAGATCGGAACGACGACGATTGAGAGAAAAATGTTTCTCACTACTTTATTTCTTTTCGTCGTCGTCGTCGTCCTCTTGTCTGTTGTTTTCGGTACCAACGGTATCGTCGAAACCAAAGGCATCTCGGACGGTTTCCTTCCCAACTCCAATTCGAGCTTTCGCATCTTTTCCGCCGCGTTTTCTAGAGCAACTTCCGTTCTCATCTTCGTTTGTGCCATTGAATCTCTCTCAAACCGCGCGCGTTTCGTCTCGTCTTCAGCTAACCGCTTCGCGCTCGCCTCTCGATCGTGCGCGTGTTGGACCTCCTCGTTCGCTTTCTCGACAACGTCGTCGGCATATTTTTTCGCCTCAACGCATTCTCGTTTCGTCTCTACGAGCTCGACTTCGAGCGCGCGGATTTGTTCCGCGTGACTTTCTTCGAGTCTTTCGATGTCTCGTTCGAGCTTGACGACGGCTAATTTTTCCTCAAACGCGTTGAAACCGCTCATGCGCTTCGCTTCGTACGTCGTCGTCTCAGGTTGACCTTTTGCCGGACTATTTTTACCGCCGCCGAAGAAACTCTTCCCACCACTGTTCGTGGTGCCCTTCAACTTTATCGCGGTAATCTCTGCGGCTTTCGCGGCGACGGTATCTTCCAATCGTTTGATATCCGCCAAAGCCTTCTCTAATTTACCTTCTAAACTCGACCCGCGAAGCTTCAACATGATCATATTTTTTGTCTTGGCAATGACCGTCGCTCTCGAGGCTTTCTGCGCCTCTTCCGACGCGCGCATACGCGCGTGGAGTTTCTTGTGTTCGTCTTGAAGCCATTTAAAATCAGCTTCGGCGTCGGCGAGTTTTTGTGAAATCTTTTGCACGGCGGCTTTGCCGCCCGCTTTACCGGCGGGCGAAGCAACCGGAGCGTTGTTGATGTTGTTCTCGTCCTCGTTGTCGTTAGTATTCGCGAACGAGGCCAACTCGTTTTCCATTTCCAACTTAGCCGTTGTAACGCGTTCTAATTCATTTTCCAACCGCTCTTTCTCCTCTTGAAACTTCTCGGATGCGTTTTTCATTTCGCTCAACGCGCTTTTCCTCTCCTCGTTCTCCTTCTTCAACATCGCTTCGCTTAATTCCATCTGTTCCAACTTAAACCTCAAATCGTCTGCCATGTTTTCGAACTTATGCATCTCCTCCTCAGCTTTTTTCCCTCTTTCGACTAATTTGAGCGTCTCTTTCCTTCCTCGATCGATGATCTCTCTTAATTGAAACTCGACTTGTTCGAGGTCGGAAAATTTCGATTGGTCTTCCAGCTGTTTTAGCCTCAACGCTTTCACCTCCTCGTTGGCGGCGTCCGCGGCAAACTCTAAACCAGGCACTCGAGCGACGTCTAATTCTAGCTTGCGACATAACTCTTCGTATTTGTTCCTTTGTTCGATGGCGTCTAAACGCTCTTTCGTTTTCTCCGATTGTTCGATTTTCAATCGAGCGCATTCGGCTTTCGTATCGTCTAACTTTTTCGTCGTCGAGGTCAACTCGTCGTTTAAAGTTTCCGCTTTTTCAACCGCCTGGCGACACTGCTGAGTCATTGCCTCTAACGCTTTTTTGGTTTCGTTGTTTTGTTTCTCTCGCTTTTCGTTGAGGAGTTTTAATTTTTCTTGGAACGTGCCGTCTTTCGTTTGAAGTTTCGAGACTTTCTTTTCAAATGTTGTTCGCGCGATACTCGCCGCGCGCTCGATGTCCTCTTTAACCGTTTCGATGGCTTTAACGTTCTCTTCGGCTAAGTGTCTTTTCTCGGTTTCTTTATCCAACTCCTGGCGCATGGCTTCCAAGGAGGCTTTCAAATCTGAAATTTCGCGCTCGGAGACGACGCGAGATTCGAATACCTTTTTGGACGCGTGTTGCGCGTCGCTCAATTCTTTGCGCAGAGCATCGTTCGCGTCTCCTAATTGCACGATTTCTTCCGAAAGTTTCGTCTTTTCGCTCTCTGTGACTTCAAACTTGGACTTTAATTCGTTTTTCACTCGTTCGAAATCCGTACATTTCTCCGCGAGCGCCTTCGATTTTCCTCTCTCTTCGTCAACCGCTGCGTTCAAAAGCGCTATTTCCGAATATTTCGATTTCACATCTAACTCGCTCGCGGTAAATTTTGCCTTTACTTCTGATAACTCCTTCATCGCCGAATCGCGGTCGTCTCTGACTTTCTCGTCTCTTTGTTCTAACAAGCGCTTTTCGCCTCGTAAGATTTCTAAATTTTCCGTCAACGCCGCCGTTTCAGAAGTTCGCTTCGCGTTGGATTCGGCTAACGCTTTTCGATGCGATTCCGCGTCCGCATCGCGTTGCTTCTTCATTTTCTCGAGGTCGTTGCGCAACGCGTCGTTCGCGGCTTTCAAAGTTTGTAGATCGTCCACGCTTTGCGCCATGGTGCGTTCCGCCGCGTGTAACAAGCTCTTCCGCGGATCGTTTTCTTCTTTCATCGTCGACGACAAAGAAGAAGTAGAAGAAGCCGCGGCGGCTAATTTACGCATCAATATATTTTCCTTGTTGCGGAAGGAAAGAGGCGTAACAGTCGTGCTTCTAAGCGACGAACGACTGTTGTTATAAAAGTTGTTGTTGTCGTTGTTGTTATTGTTGTTGTTCGTATATCTACGGCTATTACTAAACGGCGGTGAAAACTCGCTCGCGTCTGCGCGCATCGTTTGGCCTCTCGGCGGAGAAAGCGAAATGGAAGGTATCCCAGGCGTGTGAGATGGAAGGTGATGATGATTTTTCGACGTCGTTTTTGTCGTTGTTTCCTGTTGTTGTTGTTGTTGTTGTTGTTGTCTCGTCGTAAACAGCGTCTTTTGTACCTCGGCGGCGCCTTCGGGCGACAACGTAAACGACGCGACGACTCTTTCGCTGCTCATTTTCGCATCAGTAACATCATTCTTCTCCGATACTCTTGGCGTCGTCATAACCAACAACTTCTCCTCCAGTATCCTATTCTTTCTCTCCATCTGTTCCATCCTTTCCTCGAACACCCTTTCGCGTCTCGATATCGTCTCCGAACTCACCTCGATGAGTCTATCGGCTAATTTCATCGAATCTTTCGCCGATAAAGGCGTCGTGGTTGTAATGACCGCCATTATGTCGTCGTCTAAATCCTCCAAGAACTGTTTACTAGAATCATCATCTTTTCTGTCATTGTTCGCTTTCGCCGCGCACTTCTCTAAGAAAAAGTCCATATTTATTTACTCAATGTCTTCTTTCCGTCAGGTGAGATTTTGAAAAATTCTCTCTACTAAACTCTTCTTTTTCTCTCTTCTTTTTCTCTCGTTTTCTTGTGTACGCGTTCGTGTGCGCGCAAATAGTCTCCGTGTTGTCTGATTTTACTTTATTAAAGGCATAGATATCGGTACATTTTTCTCTTCTTCTTTATTAAAGTAGTATTGTGTTAGCATTCGATGATGAGATTCGTCGTGCGTTCGTTCTGAAGTTTTTCTTTTTTTTTTTTTAATTTCTCTCTCTACTGCTTTTTTTTTT